>Ga0265327_10000039_pt1 | contig 292334 bp, 238 predicted proteins | sample 41621metaG_FD_202089 | JGI IMG/M metagenome (GOLD analysis project Ga0265327, IMG submission 202089) | Rhizosphere microbial communities from Carex aquatilis grown in University of Washington, Seatle, WA, United States - 4-16-21 metaG | ecosystem: Host-associated > Plants > Roots >...
CGCGCTGGATGTCGCCCTTGGAGTCGGCGACCACCTTGCCGTGCTCGGACGACAGGAGGGTGGCCAGCTCGTCCATGCGCGCCTCGACCAGGCGCTTGAACTCGAACAGCACCCGGGCGCGCCGCTGGGGGTTCACCTGGGCCCACTTCACCTGCGCCGCCGCCGCCGCGCGCACGGCCGCGTCCAGCTCGGCGGCGCTGGCCAGGGCCACCGTCGCCTGCACCTCGCCGGTGTTGGGATCGAACACCTCGCCGGTCCGGCCGGAGGTCCCGGCCACGGCCGCGCCGTTCACGAAATGGGTAATCTCACGCATGGTCTTCCTGGCTCCTCACCAGCCAGACCCCTAGCACCGTGGACGCGGCGTCGCCTACCTTCGGATTTCGCGGAAGCTCGCCCCAGATGCGCGGCCGGTGGCCCCCTAGGTCGCCAGCCTCTCCAGCGCCGTGCGGGCCTCGGCGTCCGAGCGCAGGCAGATCACCCGCGCCTGCGCCGCCACGCGCCGCACCGAGGCCTCGACCCGCCCCGTCCAGGCGCCGAAGCTGAAGATCATCGCCGCATAGCGCAGGCTGAACCCCTCCTCGCAGCCGTCCGGCCGGTCGGCGCGGACCTGGCCGCGATGGCGGCGCACCTTGTTCCAGCTCCGCCACAGCCGCAGCAGCGCCGGCCGGTCCAGCCAGATCACCAGGTCGGCGCGGGGCAGGCTGATCTGCGACGCCTCGTGATAGGTCCCCTCCACCACCCAGGCGTCGCCGGCCAGGGCTTCGGCCACGCGGTCCCGGAACGCCGCCTCGCCCACCGCGCGCCAGTCCGGCCCGAAGTACAGGCGGTCGAGGTGGGTCACCGGCAGGCCCAGCCGCTCGCCCAGGGCCCGCGCCAGGGTCGACTTGCCCGCGCCCGCGCCGCCCATGACCACGATCCGCCGGGGCGGCGGCCCGCCGTCCTGCGGAACCGCGGCCTGGCGCCGCCCCCACCGGCGCCAGAGCAGGCTCATCACCGTCGCCTCGATCACGCTGCGCGCCGCATAGACCGCCATCACGCCGGTCAGGCCCAGACCCAGACGCACGCCGACCCACCAGCTCAGCGGCAGCTGCACGGCCCATTGCAGGACGAAGGACGCCCCCGACGCCGCCACCGTCGTCCCCGCCCCGCGCAGGCTGTAGGCGAGGATCCAGGCGAAGCTGTCGGTCAGCATCGCCAGGGCCAGGATCCGCATCGGCCAGGCGGCCAGCTCGACCGTCCGGGGATTGCCGATGAACAGGGCCAGCGCCGGCTGCGGCCAGGCCGCCACCGCCAGGCAGAAGGGCGACAGCACGGCGACGCCGAACGCCGCCGCCTGCCAGCCCCAGCGGCCCGCGTCGCCGGCCTCGCCTCGGCCCACCGCCGCCCCGACCAGGCTGGCGGCCGCCGTGCCGACCCCGCCGGCGGCCAGGCTCGCCACCACCGCCAGGGCGTTCATGCCGTTGATGGCGGCGGCCGACCCCGTGCCGATACGGGCGATGACCGCGAAGCTCAGGGCCAGGCAGACATAGAGCAGCGACTGCTGCAGGCTGATCGGCAGGCCGATGCGCAGATAGACGGCCCACTCGCCGCCGGCCCCCGCCACCTCATCCTCGCCCGCCAGCCCGCGAACCGGCGCGATGCGGAAGGCCAGGGCGACGTGGGTCGCCAGGGCCGCCGCCGCCGCCAGGCTCGCGCCCAATCCGGCGCCGAACGCGCCCAGGGCTGGGACCGGCCCGACGCCCAGGGCCAGGCCCCAGACCAGCGCCGCGTGCAGCGGCAGTTGCAGCAGGGTGACGGCCATGGCGCGGCCAGCCTTGCGCGCGCCGTACCAGTAGGCGCTGAAGGTCATGTTGAGGCCCAGCAGGGGCAGGATTGGCGCGAAGCCCTTCAGGAAGTCCCCGCCGGCCCGGGCGGCGGCGGGATCGCGGATGGCCACCGCCACCGCAGGCGGCCCGACCAGGAACGCCGCGCCGCCCAGGGCGACACCCAGGGCGCCGCAGAGCAGCAGGCCTCGCCGCAGCGCAACGCCCGCGCCGGCCTCGTCACCGGAGCCCAGGCGCCGCGCCACCAGGGTCTGCACGCCGGCGTCCAGCCCGAACAGCAGCGCCAGCAGGATCGAGAACAAGGCGTTGGCGACGCCCACCCCGGCCAGGGCGGCGTCGCCCAGCCGCCCCGCGGTGGCCGTGCTGACAAGCCCCAGCAGGCTCTGGGCCACGAGGTTCGCGGCCACCGGCCACGACAGCCGGGCGAGCGTGTTCAGGCGGGGAGATTTGGGGAGGGAGGCGAATAGCATGGCGGCGCTCCAGGGCCAGACATCGCTGTCTCCCTAGAACGCCGCCCAATGCTACAATACTGAATTCGATGCAGGTATGATTTCATCAATGCCGAAATCAGTCCGGCGTCGCTACGCCCGTCGGCCGACCACGGCATGATAGGCCAGCAACACCACGATCGCGCCGATCACGGCCACGAAGACGCTGTAGATGTTGATGCCCGTGGGGGCCGCATGGCCGAAGAAGTTGAAGATGAACCCGCCCACGACGGCGCCGACGACGCCCAGGACGATGTCCATGATCACGCCTTCGCCGCGCTTGTTGATGATCTTGCTGGCGATAAAGCCGGCGATCAGGCCGACAACCAGCCATGCGAGAATCGACATGACGTACCCTCCGCTCATTCGGGGGCGGACTTGTTCCGCCTATGGCTAACGAAAGCCCGAGACCCCCGGAAGTTCCGAAGCCGGGCGGCGCCTATGTCGTGATCCGGTTCAGTAGGCCCATCAGCATCGGGGCCATGTAGAGCCGGTCGGCCTCTCGCGGTTCGCGCTCACGGTCGCCCAGGCGCAGGTCCGCCACGGCGTTGATGGCGGCGTTCAGCATCTGGGCCGCCACCGCGGGGTCCACCGGCCGCAGGACCCCGCTGGCGACGCCGTCGGCGATCATCCCCGACCAGCGCCGGGCGATCCGGTCCGACCGTTCGATGACGCTGGCGCGCAGCGGCTCGGGCAGGGACTGCAGGGCCGACGTCCGCATCAGCGGCCCGCGCGGGGTGAGCTGGAATTCGGCCAGAACCGCGGCGGCCGAGTGCAGGCGCACCCAGGCGTCGGCGTCCAGGTCCAGGGCGGCGGTCTGGGCCGCCTTCAGCACGTCGTAGGTGCGCTCGAAGCCCGCCACCACCAGGTCGTCCTTGGCCTCGATGTGGTGATAGAAGGCGCCCTTGGTGCGCTTGAGCGCCGCCGAGATCTTCTCCACCGACGCGCCCTTGTAGCCGTGCTGGTTGATCTGCCGCGTGGCGGCGGTCAGCAGGGCCTCGGGCACATCGCCCTCGCGCGCGGCCATGGCGTGTTCCAGGTCCAGCGGCCGCGGGGCCCAGGCCATCCCCGGCGCGGCCAGGCCGTTCAGCAGCACGTCCAGCATCCGCTCGCAGAGCCGCGGGTGATCCTCGACGTCGTAGCGATGGATCCAGGCCCGCAGCCAGTAGATCTGTTCCAGGATGATGTTGGTGCGCGCCGCCGCCGCGCTGCCGCGCAGCCAGCTCAGCTCGGGGGTGCGCAGCAGGTCGCGGACCTTGCCGAAGAAGGCGTAGTAGCGCTCCAGCACCTGCCCCAGCATCGGCTCCGACAGGGTGCGGATGTCCGAGAAGATCGGAATGTCCGGCTCTTCGCCGCTGCGGATGCGCGCCTTCAGCGCGAAATAGCCGCGCAGCAGCAGGCTGATCCGCTCGGCCGCGGTGGCGCCGGCCATGGCCGCCTCGGCCAGGCGCTGCAGCCGCTCCAGGCCAGAGATGAAGCAGGCCGCCGCCAGGGCTTCCTTCTTGCCGAAGTAGTAGGCGATGCCGGTGGTGACCATGCCGGCGCGGGCGGCCACCTCGGCCAGGGTCATGCCGCGCACGCCCCGCTCGTTCAGGACCACGGTCGCCACGCCCACGATGAGGTCGCGCCGGGCGTTGAACTTGCGCCCGCCGCGCCCGGCAGCCCGTTCCGGCATGTCGACGTCCACATCGGTCATCAGAGCCGAGCTATCCCGGCCCAGGGTCCGCGTCCACACCCGGAGGCGCCCGACGCGGGTGAAATCGCTCAGGTGATCTGGGTGATGGCGGCGGCGCGCGTCGCCGGGTCTTCCCCGTGCGCCATCTCGGCCGTGGCCGCCGCTTCCTGCAGGTTGGCCAGGTTGCGTTCGTGGGTGGCCTGGTCGATGCGGTAGAAGCGCAGGACGAAGATCGCCAGGGCGCTCATCACCGCCGACACCGGCAGATAGGCCAGGCCCAGGTTGCGGATGATGTGCGGGTCCACCGTGCCCTGCTGGGCGTGGGCGGGAAAATGCACCGCCGTGACGATCAGCGATCCGGCGAAGGCGCCGACCCCGGCCGTGACCTTGGGCAACAGGCCGTTGGCCGCGAACAGCAGGCCCTCGGAGCGCACCCCGGTCTTGGCGGCGTTGTCCTCGACCACGTCGGCGACCATGGAGCTGACGATGATGTAGCCCATCAGCCCCAGCACTCCGGCCACGAAGGCGTCGACCAGCAGGATCGGCGTCAGCCACGGCGTGCCGTTGGGCGGCATCACGTCCAGCAGCCGCAGCGAGATCGGGATCAGCGAGGCCACCAGGGAGATGGCGAACAGGCTGATCATCGTCCGCTTCTTGCCGTACTTGCTGGACACCCAGGGGGCCAGGAAGGTGCCCAGGAACGTCGCCGGGATCGAGGCCAGGATCAGGATCGCCGTGGTCTGCGGGGCCAGCCCCCAGAAGTGCAGGTAGAGGTAGGGGTTCACCGTCGCCGTGACCCCGCCGGCGATGCCGGAGATCAGCCCCGACGCCATCAGGGCGGCCATGGAGGGATTGGCCAGGGCCCGGAACGACTCCCTCAGCGCCGAGCCGAAGCTCGACTTGCGCGGCGGCGACAGGGCCAGGGTCGGGATCAGCCTGTGGGTGGCCAGGGACGACAGCAGGATCGACACCAGGATCACCACCGCCGCGATGGTCCCCCACTGGGAATAGCCCTCGCGGTTCAGGGAGCCGAGGGTGTGGGTCGCGTCGCGGCGCAGGAAGACCATGTTCAGCAACGCCACCATCACCCCGGCGCCGGCGACCCCGAACAGCCAGCGGTAGGCGATCAGGCTGGTGCGTTCGTTGTAGTCGGGCGCCAGTTCCGGAGCCAAGGCGGACGAGGGAATTTCGTACATGGCGTTGAAGATGCGCACGATCACCAGCACGCCCACCATGTAGGCGAACAGCTGCATGGGCGCCCATGCCGTCGGCGGGTGCCACAGGGCGTAGAACGCCACTGCGCACGGGAGCGCCGCCGCATACATGAACGGGTGGCGCCGGCCCCAGCGCGTGCGCACGCCGTCGGACCACTGGCCCACCAGGGGGTCCACCACGGCGTCCACGATCTGGGAGACCATGATCGCCGCCCCGACCAGAACCGCCGATATCCCCACGGCCAGGTTCAGGTACTGCACGATGATGGAGGTCGACAGCGCCTGGCTGGCGACCCCGAACGCCACCGACCCCAGCCCGTAGCTCAGCTTGGTCCCCATCCCCAGTCGGGGCGGCGGCTTGGCGACCGACATGGCGGGCTCCTGGACGAGGGCGACTGTGGTCATGATCAGCGGAACCGGTACTGCAGTTCCACCCCATAGGTGCGCGGGGGGATCAGGCCGATCTGCTGGCTGTAGGGCGCCGAGCCCGCCGCGGGCGCGCCCAGCAGGGTGGCGCCGACGTTGTCGTAACCGTTCACATTGGTCAGGTTTTTCACGAAGGCGATCACCGTGTAGCGATTGTCCTTGGCGGTGAAGCTGGCCCGCATGTCCACCTGGCTGTAGGCCGGCGCCAGGTACCAGGGCCGATTGAAGATCGAGTCGTAGGTCTTGTCCTTCCAGATCCAGCTCGCCGACAGGTTCAGGTCCCCGGCGTCCAGGTGGAAGGTGTAGTTGCCGTTCAGCGCGATCTTGTTGCGCGGCGACTGCGGGACGGTCTGGCCCTTCAGGTCCTGGTTGCCCACCCCGGGCTGGATGGTGTCCACGAAGCAGCAGCCGTTCTGGATGGTCGCGTGCAGGTAGGAATAGTTGAACAGGATCTGCAGGTTGTCGGTGGGCTGCCAGATCGTCTCGAACTCCGCCCCGTAGGACACCACCCGGTTGATGTTGAAGAAGAAGGTCGCCACCGGCCCCGTGGTGGGCTGCACCGACAGCGGGATCTGCATGCCGTCGTAGTGGTAGTAGAACAGGGCGCCGTTGACCTGGAACTGGCGGCCGAACACCTTCTTGGCCCCCAGCTCATAGGCGTCGATGGCCTCGGGCGCGGTCTGCGGGGCCGCCGACAGGGTGCCTGAGTTGAAGCCCCCCGACTTATAGCCGCGGCTGTACTTGGCGTAGGCCAGGGTGCTGGTGTCCGGTGTCCACTCCAGGCCGGCCGTGCCGGTCCAGGCGCTCCAATGCCCGTCCAGCCGCCGCGAATAGACGCCGGTGGCGGCGTTCAGGGTGGGCGGGCCCACCACGCCCGGATAGGAACCGAACGAGATCAGGGCGCTGGTGATGTCGAGCACCGGCGTGAACGCGCCAAAGGTCCCAGCCGGATAACCGCAGGCGGGAAGGCCGAAGCAGAGCTGCCGGGTATTCTCCACCCCGGCCTTGCTGTCGTGGCTGTAGCGGATGCCGCCGGTCAGCTTCAGCGCATCGGTGAACTTCCAGTCGAACTGGGCGAAGCCGGCGTAGCTGTCGGCGTGCATGTTCTGGTCGATGTAATAGATGTCCCGCGACGGGTTGGCGGGCCCGTTGGCGGGCGTCGCCAGCTGAGGCTGGTTGGGCAGCGGGATGTCCACCGGCTGATCATAGTGCTCGTGGTATTGGTAGAAGCCCGCGATCCACTGCAGCGGGCCGTTGCCCGTTGAGGTCAGGTCCAGTTCGTTCGAGAAGTAGGTCTTGTTCTCTTTGTATTGGAACAGGACCGTCGGATAGACCGTCAGCGCCGGGCACGACGGGGCCGGGTAGCAGATGAAGCTGGGCGTCGTGGGAAACTGGTACGACGTCATGCTGGTGTTGTCGTAGTCGGTCTCCAGCTTGTAGCGGTAGGTGCTGAAGCCGCCGATGTACTTGAGGTCCGCGTTCCACGGCGTATGCCAGGTCACCTGAGTGGCCACCGTATAGTCGTTGGTCAGCCGCGCCCGCTCGGGCGTGTTGGTGCTGAAGTTGCGCAGGTTGGTGATGCCCGGGTTCTGTGTCGCCGAGCCGACCTGGGTGAAGCCGGTGGTCGTGAAGCCGTAGGCGGTGCCCGGTCCCAGGCTGCCGGGGGGGAACGGCGAATAGTCGTAGGAACCGTTGGAATTGCCGCCGCGATAGCTGGAGTCGTAGCCGAAGTCGGCGACCTTGAACCAGAAGTCCAGGTGGTCCCCCAGGTTCGCGTCGATCTGGCCCTCCACATAGTAGCTCGAGCCGCGCCCGCCCTCGCTGGGGCCGCCCGCCACATTGTGGAAGTAGCCGTGCGACTGGACGTTGCGGTAGGCCGCCAGGCGCCAGCGCCATTCGTCGTTCAACGGGCCGGACACGGCGGCCTCGAAGTTGTGGACGCCGTAGTTGCCGAGCGTGGCCCGGGCCTCGGCGTAGAGGCTCTTGGTCGGTTTGCGGGAGATGGAATTGATGGCGCCGCCCACGGAGTTGCGGCCGTAGAGCGTGCCCTGCGGCCCGCGCAGCACCTCGACCTGCTGCACGAACAGGGAGTCGCCGGCGGCGGCCACCACGCTCGAATTGTAGACCCCGTCGTTGTAGGTCGCCACGCCCGGGTCGGTGGACAGGTTGTTGGTCTGGCGGCCGACGCCGCGCACGAAGGCCCGGTCGAGCGATGTGGAATAGGCCAGGCCCGGGGTGAAGTTGGTCAGGTCCTGGATGCTCTCGATGCCGACGAGGTCGCGCTGCTTGGCGGTGTAGGCCGACACCGCCACGGGAACCTGCTCCAGGTTCTCCGACCGCTTCTGGGCGGTGACGATCAGTTCGCCCAGCACCGGAACGGAATCAGACGCCGTGGACGAGGACGCGCCGCTGGCGGCGGCGGTTGCGGCGCGTGCGCCGCCGGCCGTTCCCAGGGCGAACAGGGCGCAGGACGCGCTCAGCAGAAAGCGTTTGGACATAGTGACCCTCCCCCAACGGCGCGAACACCGTTTTGTGTTTGAAGTACGTTTCCTACCCACTTCACCTCGGCGCCTTGCCGGCGTCGGGCGATCGCTCCTGTCGAGCTTGTTCCTGTTTTCACAACACACATAAGTGCTTGGTCCGCGCGAGCCGACGCCCACGCGAAGTCCACGACGCCCTGGCGTCTTGAAATTTGAAAAAACGGTACTGACAAATTTGCCGGAGCGCTAGGGGTGCGCGACAGTTTTCTGAAAGCGGTTCGCAAGACCATGCGGGTCGCAGGACCGACGCCCGGATGCTAGAAGTCGGCCATGGTCGACGCGGCCCTCATTCCCACCGCGGACCTGCTGCTGCGCGGCGGGGTCTGCCTGCTGCTGCTGATGCTGGCGGGACTGATGGCGCGTGACCATGGCCGCGTCGTCGCCGGGCGACTCGGCGCCGCCTTCTGCCTGGGTGTGGCGGCTTATGCGGTGTGTTCCGCCGCCGGCCTGCACGCTCGCCTCGGCCTGTGGTCCGCGCCGATCCTGGCCCTGGCCTCGGGCAACAACCTGGTCTTCTGGCTCTTCGCCCGCAGCCTGTTCGACGACGGCTTCCGCCCGCGCCCCTGGCACGCCGGGCTATGGCTGGCGGTGGTCGCCCTGGGCCTGGCGCTGGGCCTGGTCCTGCCGCCTCAGAAGACCGGCCTGACCCTGGTCGCCTGCGTGGCCGAGACCCTCTCGACCCTGGCCTTCGCCGGCCTGGCGGTGATCCAGACCATCGCTTCCTGGCGCGCGGACCTGGTTGAGCGGCGCCGGCGGCTGCGCCTCTTCATCGTCGCCGCCTGCGCCGGCTACATCGCCCTCAACACCACCGCCAACGCCCTCGGCGCCGCCGTCGCCGCGCCCCAGCTCGCCAGCCTCGTCGAGGCCGCGGCCCTGGCCGCCATCGCCGGCGCCGTCGCCTGGTCGCTGCTCAGCGTCGGCGGCGGCCGGGCGCTGTTTCCCGACGCCTCCGCGCCGCGCCCCGCCCTGGCCTCGGTGGAAGCCGCCGAGGCGCCGCTCAGCCGCGAGGACCTGGACCTGGTCGCCGCCCTGGAGCGCGCCATGGCCCACGACCGGCTCTATCGCCAGGAGAACCTGACCATCGGCGCCCTGGCGGCGCGGCAGGGCCTGCCGGAGTACCGCCTGCGCCGGCTGATCAACCAGGGCCTCGGCCACCGCAACTTCAACGCCTTCCTGAACGGCTACCGCATCGCCGAGGCCAAGGCGGCCCTGGCCGATCCCAGCCAGGCCGAGGTGCCGATCCTGACCATCGCCCTGGACGCCGGCTTCGCCTCGCTGGGGCCGTTCAACCGCGCCTTCAAGGCCGAGACCGGCGTGACTCCCAGCGCCTGGCGCCGCGACGCCGGCGGCGATGGATCGCGAAGCGAGATCGCCGGCTCGCTCATTCCGGCTTCGGCTAGCCGAATTTCGAACTCGGCGTGAGGGCCGGCGCGGGCCGGGGCATGGGCTGACCTCCCAGCGGTCCGCCGCGCCAAACCCCAAAGAGCCGTCATGCCTCCCGCCGTCTTCCTAGCGCCCCGCCGTCTGGCGGCCGCCGCCCTGCTCCTCGCCGCCGCCCCGTCCCTCGCCGCCTGCGGCAGCCTGAACGACGCCCTCGGCGCGTCCTCCGGCTATGTCAGCCACCAGCTCTGCTCGGCGGTGTTCGTCTCCGGCCAGGATCCGGACGCCTACTATCGCGACGCCCTCAAGCCCAGCGCCGGACCCGTCGCCCCGCTGATCCGCCATACCCTCGACCGCCAGGCGCGCAGCGTCACCACCACCACCGCCGGCGGCCACGCCCGCACCGCCGTGTTCCACCCCGGCCTCGGCTGCCGGCTGGATCTGCCCGGCGACGCCCCGGCGCCCGCCGTCGACCTGCCCGCCCCCGCCCCGGCCCTGTTGCCGCCCATCGCCGGCCCCGCCGTGGTCGAGCCCGCCGACCCGGCCCTCAAGGCCGCCCTCGACCACGCCTTCGCGGAGACGGCCAAGGGTCCGCGTCGCGCCACCAAGGCCGTCGTCGTCCTGCAGGACGGACGGGTGATCGCCGAACGCTACGCCCCCGGCTTCGGCGTCGACACCCCCATCCACGGCTGGTCGATGACCAAGTCGGTGACCAACGCCCTGCTGGGCGTCCTCGTGCGCCAGGGCAGGATCCGCATGGACCAGCCCCTGGCCCCGGCCGCCTGGTCCAGACCGGGCGATCCGCGCCGGGCGATCACCCTCGACAACCTGGAGCGCATGGCCAGCGGCCTCGACATCGGCCAGTCGATGACCAACACCCTGGCCGTCGCCTTCGACCCCACCACCCACATGGTGTTCGACACCGCCGACATGGCCGGCTTCGCCGAGAAGGCGCCGCTCAAGGACCCGCCGGGCTCGAAGTGGATATACACCAACGGGAACATCATGCTGCTGTCGCGCCTGATCCGCGACGAGGCCGGCGGCGACGCCCCCGCCACCCTGCGCTTCGCCCACCGCGAGCTGTTCGACAAGCTGGGCATGAAGCATGTCACCCTGGAGTTCGACGCCGCCGGGACCCCCATCGGCGCCAGCCACATGTGGGCCTCGGCCCGCGACTGGGCCCGCTTCGGTCAGCTCTATCTGCAGGACGGCGTGGTCGGGGGCGAGCACATCCTGCCGGCGGGCTGGGTCGACTACTCCGCCCGCCCCACCCCCGGCAGCGAGGCCTTCGGCTACGGCGCCGGCTTCTGGACCAACCGCGGCGACGGCCAGGCGGCCCGCATGCGCGTCGCCGCCGGCCTGCCCGCCGACAGCTTCATGGCCCGCGGCAGCCAGGGCCAGTACGTCCTGGTCATTCCCTCGCGCCGCATGGTCATCGTCCGCATGGGCATGGCCTTCAACGACCGCGACGACATCGCCGGCCTGGAACGCCTGACGCGGGAGGTGCTGGCCGTTCGCTGACGCACGCCCTCTTGCCTATCCTATCCAGGGGGATAGGATAGGCGCCATGACCCACGCCTCCCACCCCGGCATCATCAAGCGCCTGAAGCGGGCCGAGGGCCACCTGCGCTCGGTGATCGCCATGATGGAGGCCGGCCGCCCCTGCCTCGACCTCGCCCAGCAGCTCCACGCGGTGGAAGCCGCCGTGGCCAACGCCAAGCGCGAGCTGATCCACGACCACATCGAGCACTGCCTGGAGGGCGGCGAGAACACGCGCCACGACCTCGCCGAGATCAAGCAGCTCGCCAAATACCTTTGACCCTCGAACCCGGAGCGCCGCCATGAGCGACCCCCACGCGTCTCCCCACGGCCCCAGGAACGCCCATGGCCACATGTGGCTGATGGGCGTCGCCGGCGTCCTGGTCGGGGCCGGCATGATGATCTTCCTGCCCCAGCTCAAGGTCGCCTCGACCTCGATCCTGCTGTTCGCCGGCTTCCACGTCCTGGGCGCCGTCGTGCTGCTGTCGTCGGCCTGGGCCGTGGGCTTGAGGAGCCTGGTGCGCCGCTGGACCCACGCCGCCCCGCGCGACGGCTACGACTTCGGCTGGGGGCCGGGGTGGATGAACGGCCTGGCCATCGCCGCCCTGGTCGCCGCCACCGCCGCCATCGTCATCGAGCTGCAGTGGCCGGCGCTGTGGCCCGTGGCCTTCATCGCCGTGGCCCTGGCCATCGTGCTGATGACCGGCAACCAGATCATGCAGGGCTTCCAGCGCCGCGATCAGGTGGTGCTGCCCATGGTCGACCTGATCCGCGGCGAGCGGCCGGTGGTGCTGGACGCCGGCTGCGGCGCCGGCCGCACGACGATCGCTCTGAGCCGCGTCCTCGGCGACGCCCGCGTGGTGGCGGTGGACCGCTTCGACGCCGGCTACATCGACGACGGCGGCCGCGCCCTGCTGCAGCGCAACCTGGAGCGCGCGGGCCTCACCGAAAAGGTCACCGTCGAGACCGCCGACCTCACCGCCCTGCCCTTCGCCGAGGGGGCCTTCGACGCCGCGGTCTCCACCCACGTCTACGACCACCTGGGTGCGGCCAAGCAGAAGGGTCTCGACGAAGCCTTCCGCGTGCTCAAGCCCGGCGGGCGCTTTCTGCTGGCCGTCTGGACGCCGGGCCTGACCATGTTCGCCGTGGCCAACGTCTTCTCGCTCCTGCTGACCTCCAAGGCCGCCTGGCGGCGCATGGCCGAGCGCTCCGGCTTCCGCCGCGTGGACGAGGGCGTCTTCAACGGCGCCTGGTTCATCCTGCTGGAAAAGCCGCCCGTCGCGTCGCCGAAGGCGGTGGCGGCATGATGGACCTGGCCCACCTGCTGCGAGAGGGGTCGACCAACCTCTGGCTGTTCATCCCCAGCGCCCTGGTCCTCGGCGCCCTGCACGGGCTGGAGCCGGGGCACTCCAAGACGGTGATGACCGCCTTCATCGTCGCCATCCGCGGCACCGTGGGCCAGGCCGTCCTGCTGGGGCTGTCGGCGGCGGCGTCGCACACGGCCATCGTCTGGATCATCGCCCTCGGCGGTCTCTACTTCGGCCGCAACCTGAACCTCGAGACTTCGGAGCCGTGGTTCCAGCTGGCCTCGGCGGTGGTGATCCTGGCCGTCGCCGCCTGGATGATGTGGCGCACCTGGCGCGAGGGACGACCGCATGCGGCCCACGCCGGCCACGATCACGGCCACCATCACCACGACCACGACCACGATCATGATCATCACCATGATCACGACCACCCGCACGATCACCCGCACGATCACCCGCACGGCCAACATGCCCTCGCCGCCCTCGCGGGCGAGGGCGCCGACGCCCATGAGCGCGCCCACGCCGAGGACATCGCCAAGCGCTTCGCCGGCCGTCAGGTCACCACCGGCCAGATCGTCCTCTTCGGCCTGACCGGCGGCCTGATCCCCTGCCCGGCGTCGATCACCGTCCTGCTGCTGTGCCTGCAGCTCAAGGCCATCGCCATGGGCGCCCTGCTGGTGCTGTGCTTCTCGGTGGGCCTGGCCGCGACCATGGTCGGGGTGGGGGCGATCGCCGCCGTCGGCATGCGCCACGCCGAGCGGCGCTTCTCCGGCGCCTTCGCCGCCGTCGCCAGCCGCGCGCCCTACGCCTCGGCCGCCCTCATCGCCGTGGTCGGCGTGGCCTTGGCCTGGCAGGCCCTCGCCGTTCTCAACCACTGGTAACCCGATGGAAAGCCGGGCGCCCTCTAGTACGGCGTGATTGCGGCGGTCGGTCGGCGATCCCCAGTGGAAGGCGTGTTTGGTGACTAGCGTAAGGGCAGGCTCGAGATGACCGCCGGGTCGCCGTCGTCGGGCGTCGCCATGCGGCCATGGACCGACATCCTCGCCTTCCGAAAACGCGACCGGAAGATCATCCTGCCCCTGACCGTCCTCGCCGCCGGCGCGGCCTGGGCCTTCCTCGGCCCGGTGTTCGCGGCGGCCTGGCTGGCGGCCAACCTGGCCGTGGTCGGCGCCGGCGTGGCCCTTTGCCACGTCATCGAACGCAAGGCCGCCCCCACCGCCCGGTCCGAGGCGGCGCTGGCCGCCTACACCCTGGTCCACACGCTCGCCTACTGCGCCCTGCCCATCGGCCTCGCGGACCTGGGGTCAAAGCCCGCCGTCATCGCCGGCATGGCCGTCATCGGCGGCGTCGCCATGAGCAGCCTGGACGAGTTCGTCATCTCCCGCCGCATCGGCGGGGCGGCCCTGGCCGGCGCCCTGCTCAGCGCCGTCGTCGGCACGCTCTGGGGCGGCCACGGCCAGGACTGGGCCCGCGACTGGCCCAGGGTCGCCCTGGCCCTGGTCGGCGTGCTGGCCTTCTTCGCCTATGTGCTGCAGGCCGCCTTCAAGCGCCTGGCCGTCGACGCCCGCATGGCCGAGACCCTGGCCATCGCGCGCCAGAAGGAACAGGAGGCCGCCGACGCCAACGCCGCCAAGAGCACCTTCCTGGCCACCATGAGCCACGAGATCCGCACCCCCCTGAACGGGGTCCTCGGCATGGCCCAGGCGATGCAAGCCGACGAGCTGACCGAGCCCCAGCGCGCGCGCCTCGGCGTCATTCGCCAGGCCGGCCACGCCCTCACCGCCGTGCTCAACGACGTTCTCGACCTGTCCAAGGTCGAGGCCGGCCAGATGCAGATCGAGGCCATTCCCTTCGACCTGGGCGAGACGCTGCGCGCGGCCGTCGCCGCCTTCGGCCACCTGGCCGACGCCAAGGGCCTGGACCTGACCCTGCACATCGAGGACGACGCCCTCGGACTCCATCGCGGCGATCCCACCCGCCTGCGCCAGGTGGTCCACAACCTGGTCTCCAACGCCGTCAAGTTCACCGCCGAGGGCCGGGTCGAGGTCACCGCCTGGCGCGCCGACGGGCGGCTCATGGTCGCCGTCGCCGACACCGGGCCGGGCATCCCCGAGGACCAGAAGGGCAAGCTGTTCGCCAAGTTCGTCCAGCTCGACGCCTCCACCACAAGGCGCCACGGCGGCAGCGGCCTGGGCCTGGCGATCTGCCGCGAGATTTCCGGCCTGATGGGCGGCGACGTCGCCGTCGACAGCGCCCCGGGCCGCGGTTCGACCTTCACCTTGCGCCTGCCGCTCGAACGACTGGGCGCGGCCCCTTCGCCGGAGCCCGCCGCCCAGCCGGACCCGGCCGACCGCGGGCCTTTGCGCATCCTGGCCGCCGAGGACAACGAGGTGAACCGCCTGGTCCTGACCACCCTGCTGGCCCAGGGCGGCGGCGACCTGACGGTGGTCTGCAACGGCGCCGAGGCGGTGGACGCCTGGGAGGGCGGCGCCTGGGACGTGGTGCTGATGGACGTCCAGATGCCGGTCATGGACGGCGTCACCGCCGTGCGCCTGATCCGCGAGCGCGAGGCCGCCCGGGGCCTGCGCCGCACGCCGGTCATCGCCCTCACCGCCAACGCCATGCTGCATCAGGTCGAGGAGCTTCGGGCCGCGGGCATGGACGATCATGTCGGCAAGCCCATCGACATCGCCCGCCTGTTCGCCGCCATCGAGGCGGCCGTGTCCGCCGCGCCGGCGGAACGGACGCCCGATACCGCGGGCGCCCTGTCCGCCGGCGCCCTGTCCGCCGGCGCCCTGTCCGCGGGCGCCTGACCTCGACGCGGGAAGGTTCCGCCAGATCGCCCGCACGCGATGATATTGCTCGCCTGAAACCTGCCGTCGGGGTAACTCGGCCGTCATGACGGTATCCTCGCCGACGGCCGCCCCCCAGGCCGACGCCGCGCTGACCTTCGGAGTCTTTCGCTTCCACCCCCGGCGGCGAGCCCTCTTCGAGCGCGACATCCCGGTGCGCATCGGCGCCCGGGCCCTGGACCTGCTGGCCGCCCTCCTGGAACACGCCCCCGACCTCGTGGGGCGCGACGTCCTGATGGCCGCCGCCTGGCCGGGCCTGGCGGTGGAAGACATCAATCTGCGCGTCCAGATCACCGCCCTGCGCAAGGTGCTGGGCGACGGCCGGGGCGGGGCCCGCTTCATCGTCTCGGCGGCCGGCCGGGGCTACGCCTTCGTCGCCCCCGTCTCGGTGATCCCGGACGCGGCGGAGCCGACCCGGCGCCAGGGCTCGCCGCCGCCCGTCGACGCCCCGGCCGACGTCAGGCTGCCGACGCTCATCGGCCGCGTCGTCGGGCGCGAACGCTCCATCGGCCTGATCGCCCGGCAATTGGCCGAGCGGCGCCTGCTGACCGTCGTCGGCCCCGGCGGGGTCGGCAAGACCACCGTGGCCCTGGCCAGCGCCCAGCGGTTCCTGGCCGAGTCGCCGCAGCCCGCCGCCTTCGTCGACCTGCAGGCCCTCACCGATCCGGCCATGGCGGCCAGCGCCCTGGCCACCCAGTTGCGTGTCCCGACCGGCTCGGGCGAGGCGCCGGGGCTGGTGGCCGACTTCCTGGCCGACAAGCGCTGGATGATCGTCCTCGACAACTGCGAGCACATGGTCGACGCGGTCGCCGCCCTGGCCGAGACCATCGTCCGTGCGGCGCCCGAGGTCAGCATCCTGGCCACCAGCCGCGAACCCCTGCGCGCCGAGGGCGAATGGGTGCATCACCTGGCCTCCCTGGCCGCCCCGCCGGCCGGAGAGGCGCTGACCGCCGCAGCCGCCCTGGCCTTTCCGGCCGTGCAGCTCTTCGTCGACCGGGTGGCGGCCAACATCCACGGCTTCGTCCTGGAAGACCGCGACGCCGGCGCGGCGGGCGAGATCTGCCGGCGGCTGGACGGCATGCCCCTGGCCATCGAGCTGGCCGCCGCCCGGGTCGAGCTGTTCGGCCTGGCGGGGCTGGCGGACCGCCTGGACGCGCGGTTTTCGATCCTCACCGCCGGGCGCCGCACCGCCCTGCCCCGGCACCAGACCCTTCGCGCGACCCTGGACTGGAGCTACGACCTCCTGACCGAGGCTGAGCGCGCCGCCTTGCGCCGCATCGCCCTCTTCGCCGGCGCCTTCAGCATCGAGGCCGCCGGCGCCGTGGCCGCCGACGGGTCCCTCGCGTCCGCCGAGGTCTTCGAGGCGGTGATGGCCCTGGCCGACAAGTCCCTGCTAGCCATCGACGCCGGCGGCGAGACGGTCCAGTTCCGCCTGCTGGAGACCACCCGCGCCTACGCCCTGGAGCGCCTCGCCGATCCGGGAGAGCGCGCGGCTGCCGCGCGCCGGCACGCCGGCTGGTGCCTGCAGGTCCTTCGCCGCGCCGAGGTCGACTGGCGAACCCTGCGCGTCTCCCAGTGGCTGACGCTCTATGGCCCGTTGATCGGCGACGTCCGCGCGGCGCTGGACTGGGCCTACGCCGACGGTGGCGACGAGGCGCTCGGAACCGACCTGACCGTCATGGCCACGGGTCTGGGCCAGCTTCTGGCGCTCTACGGCGAATTCTACGGCCGCGTCCTGCGGGCGCTGCAGCGGCTGGCGGAGCGCCCCGAGCCGGACCGGGTGGCCGAAGCCCGCCTGAATCTCGCCCTCGGCAACCTCGCCTTCAACCTGTTCGGCCCGACCGAGGCGCTGGCCCGGCCCTTCCGCCGGGCCCTCGACCTGGCCGAGATCCTCGACGACGACCACTGCCGCATCGAGGCCCTGGCCGGCATGTGGCTGTGGGCCTATGCCGAGGCCGACTACCGCGCCGGCCAGGACTATGCGCGTCGTCTCGACGAGACCATCCGCCGGCACGGCGATCCCACCCGCCAGCGCACCGCCGACCGGATGGCGGCGATCAGCGCCTGCTTCATGGGCGATCCCGCCGAGGCCCGTCGACGCGCCGAGGCCGCTCTGGCCGAGCCGCCCACCCGGGTGCGCCCGCCCTATCGCAGCACCATCCAGATCGACCGGGAAGTCAGCATGCGCGTCCTGCTGGCGCGCGTCGCCTGGCTCGAGGGCCGCCCGGACGACGCCCGCGACCTGGCCCAGGAGGCCCTGTCCCACGCCGAACGGTTCAGCGTCCTGCTCGACAGCACCCTCGGCTTCTGCGCCCTGCCGGTGGCGTTGTGGCGGGGCGACCTGACGGTCGCGGACAGTCTCGCCGCCCGCCTGGCCCGCCTGGCCGAGGCGGGGGAGTCCCGGGTCTGGAAGGGCTGGTCGCGCGCCTACGGCGTCATCCTGCGGGCCTCGGCCGCCAACGCCGCGCCGACGATCGACTTCGATCTGGACGCCATGCAGCGCGACACCCTGTTCACCCTGGCCGAGGGCCTGGCCGACGCCCGCGCCCTGGCCCGCGCCGAGGCGGGCGAAGCCCCCTGGTGTGCGCCCGAGATCCTCCGCGCCGCCGGGGCCAAGGCCTTGCGCGACCAGGGCGACGCCGCCGCCGCCGAGGCCCGCTTCAAAGGCGCCCTGGACCTGGCCCACGAGCAGGGCGCCATGGCCTGGAGCCTGCGCGCCGCCACCAGCCTGGCCGCCCTGCGCCGCGACCAGGACCGCCGCCACGAGGCGCGCGCCGTCCTGGAGCCGGTCCTCGGCCGCTTCACCCAGGGTTTCGACACCGCCGACGTCACCCGCGCGACCGCCCTGCTGGCCGAGGTGGCCTGACGCCCCCGTCCCCGCGATCTCACACGATCGCCAGCGACAACCGAAGCGCCTCCAGGGCCGCCCCCGCCGAACCGCGGTCGCGCGCGGTGATCAGCAGACCGTCGCGGACCGCCCGCTCCTTGGTCACCAACCCTCCCTGGCTGGCCAGGGCCGCGGCCAGGGTCGGGTCCGCCAACGCCGCCAGGGCGCGACCGGCGACCCATGGCCGGCCGGCGGCGTCGGTCATCGCCAGCAGCGTCGCCGCCCCCTCGCCGATCATCACCACCGGCGCGCCGCGCCCCACCACCTGCACCGCCAGGGCCGCCGCCCGCCGGTGCGACTTGAGGTCGGTCAGGGCGCCCGGACCGCCGGGAAACACCACCGCGTCGAAGTCGGAGGCGAACACATCCTCCACGGTCAGTGTGTCGGCCAGCTCCGCGCGCGCCCGGGCGTCGGCGCGCAGCCGGGCGCACACATCCGTCTCTTCGCCGTCGGGATCGGCCGGGGCCGCGCCGCCGGCGGGCGAGGCGATGACCACCTCCGCCCCCCAAACCTGCAATCCGTAGTAGCAGACCGCGAACGCCTGGCGATCAAACCCCGTCGGTCGTCCGCGATCCCCGCGCCGCGCCGTCGAGGTCAGGATGAACAGAACCCTCATGATCGAAACGACCTCGCGCGGCCGCGACGCTGCGCCGCCAGGCTCTCACCCTATGCGGGCGCCCATCGCCGCCGATTGATCCTTGCACCCTCCAATTGCCGGAACTGGCCCACGGCCCGCCGCCTGTTCGCCTGTCGCCTGTCGCCTGTCGCCTGTCGCCTGTCGCCTGTCGCCGCTCGCAACCCCGCCCGCCGTCAAGCCGGGGCCGGGGCGTACAAGCGGCCCGGCCCCGCCGCCCCTAGGGTCGCGCCTTCCCCGGCGCTCCCCTCGGGAGCCCCAACCCGCGTCGCGTAAGAAGGATATCCGCCATGAGCACGTTCACCACCAAGGACGGCGTGAGCCTCTTCTACAAGGACTGGGGAACGGGCCCCGTGGTCACCTTCTCCCACGGCTGGCCGCTCAGCAGCGACGCCTGGGACGGCCAGACCCTGTTCCTGGTCAACCAGGGCTATCGCATCATCGCCCATGACCGCCGCGGGCACGGCCGCTCCGACCAGCCGGGCGGCGACAACACGCTCGATCGGTATGCTGACGATCTGGCCGAGCTTTTCGACCACCTGGACGTCAAGGACGTGGTCATGGTGGGCCACTCCACCGGCGGCGGCGAGGTCGCCCGCTACATCGGCCGCCACGGCACGAGCCGGGTCGCCAAGGCGGTGCTGATCGGCGCCATCCCGCCCCTGATGCTCAAGACCCCCGCCAATCCCGGCGGCCTGCCCATGGAGGCCTTCGACGGCATCCGCGCCGGCGTCGCCGCCGACCGCTCGCAGTTCTTCAGGGACCTGAGCATGCCGTTCTACGGCTACAACCGCGACGGGGCGAAGATCTCGCAGGGCGTCCGCGACTTCTTCTGGCTGCAGGGCATGATGTCCAGCCACAAGGCCGCCTACGAGTGCATCAAGGCCTTCTCCGAGACCGACCAGGACGAGGACCTCAAGCGTTTCGACATCCCGACCCTGTTCATCCACGGCGACGACGACCAGATCGTGCCGATCGGGGCGGCGGCCATGCTCGCCTCCAAGATCGTCAAGGGCGCGACGCTCAAGGTCTATCCCGGCGCCCCGCACGGCCTGGCCACCACCGTGGCCGACCAGCTCAACGCCGACCTGCTGGCCTTCATCAAAAGCTGACTTCACCTGGGGCGATTTTGGAGCGAACGTCCCGCCCCTTCCGGCGCGAGGTTCGCATGCCCCACGATCACGACGGCCATCACGGCGGCCATCATCACCACGACCACGATCATGGGCATGATCATGGCCAGGACCCGCCGTCCGACATGGCCTTGCGGGTCAAGGCCCTGGAATCGTTGCTGGTGGACAAGGGGCTCGTCGATCCGGCGGCCCTGGACGCCATCATCGAGACCTACGAGCACAAGGTCGGGCCGCGCAACGGCGCCCGGGTGGTGGCCCGGGCCTGGAGCGATCCGGCCTACAAGGCCCGGCTGATGGAGGACGCCACCGCCGCCATCGCCGAGCTGGGCTATGGCGGCCGCCAGGGCGAACACATGGTGGTGGTGGAGAACACCGCGGACGTCCACAACATGGTCGTCTGCACCCTCTGCTCCTGCTACCCGTGGCCGGTGCTCGGCCTGCCGCCGGTCTGGTACAAGTCCTCGCCCTACCGCTCGCGCGCCGTCATCGACCCGCGCGGCGTCCTGGACGAGTTCGGCCTGACCCTGCCGGACGACGTCGAGATCCGGGTGTGGGATTCCACCGCCGAGGTCCGCTACCTGGTCCTGCCCCGGCGGCCGGCCGGAACCGAGGCCCTGGACGAGGAGGCCCTGGCCGACCTCGTTTCACGCGACTCCATGATCGGCGTCGCCCTGGCCCGGGAGCCGGCCGCTTGAACGGCGTCCACGACATGGGGGGCATGCACGGCCTCGGCCCCATCGATCCCGAGCCCGAGGCCCAGGAGCCTCTGTTCCACGAGCCCTGGGAGGCCCGCGCCCTGGCCCTCACCCTGGCCGCCGGCGCCTGGGGCCGCTGGAACATCGACGTCTCGCGCCACGAGCGCGAGAGCATCCCCGGCCCCGACTACCTGCGCATGAGCTACTACGAGAAGTGGATCACCGGCCTGGAAGGCCTGATGCTCAAGACCGGTCTCGTCACCGCCGAGGAACTCGCCACGGGCCGCCCCGCCGCCGGGGTCCCCAAGGCGACGCCGCCGCTCGCCGGCGATCGCGTGCCCGGCATGCTGGCCGCCGGCGGCCCGGTCCTGCGCGAAATCGCCGCCCAGCCCAGGTTCGCCGTCGGCGACAGGGTCCGCGCCCGCAACCTCAACCCGGCCGGCCACACCCGCCTGCCCCGCTATGTGCGCGGCCATCCCGGCGTGATCAGCCGCCTCCACGGCGCCCACGTCTTCCCCGACGCCCACGCCCATGGCCGGGGCGAACAGCCCCAGCCGCTCTACCAGGTCCGCTTCGAGGCCGCCGACCTGTGGGGAACCGAGACCGCCCAGAAGAGCGCCGTCTACCTCGACCTCTGGGAGAGCTACCTTGAGCCGGCCTGACCCCGCGGCCTTCGCCGCCCTGCCTCGCCTGCCCGTCGACGCCGAGGGGCCGGTGTTCGAGGAGCCCTGGCAGGCCCAGGCCTTCGCCCTGGCGGTGCATCTGCACGCCGCCGGCGCCTTCTCCTGGTCCGAATGGGCCGCGGCCCTCTCGGCCGAGCTCAAGGCCGCCGACGCCCGCGGCGAGCCCGACGACGGCGGCCGCTACTATGAGCACTGGCTGGCGGCGCTCGAACGCCTGTCCCTCGACCGCGCCCTGACCGACGCCGCCGCCCTGGCTGACCGCAAGGCCGCCTGGGCCGAAGCCTACCGCCACACGCCGCATGGCAAGCCCGTGGAACTGCGCAACGCCGGGACCTGATCCTTCCGGCTGATCATCCTGCGCGATTTGGCCTTCCCATGGCGTTCTCGTGCAAGACCGGCGGGCGCGCCGCACCCTAGGTCTTGGGCCGAACTCGGACCTGAGGACGAAGGGAAACATCATGATCCGCAAGGCGAAGGCGGCTTGGCGCGGCACGGGCCGCGACGGCGACGGCGACATCACCACCGACTCCGGCGTGCTCGCCGAGACGCCCTATTCCTTCAAGACCCGCTTCGAGAACGCCAAGGGCACCAACCCCGAAGAGCTGATCGCCGCCGCCCACGCCGGCTGCTTCACCATGGCCCTGGCCTTCGCCATGCAGGCGGCCGGCTACACCCCCACGGCGCTCGAGACCGAGGCCGCCGTCAGCCTCGACCCCGAGGGCGCCGGCTTCAAGATCAGCAAGTCGGCCCTGACCCTCACCGCCGAGGTCCCCGGCCTCGACGAAGCCACCTTCAAGGAACTGGCGGCCGGCGCCGAGAAGAACTGCCCGGTTTCCAAGGTGCTCAACGCCGAGATCACGCTCGACGCCAGGCTGGTCTGATCGCCGCCGTGGCCGAGCCGCCGTCAGACAGTCCGACCCCGGGGGCGCCCCCGGGCCCCGCCGCCGGGACGACGGCGCAGCCGGCCGCGTTCACGCCTGAGCCGGCGCCACCGCCGCCGCCGCCGCCGCCGCCGCCGCGTCGCGGCCTCGACCGGACCGCCGCGCCGGAGGTGATCTGGCGCGCGGCGGTGTTCCTGACCGCCATCGCCATCCTCATCGTCATCACCACCCGCTGGAACCGCTGGCAGGGCGGCGCCGGCTGGCAGCAGACCGACGACGCCTATCTGCAATCCGACCTCACCCCCATCGCCGCCAAGGCGCCCGGCTATGTGCGCGAGGTGCCGGTCCAGGACTTCGACCACGTGAAGGCCGGCCAGGTCATCGCCCAGGTCGCCGACGACGACTATCGCGCCACCGTCGCCCAGGCCGAGGCCAACGTCGCCGCCGCCATGGCCCAGGTCGAGACCCTCAAGGCCCAGCACGCCCTGCAGGAGGCCAATGTCGCCGCCGCCCAGGCCGTGGTCGCCTCCACCGCCGCCGCCCTGGACCAGAACAGCCGCGACGTCGCCCGCCAGAAGCAGCTGCTGGAGACCGGCTCCTCGTCCCCAGAGGCGGCCGAGAAGCTGCGCACCGCCCGCAGCCAGCTCGCCGCCCAGCTCGACCAGAACCGCGCCCAGGCCGCCGCCGCCCAGCGCCAGCTCGGGGTGCTCACCGCCCAGGCCGGCCAGGCCCAGGCCGCCGTCGCCGCCCAGCAGGCCAGCCTGCAGGTGGCGCGCATCAACCTCGGCTACACCCGCATCGTCGCGCCCCAGGACGGCGTCCTCGGCCAGCGCCAGGTCCGGCCCGGCCAGTACGTCGGCGTCGGCGGCCAGGTCACCACCCTGACGCCCCTGCCCAAGGTCTGGGTCATCGCCAACTACAAGGAGACCCAGCTCACCCACATGGCCGTGGGCGAACGGGCCGAGATCACCGTCGACACCTTCCCCGGCCATACGCTCAAGGGCCACGTCCTGGCCTTCGCCCCCGGCTCCGGCGCCCAGTTCGCCCTGCTGCCCCCCGACAACGCCACCGGCAACTTCACCAAGGTCGTCCAGCGCATCGCCGTGAAGATCGCCATCGACGACCCCGACGGCCTGGCCGAGCGCCTGCGGCCCGGCATGTCCGTGGTGGCCAAGGTCGACGCCCACGACGGCCGCCGATGACCGCCGCGGCCACCCCTGCCCCCGCGGCTGCGGCGCCGACCCCGCCGATCCCTTGGTTCGGCCTCGGCGCGGTGCTGCTGGGCACCTTCATCTCGACCCTGAACGGCCGCCTCTCGACCTTCGGGCTGAACGATATCCGCGGCGCGGTGCACGCCGGCTTCGACGATGGGGCCTGGATCACCACCGCCCAGACCGTGGCCCAGATGCTGATCCTGCCCTTCGCCATCTGGCTGGGCGGGGTGTTCGGGGCGCGGCGCATCCTCATCGAGGCGGCCCTGGCCTATGCGGTGATCTCGTTCCTGGAGCCGTTCTCGCCCAACCTGTCGATGCTGCTGGCCCTGCAGGTGGCCGGGGGCCTGGCGTCGGGGTTCTTCATCCCCCTGACCCTCAGCTTCATCCTCAAGGCGACGCCGCCGCGCCTGTGGGCCTACGGCATCGCCCTCTATGCGCTGAACCTGGAACTGTCGCTGAACATCTCCGCCTCGCTGGAGGGGTGGTACGTCGACCATCTCTCGTGGCGGTGGATCTTCTGGCAGAACGTGCCCCTGGCGATCGGCATGTTCGCCTGCTTCCAGTTCGGCACGAAACCCGATCCCCAGCCGGCCGTGGTGCCCAAGGCCGACCGCTTCGGCCTGGCCACAAGCGGCGTCGGCCTGGCGCTGATCTACGCGGCCCTCGACCAGGGCAACCGCCTGGACTGGCTGAACTCGGGCCTGGTGAGCGGCCTGCTCGCCTCCGGCGTGCTGCTGGTGATCGTCTTCGTGGTGCATGAACGCCTGCACCCGCATGCCTTCATCAACCTCAAGGTCGCCTTCGGAAAGCCCCTGCCGCGGCTGTTGCTGCTGGTCGCCTTCCTGCGCCTGACCATCCTGTCGACCGCCTTCCTGATCCCGCAGTATCTGGGCGTCGTGCGCGGCTTCCGGGCCCTGGAGGTCGGCCAGACCCTGATCTGGATCGCCGCGCCGCAGCTCATCGTCTGCCCGCTGGCCGCGGTCATGCTGCGCCGTTCGGACCCCCGCTTCGTGTCGTCCATAGGCTTCATCCTCATCGCCCTGGCCTGCCTGATGGTGGCCCACGGCCTGACGCCGCTGTGGTCCTCCGACCAGTTCCTGGAATCGCAGTTGCTGCAGGCGGTGGGCCAGAGCTTCGCCCTCTCCGGCATCATCTTCTTCGGCATCCTGCACCTGAAGCCCGAGGACGCCCTCACCTTCGGCGCCGCCATCCAGACCGCGCGCCTGATGGGCGGCCAGATCGGAACGGCCTTCATCGCCACCTTCGTGAGGGTCCGCAGCCAGATCGCCTCCAACCACATCGGCCTGCATGTCACCTCGGGCGACCCGGCCGTGCTGCAGCGGCTGCAGGCCTACGCCGCCGCCACCGGCCGGGCGGCGGACCCCGGCACGGCGGCCGGTCGCGCCGCCGCCGTGCTGGGCCAGGTGGTGCGAAGCGCCGCGGCCACCCAGGGCGTCATCGACGGCTTCGTGACCATCGGCGCCCTCACCGCCCTGGCCCTGGCCCTGGTGGTGGCCCACAAGCCCGCCCCCATCGGCCCGGCCTCGCACCTGCCGCTGTTCGCCGGCCTGTTCCCCCAGCGCCCCGCCGCCCAGCCGTCCGCGCCGGGCGCCGCCGCGCCGGGAGCGACCGCGCCATGACGCGCGCCTCCCCTGCCGCCCGCCTCGCCGCCGTCCTCGCCGCCGCCTCGGCCCTGGCCGCCTGCGCGGTGGGGCCCGACTACCGCGCCCCGCCGACGCCCACCGGCGCCACGGCCCCGCTGGTGTCCCTGAACCCGGCCCTGGAGAGCGCCGCCGCCCCGCCGGACGACTGGTGGCGCCTCTACAACGACCCGCGCCTGGACGGCTATGTCCGCGAAGCCTTCGCCGCCAACGCCGACCTGGCGGCGGCCGAGGCCAACCTTTCGGGAGCCCGGGCGATCCTGGAAGCCTCCCGCGCCGGCCTCTACCCGTCCACCACCGCCGTCGCCGGCGCCGTCTACGGCCGCGACGCCGCCACCGACGAGATCCTGGAGATCGGCGGCCACAAGCCCCAGACCATCTGGAAGCTCGACACCCTGCTGGACGTCTCCTACGAGGTCGACCTGTTCGGCCGCGTGCGCCGCTCCATCGAGGCCGCCCACGCCGACACAGAGACCGTCGCCGCCGCCCGCGACGGTCTCAAGGTCACCGTCGCCGCCGAGACCGCCCGCGCGTACGCCCAGGTCTGCACCCTGGGCGAACAGATCGCCGTCGCCCGTCACGCCCTGCAGGTGGTCGGCCGCGAGGCCGAGATCACGCACAACCGCCGCCTCGCCGGCGCCGGCTCGGAGTTCGAGGAGGTCCGCGCCCAGGGCCTGGTCGCCCAGGTGCGCGCGGCCATCCCTCCGCTGGAAGGCCAGCGGCGCGCCGCCCTCTTCCAGCTCGCCGCCCTGCTCGGCCGCACCCCCGCCAACGCCCCGGCCGACGCCCTGGCCTGCGAGACCGCGCCGCGCCTCGTCGCCCTGATTCCCGTGGGCGACGGCGCCGCGCTCCTCAAGCGGCGGCCCGACGTGCGCCAGGCCGACCGCCGGGTGGCCGCCGCCACCGCCCGCATCGGCGTCGCCACGGCCGACCTCTATCCGCGCGTCAGCCTCACCGGCCTCTATGGCGGCGTCGGCTCGCACCTGTCGGACCTGACCTCCGAGAAGGGCCTGACCTGGGGCATCGGGCCCACCGTCGCCTGGACCTTCCCCAACCAGACCCTGCCGCGCGCGCGCATCCGCGCCGCCAGGGCCGGGGAGCAGGCCGCCCTGGCAGGGTTCGACTCCACCGTGCTGCAGGCCCTCAAGGAGACCGAGACCTCGCTCAGCGTCTACAGCGCCGAGCTCGACCGCCGCGAGGCCCTGGCCGAGGCCCAGGAGAAGGCCCGCCGCGGCTACGAGCTGGCCCACGGCCAGTTCCTGGCCGGCGCCGCCAGCCAGCTCGACGTGCTCACCGCCGAACAGTCCATGGTCCAGGCCGACACCGCCGTCGCCGCCTCCGACGCGGCGGTGACCCAGGACCAGATCGCCGTGTTCAAGGCGCTGGGCGGCGGCTGGGGCGCGCGCAATCCCTGACCCTCGGCTGTCGAGCGCCGCGACCCGGGGGCCCGGCGCCATTTCAATTGCGCGCAACTCGACATGACCCTTCGGCGGGCCGGCGCGTTATCGACGACGTGGACCGGGCCGCGCCGGTTGGGGTCGCCCCACGGCAAAGCTTGGCGCCTGTAACATTTCTATCCTGGCGCGTATTTGGGACCACCGTGCTGCAACGCTTAGAACACACCTTGGCCACTTTGGCTTGGCACCAGTCCTTGGTCGGACGGCGGTCTTCGCCGATCGGCGATCTGGGACGGATGCGACGCGACCCGCCGAACGCCAAGCGCTCGGAGCGCCCTTCCACACCGGATGTAAGAACCTGTTACACAACGCCCGCCGAACGCGGCGCTGTTCCGACGACGATCGCCCCGGCGCGGCGACGGAGGTCTTCCCTGGCCGCGTTTAGGCGTCTAGGAAGCCGCCGCTCCGCCTCCGGGGAACGCCAAGGCCGCACGTTTCGAAACAAGATGGCCGCGATCCACTCCAGCTTGTATCCAGCTTCCCCCCGCCCTGCCCCGTAAACAGTACAGGCCCCGACTTCATGACCAGTCTCGACGGCAGGCTTCGCAGGTCCCCGGCGTTCCCGGCGCTTGATCGCGCGCCGACCTGGCTCCTGGCGATCCTCCTGTCCCTGCCGCTGTCGGTGGCCCTGATCAGCCGGCTGTTCACCGGCTATTGGTGGTGGAACGACTTCGACGCCATCGCCTGCGCCGGCGCCCAGGCGGCGCATGGGGCGCCGATCTACGCCGTCGGCGGCGCCTGCGCGGGACTGAAGCCCGCCGCCTTCGTCTATGCGCCCATGGTGGCCCGCGGGACCGCCGTCCTGCTGGCGGTGTTCAGCCTGACCCAGCTCAAGGCGCTCTATGTCGCCGCCTACATCGCCGCCTCGGCCTGGCTGGGCCTCACCCTCTTCCGCGCCAAGGCGATCGCCGCGCCGGCGCGCGACCGCATCGCCGGCCTCGGCCTGATCACCGGCGGGGTCATCGCCTGCGGCAACGTCGCCATTCTCTGTCACGCCCTGGTGCTGGCCGCCCTGCTGGCCTTCCCCCGGCGCCGCCTGCCCTTCATCGCCGCCGTCGCCCTGGCCGCCGCCATCAAGCCGGTGTTCGGGACCTACCTCGTCGTCCTGCTGCTCGATCGCGCCCCGCTCCGGGACCGCGCCTGGCAGTCGCTCGTCGGCGTCCTGGCGGCAGGCGCCGTGATCGCCGCCTCCTTCCTCACCGCCGGCCCGGACGCGCCCGCCTGGAAGGCCGCCCTGGACAAGGTGGTGTTGCTCGGCCGCCCGGGCGTCGGCTTCCTGGGCTGGGTCGCGCCGCTCGGCCTGACCGGTCCGGCGGCCCTGGCGGCCTATGTCCCTTTCGCCGGCCTGATCACCCTGGCCGCCCACCGGCTGACGCGCCAGGCCGACCTGACCCCGGCCCAGACCGTGTTCGTGGCGGTGGGCGTCGCCCAGCTCCTGAACCCGCGCCTGATGGGCTACGACCTGCAGATGCTGGCGCCGGCGGCGGCCATCCTCATCGCCGCCGACACGCGCCTGGGGCTCGGCCCGGCCCTGGGGAGCCGCCGTGCCCTCTGGACGATCTGCGTCGCCTCGGCAGTGCTGGGGTGCCTGTCGATGGTCTCCGTCGCCGCCGCCCTGGCCCCGCCGGCCATCGCCCTGGCGGTCATCGCCGCCGGCCTGTTCGTCCAGCGCCGCGAGGCCGCCGCCCCGGCAGCCAAGTCCGGCGAAAGGACCCAGTCCCTGGCCGAGGCCGGCCAGGTTCAACGCCTGCGCCCCCACAATGGCCGCCCGGAACTGTCGCTGGTCATCTGCACCCTGGATGAGCACGCGTGCATCGCCCGGGTGATCGACGAGCTGGGCGCCGCCCTGGCGCCGATCAGCCACGAGATCATCGTCGTCGACGACTCCGCCGACGACCGCACCGCCGAGGCGGTCCTGGAGGTCATCGCCCGCGCCGGGCCCGACCGCGTGCGCCTGATCCGCCGCTCCGGCGTGCGGGGCCTGGCCTCGGCCGCCATCGCCGGCTGGGACGCCGCCCGCGGCGAGGTCCTGGGCGTCATGGACGGCGACGGCCAGCACGACCCGCGCAAGCTGCGCGAGATCTACGACCGCCTGATCGCCTCCGGCGCCGACGTCGCCCTGGTCAGCCGCTACGCCGACGAGGACACCGGCACCGGCCTCTCGGGCTACCGCGACGCCATCAGCCGCATCGCCACCCAGGTCACCCGCATCGCCCTGGGCGTGCGGGTCACGGACCCCATGAGCGGCCAGTTCGTCTTCCACCGCGCCTGGTACGACGAGGTGCGCGGCCGGCTGTCCGGCGTCGGCTTCAAGATCCTTCTCGACGTCATAGCCTCGGGCCGCGCCGCGCCCCGCACCGTCGAGGCGCGCGGCGCCCTTCGCCCGCGCATCGCCGGGCAGTCCAAGCTGGACTTCCGGGTCATGGCCGACCTCGTGGCCCTGATCATCGCCAAGCGCACCAACGGCCTGCTGTCGGCCCGCTTCGCCCTCTTCGCCGGGGTCGGCGCCCTGGGCGTCGGGGTGCACCTGGCCACCCTGGGCGCCGCCAGGCTGGCGGGCGCCCCGTTCTGGGCCGCCCAGGGCCTGGCGATCCTCACCGCCATGACCTCCAACTTCTTCCTCAACAACGCCCTCACCTTCCGCGACGCGCGCCTGGCGGGCGCCGCGATGCTCAAGGGGCTCGGCTTCTTCTACCTGTCCTGCGCCGCCGGCGCCCTGATCAGCGAGACCCTGGCGGTGGCGATCAAGACCTACACCGGCGCCTGGGTCGCGGCCGCCCTGGCCGGGGCGGTGGTGGGGGCGGTGGTCAACTACAGCCTCAGCCGCGCCTTCACCTGGCGCATCGACGCCGCCAAGGGTCAGGCCGGCGCCGAGGACGCCCTGGAAGCCCTGGTGTGCGAGATCCACCTGCCCGCCACCCCGTCCCTGGCCCTGGCCGTGGGCCAGGACTGAGCGGGACGGGCTCGGCGTTCGCCGGCGCCGGGCCGGGATAACGACGCCGGAGGGGATCGCGGCCTCGGGACGGCTCTTGAACCGCCTGCGAATCTGCCGTGCCCTGTCGCCGATGCCCGCCGCCACGCCGACCTTCGCACCCAGCCGTCGCGCCCCGCGCGTCAGCCGACCGCAGGAGCCGGGCAGGTCCACCGTATCAACGGTGATCTACGGTGATTTGGACGGTGCGAATCCGCGACCGGCCCCCGGGACGACCGCCTGGGAGCCGGCGCGATGCGGCGAAGTCAGATGTTCGCGATCAGGCCGCGCGCGTCGCCAGGCGCTGGGCGTCGGCCAGCAGCAGGTCCATGGCCGCCGCCGGACGAACCTCGTCCTCGGCGATGAATCCGCCGGCCATGATGTCCGCCAGGCGCTGGCGCGCGCGGCTGACGCGGCTCTTGATAGTGCCTTCCGCGCAGCCGCAGATGGCCGACACTTCCTCGTAGGCCAGGCCCGCGACGCCGACCAGGATCAGCGCCTCGCGCTGGTCGTCGGGCAGCAGGGCCAGGGCGCGGCGCACCTCGTCAAGCTCCAGGGCGCCGGTGGGATTGGTCACCGCCACCAGGGTGCGCTCGGCCATTTCCGGATCCAGCGACGTCTGGCGCCACGAGCGGCGCTTGTCCGAGTAGAACTGGTTGCGGATGATGGTGAACGTCCAGCTCTTCAGGCTGGTGTCGGGCTGGTAGCTGGCCCGGCTCTTCCAGGCCTTGGCCAGGGCTTCCTGCACCAGGTCGTCGGCCTCGGTGGCGTTTCCGCAGAGCGTGCGCGCGAAGGCCCGCATGTGGGGGATCACGGGCGTGAGCTCGGCGCGGAAGGCTTCATCGGCGGCGGTCTGGGCGTCCATATTAACCTCGTCGTCTGCGGGCGCGGGGCGCCCTTCCGAAGTTTGAACGCTTGTCCGCGCCATAAGCTGCGCCTTGGCCGGACATTTTTTCGTCAGACGCCTCCCGACGCCCGTCGCCGCATGCGTCAGACGGTCGCGGAATGGCGGCGTTCACCATGTCGAAACCCGGTTGATGCGAACGGGAATGAATTGCCGAAAGATATTGCGTCGGCGAAACATTCCACGTCGGGGGACGACAACTTGAACACCATCAAAGCCCGGGTGGCCCTCGCCTGCGTCGCCGTCTTCGTCATCTGCGCCCTCATCGCCGGCGTCGGCGTCCTGTCCGCGGGGCAGCTCGGCCGCCAGATCAGCGCGGGCCAGCGCTCCTCCGAACTGGTGCGCAACCACATGACGGCCGACCAGGCGCACGACGCCATCAATGGCGACGTCAAGTCGGCGCTCCTGGCCGCGGACTCCACCATCGGCGGCGACTTCAGCGCCACCAAGGCGGACCTCAAGGACCACTCCGCCCAGATCCAGGCCGCCATCAGGCGGTCCAAGACCCTGACCGACGATCCCGGCATCCTGGCGGCCCTGAACGGCCTGGACGCGCCCGTGCAGGCCTACGTCGCCAGCGCCGACAGCCTGGTCTCCAAGGCCACCACCGATCGCGCCGGCGCCGCCGCCGACCTGCCCGCCTTCAACGAGAAGTTCTCCTTCCTCGAAAAGGCCATGGAGCAGGTCAGCGAGAAGATCATGGCCGCCGACGCCGCCAACGCCCGCCGCGGCGAGACCCTGGGCCGGACCGCCAGCCTGGTGATGATCGGCGCCCTCATCGCCGCCACGGTGGCCGCCGGCGTGCTGGTGGTGCTCAGCCGCCGCGTCCTGGTGCGGCCGCTGGAGACCCTGGCCCAGTCCATGACCCGCCTGGCCGCGGGCGACACCCACGCCCAGATCGACGGCGCCAGGCGCGGCGACGAGATCGGCGCCATGGCCCGCGCCACCGAGTCCTTCCGCCAGGCGGCCATCGCCAAGGCCGAGATGGAAGCCGACGCCAAGGCCCAGGGAGAGCGCGCCGAGATCGACCGCCGCGCCGCCGAGGCCCAGGTCCTGGCCAGCGAGCGCAGCCTGGTCGCCGGCTCCGTGGGCAAGGGCCTGGCCGCCCTGGCTTCCGGCGACCTCACCTACCGCATGTCGGACGAGATCCCGGCCGAATACGCCCAGCTTCGCGAGGACTTCAACGCCTCCATCGCCCAGCTCGAATCCACCCTCAAGGTCATCCTCGGCAACGCCGGCGCCATCGGCGCCGGGGCCGACGAGATCGCCATGGCCTCCGACGACCTGTCGCGCCGCACCGAACAGCAGGCCGCCAGCCTGGAGGAAACCGCCGCCGCCCTCGACGAGATCACCGCCACCGTCAAACAGACCGCCCACAACAGCCGCCAGGCCAACGACGCCGTCGGCGCCGCCAAGCAGGACGCCATCCGGTCCGGCGAGGTGGTCTCCGGCGCCGTCCAGGCCATGGGCGAGATCGAGCGGTCCTCGCAGCAGATCACCCAGATCATCGGGGTGATCGACGAGATCGCCTTCCAGACCAACCTCCTGGCCCTCAACGCCGGGGTCGAGGCCGCCCGCGCCGGCGACGCCGGACGGGGCTTCGCCGTGGTGGCCTCCGAAGTGCGGGCCCTGGCCCAGCGCTCGGCCGAGGCGGCCAAGGAGATAAAGACCCTGATCTCGGCCTCCTCCCAGCAGGTCGGCCAGGGTGTGGAGCTGGTCGGCGAGACCGGCAGGGCCCTGCAGTCGATCGTCTCCCGCGTGGCCGAGATCGACACCCTGGTCACCCAGATCGCGTCCTCCGCCGCCGAACAGGCCACCGGCCTCAGCCAGGTCAACAGCGCCGTCAACCAGATGGACCAGGTGGTTCAGCAGAACGCCGCCATGGTCGAGGAAGCCACCGCCGCCACCCACTCCCTCAAGGGCGACACCAACGAGCTCGTCCAGCTCGTCGGCCGCTTCCGCGTCACCGGCGGCGAGGCGAAGGCCGCCGCGCCGGCGCCGCGCCGCGAACCGGTCGTCACGTCCGCGCCCCGCAAGAAGGTCGCGGCCGGCGGGTCGGGCGGCGGCTGGGAAGAATTCTGATCCTTTTCAGGAAAAATTCCCGAACGCCGTGGCAAGCTGCGTTTCGGCCGTCCCCAAGCCTGATCCAGACGAGCGATACGAAACCATGGATGCCCTGAGGCGGCGACCCGCCGCCCCGAACGGCCGCAGGACCGCGCCCGGCAGGCTCGCCTGGGCCCTCGCCCCGGCCCTGGCGATCGGCCTTGGCGCGACCGCAGCCCGGGCCGACGACGCCCAGGCCGACGGCGCCCGCGCCCTGACCCTGTCCGGCGTCTATAAGCTCGACGTCATGGGCACGGTGTCGGGGGGCCTGTCCCATCGCGCCACGGTCCTCGACAACCTCAGCGTCAACGCCGACCTCGACCTGGAAAAGGCCCTCCGCTGGCGCGGCGCCACGCTCCACGTCTCCTTCCTCAGCAACCAGGGCGGCCAGCCGGGCGTCGACGCCGGGTCGCTGCAGGGCGTCAACAACATCGAGGTCGTCCACCAGCGCGCCAAGGTCTACGAGGCCTGGATCGACCAGGCCTTCGCCGACGGCGCCGTCGACATCAAGGCCGGCCTCTTCGACACCAACAGCGAGCTCAACGTCACCGACTCCGCCGGAGTCTTCCTGGCCCCCACCTACGGCATCTCCTCCGAGGTCGCCGCCACCGGGCCCAACGGCCCCTCGATCTTCCCGTCCCTGTCCCTGGCCGCCCGCATCAACGTCAAGCCGGCCAAGGACATCTATCTGCGCTTCGCCGCCGTGAACGCCCTGGCCAACGATCTCGGCGATCCCGGCGGGGTCGACACCAGCTTCAGCCAGGGCCTGCTGCTGTGGGGCGAGGCGGGCTGGACCGGCGACGGCAAGATCGCCGTGGGCGCCTGGGGCTACACCAAGGACCAGCCGGACCTGCGCGACGTCCTGCCCTCCGGCGATCCCAAGCCCAGCCCGACCCACGGCGCCTATGTCATGGTCGACCATCCGGTGGCCAGGAACGCCGACGGCTCGGCGCGCACCTCGGTCTTCCTGCGCTTCGGCGTCTCCGAGGGCGACACCAGCCCCTACCGCGCCGCCGGCTCGGTGGGCGTCAACGCCAATCACCTCTTCGCCAGCCGCCCGGACGACGTTCTGGGCGTCGGCTTCAGCTGGGGAACCCTGTCGGCCAAGTACCGCGCCGTCAGCGCCGACGCCGGCGAGCCGCTGGACACCGCCGAGACCGCCATCGAAGTCACCTACGCCGCCAGGTTCGGCCAGCACTTCACCCTGCAGCCGGACCTCCAGTACATCCACCGCCCCTCCGGCGATCCGGCGATCAAGGACGCCCTGGTCCTGGGCGTGCGGGGCCAGGTGAACTTCTGACCTGACCGCCCGGCTTCGACGGACGGCTGGCGGCGCTCGCGAATCCGCCCCAGGATGCGCGGATCGTCAGCTCCGTCGGGTGGGCAGCACCGGCGTCTCGCCCCATTGATCGGGATCGTGGCCGAAGACCATCACCGTCTCGGGCTCCATCAGCGCCAGCAGCCCATCCAGCGACCGGTTCATGGCCGCCTGGTCGGCGAACGCCGGGAACGAGCGGCTGCGCACCACGTCGCAGAAGTAGCAGGCGTCGCTGGTCAGGATGTAGTCGCCGCCCTCGCTGCGCACCCGCAGCGACTGGTGGCCCGGCGTGTGGCCATAGCTCGGCAGGCAGGTGACCGACCCGTCCCCGAACAGGTCGTGCTCGCCGTCGATGGTTTTCACCGCATGGCCGAGATCGAAATAGGTCTTGGGCAGGCCATAGCGGGCGGCCAGCTCGTCATCGAAGCCGGCCTCCCACTCGCGCTTCTGCACCACCACCGTGGCGTTGGGAAACCGGTGCAGGCCGCCGGCGTGGTCGAAATGCAGGTGCGACAGCACCACCTGCTTCACCGCCGCCGGGTCGAAGTCCAGCGCCTCCATCCGCGCCGCCGGCGTCTCGTCCGGCAGGAGCTCGACGTTCATGTCCTGCTTGGCCAGCAGGCGGCGATAGCGTTCGTCCGGGTCCAGCATGCCGTGATGCAGGCCGCAGTCGAACAGGGTCAGGCCCTTGGGGTGGTCGATCACGTAGAACGGCATCGGCGCGCGCACCCGGCCGCCGGCGACGCCCATGCTGGCGGCCGCGCTGTCCAGATGTCCGCAGACGCAGCCGTAGAGTTTCAGGGCCATGGTTCATCCTCCGGGGCGGCGACAATGTCCGCCGCGGCGGGGCCTTGTCCAGCCTTCCGCGCCGATCCCAGGCCGGGCGAGATTTCCCCTTCGCGGGCGCTTGGACGGCATTTTCCGGCCCGCGCGAATTCGCGCGCCGGCGTTTCCGCTCTCGACTTCGCCCGTTCCCTGTGCATTTGACGGTTTCCAGCGCCGCTTGCGGGTCCGGACCTTCAAACGGAGCGAGAACGACGCTATCTGGCGACGTCATCGGACGGGGTGCGACGATCCTGTTGGGCGCGCATCGTTCTTGGGGGCGAGAATGAGTTCGTACGCTGAGGAGGATCAGGCGCCCGCTCTGGAGTCGCCGGCCCAGACCCTGCGCGGCGCCAAGCACTGGGCCGCTCATCTCGGCCTGAGCCCGGTTCCCGCCTGGATCCGCTATCCCGCCTTCCTGCTGCTCGCCGTCGTCCTGGCCCGGGTCGACTGGGCCAAGGCCGCCTACATCCTGCACATCCAGCCCTTCGCCATCGACTACCTGCCCCTGTGGACCGCCGGCCGCATGGCCCTGCATCACCCTGGGCACCTCTACGATTTCGCGGCCATCACCGACGGCCAGCGTTGGCTGATCGGGCACCTGAACCGCCTGCGCCCCTGGATCTATCCGCCCAGCGCGCTTCTGATCTTCACCCCGCTCAGCCGGCTTCCGTTCTGGATCAGCACGGCCGCCTGGGTCGGGGCCACCGTGGCGGCGCTGGTCGGCGCGGCGCTGAAGTTCATTCCCCGCGACCGCCTGCTGGGCCTGGTCCTGATCGCCGCCCTGCCGGCGACATCCCTGACGGTGGTGGCGGCCCAGACCACCTTCCTGACCGTCTGCGCCACCACCCTGGGCGTGCTGTTGCTCGAGCGGCGGCCGATCCTCGCCGGCGTGCTGCTGGGGCTGGCGGCGTGCCTCAAGCCCACGGCCCTGGTCTTCCTGCCCCTGGCCTACCTGGCGGCCCGTTCCTGGAAGCCTTTCGTCGCGACCGCCGTCACCGGCATCGTGGTGGCGCTGGCCACGACCCTGTGGCTCGGCCCCATGGTCTGGCTCGACTGGCTGGCGGCCCTGCCGCGTTTCGAGCGCATCGTGCTCTACGACCGCGCCTTCATCCCCAGCATGATCTCGCCGGCCAGCGCCGGCGTGCACAACCACCTCAGCGCCGACGCCCTGCTGGTGCTGCGCGGCGTCTTCGCCGTGGCGGGAGGGGCCCTGGTCTGGTGGGTCTGGCGGCGACGGCTGGACCCGGCCTTCCGCCTCATCGCCCTGATGGCCGCCGGCCTCTTCGCCTCGCCCTACGCCATGCGCTACGACGCGGCCCTGTTCGTGGTGCCCGCCGTCGCCCTGATCTGCCGGGCGACCTCGTGGGGCGGCGTGCTGACGGCGGCCGGGGCCTACCTGCTGCTGTGCCTGTCGATCCAGCCCTACGCCGGCCCCTACGCCATGGTGGCCTTCGTCGGCCTGACGACCCTGATGGCGGTGTTCGGCCCCGACCGGGCCCGCGCCCACCTGGCGCTGGCCCCGCGCGCCAAGCCCCTGTGGAGCCCTCTGGCCGCCAACGCCGAGGGCGAACGCGCCGCCGCCTAGAGCGCGTCAGGCTCAAGTGGCGGCCGGTTGAGCCGCCCGACGCGCTCTAAGTGTAGGAAAGGCTCTAGCCGTCCCGCGCCGGGGCGCGGGCCTGGATGGCCTCGATCACCGCCTGGATGCTGGTGTCGAGCCCGGTCATCCGCACCGCGAACTCCGTTCCCGACAGGCGCGCGGACAGGCGGTTGACGACCCACAGCGGGTTGGCCGGCAGCCTGCGCCGACCCGCGACGCCCAGCACCAGCATCAACTGCCCGCCCTTCATCAGAGGCATCATGCTGGTGATGTCCGACCAGGCGATGGGCTCGCGGCTCAGCCGTCGGTCGAAGACCCCGCGTCCATCGACGATCACCACCGGCGCGGCGTCGAAGGTGGCCAGGACGTAGGTCGCCGCCACCGCCGCGAACAGCAGGGCGAAGGCCGCGAACATGACCGTCAGCAGCACCCGGCTGAACGGCGACACCGAACCGAAGGACTCGAACGCCAGGGCGTTCACCAGCCAGGCGCTGAGCAGGCAGAAGCCCACCCCGCCCAGGGCCGCCATGGGTGTCCAGCGCCGGTTCCAGCCGGCCCGGAAGGCTGCCTCCGGCGACGCGAAGTCGTGCTCGATGACGAAGGCCGGACCCAGGGCGGCGCGAAGCTCGCGCACGCAGGCCACGACCTCGTCGGCCAGGGCCGCCGCCTCCGGTTCATAGCCGAAGAGGACCGCGCCGACGGCAGAATCGGGCGGCGCCGCCTGCGCCGCGCTCGCCCCGTCGAACCGCGACATCAGCCGCCGCAGCCGGCTGTCCAGATCGGCCGGAACCGGCAGGCTGTCCAGGCCCACCGCATAGCCGAACAGCGCCTTGGCCCTGTCGTTGGCCGCCCACAGGCAGACGCCGGCGCCGGCCTCCAGGGCGAAGCGTAGTCGATAGGGCTCCCCGCCGCCCATGTTGCCTGGCTCCCCCGCGCCATCGCCGTCGCCCCGTGGTTAGAGTCCCGCGGCGCGCGCGGCATCCCCGGAAAGAGGGGGCCTTGCTTTGTCCTGTCCGGCGCCCGACTGAACGCTCGCAATCGACCAAGCCGGACGACAACCGCATGAGCCGCTTCTGGAGCGCCCTGACGCACGACCTTCAGCCCTATGTGCCGGGCGAGCAGCCGCGCATCGAGGGCCTGGTCAAGCTGAACACCAACGAGAGCCCGTTCGGTCCCTCGCCCCGGGTGTTCGACGCCGTCCGCGCCGAGGCGGCGGACACCCTGCGCCTCTATCCCGATCCCCAGGCGACGGCCCTGCGCGAGGCCCTGGCCGACTACCATGGCCTGCGCCCCGAGCAGGTGTTCGTCGGCAACGGCTCGGACGAAGTCCTGGCGCACGCCTTCGTGGCGCTGCTGAAGCACGACGCGCCCCTGCTGTTCCCGGACATCACCTACAGCTTCTACCCGGTCTATTGCCGGCTGTTCGGCATCGGCCATGAGACCGTTCCCCTCGACGACGCCATGCGCATCCGCCTGGCCGACTACCGCCGGCGGGCCGGGGCCATCATCCTGGCCAACCCCAACGCCCCCACCGGCATCGCCCTCGGCCGCGCCGAGATCGCCGCCCTGCTGGCCGAACACGCCGACATCCCGGTGGTGGTCGATGAGGCCTATGTGGACTTCGGCGGCGAGAGCGCCGTCCCCCTGATCGCGGACCATCCCAACCTGCTGGTGGTCCAGACCATGTCCAAGTCCCGCGCCCTGGCGGGCCTGCGGGTCGGCTACGCCCTGGGCCAGGCGCCCCTGATCGAGGGCCTGACCCGGGTCAAGGACAGCTTCAACTCCTATCCCCTGGGCCGTCCGGCCCAGGCAGGCGCCGTCGCCTCGGTGGCCGACGAGCCCTGGTTCCAGCAGACCCGCGCCGCCGTCATCGCCGGGCGCGCGCGGATGACCGAGGGGCTGGCCGCCCTCGGCTTCGAGGTGCTGCCGTCCGCGGCCAACTTCGTCTTCGCCCGCCGGCCGGGCCATGACGGCGCGGCCCTGGCCAGGGCCCTGCGCGAGCGGGCCGTGCTGGTGCGCCACTTCGGCGCGCCGCGCATCGCCGACTATCTGAGGATCACGGTCGGAACGCCCGGGCAGGTGGACCGCCTGCTGGCCGCCCTTGCCGAGATCCTGGCCTAGGGCAGGATCAAAGGCACTCCAGCGCGGCGACCAGGGCCCGCACCGCCCCCTCGTCGGTCACCCGCGCCTCCGGATCGACGAAGCCCAGCGCCAGGGCCCTGGCCGGAGCCGGCCGCTCGCCGACCGCGCGGCTGCACGAGCCGTGCGCCTCGACGACCCCGGCCCGCCGCACGATCTCGCCGACGTTTCGGGCCGAGACCCCGCAGCCGGCCAGGACGCCGATACGGCCGGCCGCCTGGGCCACGAAATCGGCGATGCGCTCCGCCCCGGCCAGGGCCGTCCGCTCGCCGCCCGAGGTCAGGATGCGCTCGAACCCGAGGCTCACCGCCGTCTCCAGCGCCGCGGCGAAATCGGGAACCACGTCGAAGGCCCGGTGCAGGGTCGTCCCCAGGCCGGCGGCGTGGGCCAGCAACCGGGCCAACACGTCCGCGTCCAGCTCGCCCGACGCCGTGCTGGCGCCCAGCACCACGCCGGCCAATCCCGCCTCGCGCACGGCGTCGATGTCGCGCCGCATGACGTCGATCTCCGCCGGACTGTAGCGGAAATCCCCCGCCCTCGGCCGGATCATGGCGTAGACAGGAACGCGGGCGCCGGCCGCCAGGCGCATCAGCCCCGGCGACGGGGTCAGGCCTGAGGCCGCCAGGGCCGAGCAGAGCTCGATGCGGTCTGCGCCGCCGCGCACCGCCGCCAACAGCCCTTCCGGATCGTCGACACAGACCTCCAGCTTCACCCGGCGCCCGCTCATGCCGCCACCGCCCGAGGCGCGGCGCGCCGAAAACTGGTCATCGATCCATCACTCCGCATCCATCGCGCCCCGCTGGCCCGGCCGCCTTGACGACAGGCCCCAGGCCCGAGCATCCCGGAGGCCAGCCCCCGAACCCGGAGCCCGACCATGACCGACCGCCGCTGGATTCTCAAAGCCTCGGTGCTGGCGCCGGCGGCGCTGGCCGGCGCCCGGGCGATGGCGGCCGAGGGCGCGCGTGGGCCCAAGCTCACCACCCCCTGTGTGATCTCCACCTGGGACTTCGGCGTCGCCGCCAACCAGGCGGCCTGGACCATCCTCGCCAAGGGCGGCCGCGCCCTGGACGCGGTCGAGGCCGGCGCCCGGGTACCCGAGCAGGACCTCAACAACCACAGCGTCGGCCGCGCCGGCTATCCCGACCGCGACGGCCACGTCAGCCTGGACGCCTGCATCATGGACGAGCAGGGCAACTGCGGGGCGGTGGCGGCCATCGAGCATATCGCCCATCCGATCAGCGTCGCCCGCAAGGTGATGGAGAACACGCCGCACGTCCTGCTGGTGGGCGAAGGCGCCACCCAGTTCGCCGTCGAGCAGGGCTTCCCGCGAGAGGAGCTTCTGACGCCCGAATCCCGCGCCGCCTGGCAGGACTGGCTGAAGAGCGCCCGCTACCAGCCCGTGGCCAACAGCGAGGTCGGGACCTACGGCAAGGGCGCCGCGCCGGCCCTGGGGACGCCGGGCGGGCCCAACAACCACGACACCATCGGCATGCTGGCCATCGACGCGCACGGCGACCTGTCGGGCGCCTGCACCACCAGCGGCATGGCCTGGAAGCTGCGCGGCCGGGTGGGCGACAGCCCGATCATCGGCGCCGGCCTCTATGTCGACAACGAGGTGGGCGGCGCCACCTCCACCGGCGTCGGCGAGGAGGTGATCCGCAACGTCGGTTCGTTCCTGGTGGTCGAGCTGATGCGCCAGGGCCGCTCGCCCCAGGACGCCTGCAAGGAGGCCGTCGCCCGCATCCTCAAGCGCAAGCCCGAGAAGAAGGACATCCAGGTCGGCTTCCTGGCCATCAACCGCCAGGGCGAGGTCGGCGCCTGGTCGATCCAGAAGGGCTTCACCTACGCCCTCTGCGACGGCGCGCGGCAGGATGTGCTGCTGCCGGGCCAGAGCTTCTACTAGGCGGGGCGTCCGAATGGCGACCGCCGCCAGTCGGTCGGCGGAACCCATGCCCTGTCAACGGATTCTCGCCATGTGGAATGGCGAGTTCCGATCGCCAAACCGCTATATTTGCAAATAATTCTTGCGGACGGGCCTCCTCAGCCCCATTATCATGCCGTCAAATTACGTTTCGGCTCGCCTAACATCCGTGCGGAAGATTTTATCTTCAGCTTTGGATTCGTCATCGATCCTATCCGAAAATTTGAACTCACCCTCCTTCTTGAGGTTGAGACCTCATGTCCGGAAAGGGACAATCCAATGAAAACCGGTACTGTTAAGTGGTTCAACGCCCAGAAGGGCTTCGGCTTCATCCAACCCGATGACGGTGGCAACGACGTGTTCGTGCACATCTCCGCCGTCGAGCGCGCCGGCATCGGCTCGCTGCATGAAGGCCAGAAGCTGAGCTTCGAGCTCGAGCGCGATCAGCGCAGCGGCAAGTTCTCCGCTTCGCAACTCGTCGCCGCCTAAGCGACCTGAGCTACAAGGGAAGGCCCGCTCCGGCGGGCCGACCCGGACCTTGCGGGCTCGCCACGGCGAGCCCGCTTTGACTTGAGCCTGAAGCGCAACCGCCGGGCTCCGAGGGCGTTACCTCTCCAGGGAGGCCCCATGCTCAACGAAACCCTCATCGAACGCGCCTTCACCCTGGCCAAGTCCGGGAACTACCAGGGCCTGAGCGACATTCGCCGGCGCCTGGGCCAGGAGGGCTACACCGGCGTTTCCGCCGCCCTCTTCGGCAAGGCCACCAAGACCACCCTGCAGCGTCTCTGCCGCGAGGCTCGCCAGGCCGCGACCTAGGATAGACGGCGACCTGGGTTGACGACCTGTTCCCTGAGGCGGGAGGCTCTCCTGCCCACTGCCCAGGAACCCGCGCCATGCCCGCCCCGATCGATCCGGACGCCTCAGACGACGATGCGGCCCGGCGCACCCGGCTGGCCGCCGACCGCACCGTGCTCGCCGCCGAGCGCACCTACGCCGCCTGGGTCCGGACCGGTCTGGCCGCCCTGGCCAGCGGCGTCGGGGCGCGAGCCCTCTTCTCCCACCGCCTGCCCGACTGGTTCGGCGGCCTGACCGGCTCGGTGCTGATCCTGTTCAGCGCCTTCTGCTTCTGCGCCGCGGTCTGGCGCGAGCTCTCGCCCGGCGCGCCGACAGCCCGCGCCGACACCCGCTCACTGCCCGAGCCGTTATTGCTCGGCCTGAACGGCTTCCTGGTCTTCGTCAGCGCCGCGGCCCTGGTGGGGATTTGGGTGGCAAGGGTCTGACGCCGGCCGCCGCAGCGGCTATCCGCCCGCCGTGACCTTCGCCGCGAAGTCCCGCAGCAGGAAGATCGAAACGTCGTCCACCGTCTGCTCGCCCTTGCGGAACGGCTTCTCCAGGTGGCGCACCAGGAAGATGGCGTAGACGAACATGTAGCCGACGAAGCCGATGACGAGGGCGCCTTCCAGCACCGCCGCCGTGCGCAGGAACAGCATCACGAAAAGGCACGAGGCGACCAGGGTCTGGACCATCACGTGCACCGACGGCACGAACTGCATGCGCTGGATGTAGGCGATGCGGAACACGGTGCGGCGCAGGCTGTCGTGGGCGCCGCGCAGGCGCACCAGATAGCGTTCCGACATGCCGGCCCGCTCCAGCTCGGCGAAAACGCCCTCCAGGGCGTCGACCCGGGCGATGGCCGGCGACAGGTCGCCGTGCTGGTGCTCGCGTCCCAGGCAGGTCTCGAAGACGGCGACGAAGTCCGTCAGCGCCCGGCGCGAGGGGGCGTCGTCGAAGGTCGTGTTGGCGGCGGCGAAGGCGCGGACCTCGCCGTGGATCGCCTCCAGCGCCACCCGCATCTCGCTGACGGTGCGCTCGGCCTCCTTGTAGTCCGACAGCACATGGCTGAGCAGGAAGCCGATCAGGAAGATCGCTCCGGCCACCAGGCTGGGGATCAGCCCATCCAGCGCCAGGAACTCCAGGCCCAGGGCATGCGCCGCCACCTTCAGGCCGACGATGACCAGGACCACGGGCAGCACCGCCACGAACAGGCGGAACCGGCTGAAGAAGCGCATGCGCGGGGGAACCCTCACCTGTGGACGCGGACCGACCGGGCGAGGCAAGGCCAAGCCTGGCCGGACCCTAGGGAGTCGCCATGACAGTTTGGTGTCGGCCGCTTCCCATGCCGGGCCGGCTTGCTAGAAGATGGGACCGCCCACCCCCAACGCCGAGTCGCCCGTGCTGAGCTGGATATCCACCACCTTCGGCGACGCCTGGGGGCCGCTGCGGCTTCTCAACTCCTTCTTCTTCCTGGCGGCCATCGGCTTCGCCGCCAGCGCCCTGGTGACCTGGCTGGTCCTGCCCCGGCTCTGGCCGATGCTGCCCAAGGACCGCGGCCGCGCCTTCGCCGTGAACGCCGAGATGAGCGTCGGCAAGCCGCTCAGCGCCGGCCTGATCTTCGTGTCGATCTTCTGCCTGGCGTCGCTGATCTTCGTGCCCTGGGACGCGCGCTGCGTGTGGACGATCCCGTTCATGGTCGCCGCCATGATCGTCGGCTATTTCGACGACAAGCGCGGCGGCTTTTCCGAATACGCCCTGGCGTTGATGGACATGGCGATCGCCCTGGGCGTCGCGGCGGTGATCTATCGCATGGATCCGGCGGTGATCTGGCTGCCCGGCTGGAAGGGGGCGATCACCCTGCCCTGGTGGCTGTCGATCCCCCTGGCCACCGGCGTCATCTGGCTGTCGATCAACGCCACCAACTGCTCGGACGGGGTCGACGGGGTCTCCGGCAGCCTGACGGCGACGGCGATCATGATCCTGGGCGGGCTGCTGTATGCGGTGATCGGCAATGACGTGGTCGCCCGCCACTTCGACATCCCCTTCAACCGTGAGGGGGCGTCCTGGGCGATCATGGCCTTCGTCATGGTCGGCTGCGTGGCCGGATACCTCTGGTATAACGCCGCCCCCAGCCTGGTGCTGATGGGCGACTCCGGATCGCGCCCGCTGGGCCTGCTGATCGGCATGCTGGTGGTGGCCACCAACAACCCGCTGTTCCTGCTGCTGGTGGGCTCGGTGATCGTGCTCAACGGGGCGACGGGCCTCGTCAAGGTGGCCCTGGCCCGGTTCCTCGGCCTGCGCATCCTGGGGAAGATCCGCTTTCCCCTGCACGACCATTGCCGCAAGGAGCTGGGCTGGTCCAACACCCAGGTCCTGGTGCGCTTCATGCTGCTGCACCTGGGCGTTTCGGCCCTGCTGGTGATCCTGGTGCTCAAGGTGCGCTGAGGCCGCGACCTAGCGACGACGGTCCCTGGCCAGCACCACCACGAATGTCCCCAGCCCCGTTCGTCCATCCTGCCGCCGCAGCGCCGGCGCCCAGAGGCTGGCCACGTGGCCGTCGAGATAGAGGGCGTCGGGGCAGCCCAGCGCGTCGCGCATGAACCGCGCCAGGCGACCGAACGAGACCGGCGCGTCGCTGACCACGAACAGGGCGCGGCGGCCGGCGACGCCGACCGCGTCACGCACGGTCAGGGAGGTTCCGTTCTCGGCGATGGCGGGATGCAGGGCGCCGCCTCGCACCATCAGCGGGCCGGACTGGGTGGCCCAGGCCGCGGCCGGCGCGCGGGCCGCGAAGGCCTCGGTCTCGTCCAGGTGCGGCGCGCCCGCCGCGTCGGTCCAGAAGACTCCGTTGGGCTTGAGGAAGAAGTTGCCGGCGCCGTCGGCCCGGTTCAGCGGCGCCACGGCGCGGCCGCCGGCGACGAACAGGCCCACGGGCGAGCGGTCGGGCTGGTACATGCCGGCGTTCAGGGCGAAGTCCACCCGACGCGCCGCCGGACCAAGGGACATCTGCAGCGCCGGCAGGCTGTCCGGGCCGCCGGCGACGAGGCTGAGCCTCTGGCGGGCGGGATCGTAGGCGCAGACGGTGAAGCTCGTCCCCTCGAACACCCGCGCCCGACAGGCCGGCTCGGCGCGAGGCCGCGAGTGGGCCGACGCCGCGGCGCTCATCGCCAGCGTCAGGAAGAGCGCCAGGATCGCGGCTGCTTTCACCATCGTCTCCGCCGGTCCAATGTCGGGCCCTCCGCCGCCGCCGCGTCCTGAGGTCGGCCACATCCGGCCGCAGAGGAGACCGTCATGCAATATCTTCTGATGACCCATGTCGACACCAGCGCCTGGCCGCGCCTGACGCCCGAGCAGCAGCGCGAGGGCATGGCCGCCTACGCCGCCTTCACCGAAGCCCTGGTCGCCCAGGGGGCCCTGGTGTCGTCGGGCCGCCTGCAGCCTGGGGAGACCGCGCGGACGGTGCGGATCAAGGACGGCCGCCGCCAGGTGATGGACGGTCCCTTCGCCGAGACCAAGGAGGTGTTCGGCGGCTATTTCGTCATCGAGGCGCCGGACATGGACGCGGCCGTCGAGTGGGCCGCACGCTGTCCCGCCGCCGGCCACGGGGCGGTGGAAGTGCGCCCCTTCTGGCCCGCGGGCGGCTGAGCCGGCGACGCCGCCCTGAGACGGGCAGACGGCTGATCAAGTCACGCGCATCCTGACCGGCGCATGGGCGCCCTGCCCCCGCATGCGCCTCGATGGGGCCCGCATCGTTGCGCCGCGCTGGAGCGGGGCGAAACTCGGCCATCCGCCAGATGGAGGGACGCATGCGAGACCAACGGGACGACGCCGAAACCACCCTGCTGGGCCGCCGCGGCTTCCTGGGCTTCGCCGCCCTGGCCGCCGCCGCCCCCATCGTCACCGAGGCGACCCTGGCGCGCGCCGCGACGCCCGCGCCGCCCAGCGGGATGGCGCTGCACGGCCAGGCGCCGGCCCTGCCGCCCGCCGACGCGGTGCTGATCAACGCCAATGAGAACCCGCTGGGCCCCTCGCCGGCCGCCTGTGAGGCCATCGCCAAGATCGCTCCGCTGGGCGGCCGCTATGATCTGCTCGGCGAAACCGACAAGCTGGCCGCGGCCTTCGCCGCCCTGCACAAGCTGCCGGTGGACCACGTGGCGGTCTATGCCGGCTCGTCGGAACCCTTGCACTACAGCGTGCTGGCGTTCACCTCGCCGACCCGCAGCTTCGTCACCGCCGACCCGTCGTACGAGGCGGGCATGGTCGCGTCCATGACCAGCCAGGCGCCGATCCGCAAGGTCGCCCTGACGGCCGACTACGCCCACGACGTCAAGGCCCTGGTCGCCGCCGACCCCAGGGCCGGGGTGATCTACATCTGCAACCCGAACAACCCCACCGGCACCATCACCAGCCGCGCGGACATCCTGTGGGCCCTGGACAACAAGCCCGCCGGTTCGATCCTGCTGGTGGACGAGGCCTACATCCACCTTTCGGACGCCGAGGACGTGCTCGACCAGGTCGCCGCGGGCAAGGACCTGATCGTCCTGCGCACCTTCTCCAAGATCTACGGCATGGCCGGCATCCGCTGCGGCCTGGCGTTGGGCCGGCCCGACCTTCTGGCCAAGCTGCAGCCCTTCGGCCAGAACGCCATGCCCATCACCGGCTCGACCGCCGCCCTGGCGTCGCTGAACGATCCCGACCTCGTGCCCCTGCGCAAGAAGATCATCGGCGACACCCGCCGCGACACCATCGGCTGGCTCAAGGCCTCCGGCTACAAGGTCATCGGCGACCCGCAGACCAACTGCTTCATGATCGACACCGGCCTGGACGGCAAAGCCGTCATCGCCGCCATGCGCGCCCGCAATGTCTGGATCGGCCGCACCTGGCCCGTCTGGCCCAACGCCGTCCGCGTCTCGGTGGGCACGCCCCAGGACATGGCCAAGTTCAAGACCGCCTTCAAGGACGTGATGGAGTCCAAGGCCGCGCTGGCCTGGAACGTTGCGCCCGACACCCCGGAATCGGCCCGCTTCCCGCACCGCTCCTAGGGCTGTGCGTCCCCGTCCGCGGATATCCCCAGCCTCGCCTCGGCGGCGGTCATCAGCGCCTCGAAGCGAGGGTGGCCGCGCAGGCGGTCCAGATCCACGTCGCAGCGCACATAGCGCAGCTTGGTGGCCGACACCTCCGCCAGCACCGGTTCGATCAGGTCGATGGCCCCCTCCACGTCGCCCAGGTAGGCGGACATGGCGCAGGCGAAGTTGTAGCGCATGGTGAGGTTGTCCGGATCGATCAGCAGGGCGCGATCGATCCAGTTGCGCATGCGTTCGCCCTCGCCCAGGGCGGCCAGGGCGAGGACGCCGGAGCTGAGGCCCACGCCGTGGCTGTCGTTGCGGGCCAGCAGCCGTTCCGAGCGCGCCAGCGCCGTCCGCGCCGCCCGCCGCATGGCCTCCTCGTCGCCCATGGCGGCGTAGGCGCTCATCATCATGGCCGGATCGTTCACGGAAGGGTCGCCCAGCACCGAGGCGCGCTCGTAGTGGCGCGCGGCGTCCTCGAAGCGGTGCTGCAGATAGGCGATCCGTCCCGCCTCGGCGTTGGCCTCCCAGGAGTCCGGTTCCAGCTCCAGGGCCAGTTCGACCCAGGCCCTGGCCTCTTCGTCCCGTCCGTCCTGCCACAGGTAGCGCGCCAGGATGGCGTGCGCCGCGGCCAGGTTGGGATCCAGCTCCAGGGCGCGCTGGGCGGCCTTCAGCCCCCCTTCGCCCGGCCGGCTGTGGATGAAGTGCAGGGCGTTCTGGCCCCAGGCCATCAGCGCCCAGGCGCGGGCGAAGCCTGGATCGATCTCGGTGGCGCGCACGCACAGGCGCACGATGCGCTCCAGCTCCGGCACCTCGCCGTCCCGGCCGTTCACATAGTAGCGGCGGGCCATCAGATAGAGGTTGTAGGCCTCCAGATTGGCCGTCCCTCGCTGCTCGATGGCCTGCTTTTCTTCCGGCAGGAGCTGCAGCTTGAGCGCCGCCACGATCGCCTCGGAAATCTCGTCCTGCAGGGCGAAGATGCCGGTCAGCTCGCGATCGTAGCGTTCGGCCCAGATCTGGCCGCCGCTGGCGGCGTCGATCAGTTCGGCGGTGATCCGCACCCGGCCGCCCTCGCGCCGGACGCTGCCGGCCAGCACATGGGTGACGTTGAGCTGCCGCGCCGCCTCCCGCGCATCCAGGCCCGCGTCGCGGAAGGCGAAGGCGGTGGTGCGCGCGACCACGAACAGCGCCGCGACCTTGTTCAGGTCGGTGATGATGTCCTCGCTGATCCCGTCGCTGAAATAGGCCTGCTGGGGATCGTCGCTCATGTTGGCGAAGGGCATGACGCAGATGGACAGGCGCGGCCGGTCCGACGCCGCACCCGCTTCCAGCGCCGACGCGGCCGCCGGCGCGCAGGCCGTGGTCAGCCGATAGCCGACCTTGGTCACTGTCTCGACGTCGAAGGCGCCGGCCCCGATCTCGCCGGCCAGGCGGCGCAGCCGGCTGACGGCGCGGTTCAAGGCGTCCTCGCCGACCACCACCCCGGGCCAGCACGCGGCGAAGATCTGGTCGCGCGAAAGCACCTGTCCGTCGGCGCGGATCAGGGCGGCGAACAACTGCATCACCCGAGGTTCGAGAAACACCTCGCGGCCGTCGTCGTGGCGCAGGCGACGCAGCGCCGGCTCGACCAGCAGGGGACCCAGCCGAGACACGGGCTCGCGCGCCAGGACCACGGGCGTCAGGGCGATCGCGTTGAAATCGTTCGACGTCTGTATCGGCGGGGACGGGACGAGCGGAGGCGTCGACGCGGACGCGCCGTCGCCGGCATCGACCGGCGACGGCGCCGGCGGCAAGGAGATTTCCCCGCCGTCGGTCATGGGGTCACGCAAATCCATAGCACCAGGCCGCCACTGCTGAGCATTCGCGAGATTTAGGCATCCGGCGGCCCGACCGCCATACGGCGCCGGTCGCCGGATACCCATCTCGCCGTGAATACTGACAAGAACCTGACCGACGGCCCGCGCCCGGGCCAATCGGTTCAGGGCGGCGGCGTCAGTCATCTCCATGCGGTCCCGCGGACCTCAGCGGCGGGCGACCAGCGCGTAGGACGCGCCGTGACTGGCGTTGAGGGCCGTCAAAAGCGGACGGTCCAGGGTGGCCACCGCCGCGTCCACATCCGCCTTCACGCAGGCCTTGTAGGCGGTGAAGCGGTCGATCTGGACCGGGCTGGGCTCGGGTCCGCAGATCATGTTGGCGGCGGTGCGGATGCGTCCGAGCGCGATGCGGGCGCCCGCCTCGGCCGTCAGGTCGAGGTCGGCCACCGACACCTTGATGGAGACGGTGTCACCCTGCTCCACCTCGGGGCCGATGGCGGCGGCATGCCCCGGAGCGGCGCCGAGCAGGCCCAGCGCTATGACCACGGAAGCGAAGAGGGGCCGGAAGGCCATGGGGAAGTCCTTTCAGAGAGCGCCGGAAGCCCTTGCTCCCGACCTGCCCCCAGAGGACATCGAACCCGGTTCGCCCGACAGGACGGCGACCTGATCATCCGCCGATGATTGGCTGATCATTGTGATCCGGCGGCGTGGCGCCGCGTCTAGCCGGCCTGGGCCTTCAAGACCGCCTCGGTGCGGTTGCGCGCTTCGGCGGCGCGCAGGATGGCGTGCACGTGCAGCTTCACCGTGGCGACTGAGACGCCGAGCTCGACCGCGATGTCGCGGTTGCTGCGCCCGCGCATCATCAGCGCCAGCACCTGGGTCTGGCGCTTCGACAGGGCCTGGACCCAGCCGATCGGACCATCGGCCACTGTGTCCTCGACCGGCGTCTGGGGAAAGTACACCCCGCCAGCCAGCACCACCCCGATGGCGGCGTCGATCAGTTCCCGGGTCGAGGTCTTGGTGATGTAGGCCTTGGCCCCGGCGCCCATGGCCCGCTTCAGGTTGGCCGGGACGACGCGCCTGTCCAGGGCGATGACCGGCGCCGCCCCGGCGTTCGAAACGATCTCCTCGAAGCGCCCGTCGCCGCAGACATCGCCGGTCGAGAAGTCGGCGAAGATCAAGTCCGAGCCGTGCACGCCCAGACACCGCACGGCCTCGTCGACACCTTCAGCGATGCAGGAGTCTATTTCGCCGACGCGCGCCATGAGCAGGCTGCACAGCACGTCGCGCGAAATCGGCTGATCTTCTACCAGAAGGGTCCGCATCTTTACCTAAGGTTACACCGTCCTTCTTACCGAGAATAGGCAGGACCTGCTTGGTCTCTAGGGCGCCGTCGCCACGCCCGCAACCTTCATCAATCGCCTTGCATTTGCGTTGCGAGCGCCTCGCATTGCCCCCGGTGGCAAACAACTTTCCACCAAAGACGCCCTAGATCGAAAGTATAGGTTCCCGTAATTCTTGGATAGGTGCTTCGCCCATATAGGCCATGCACGGCAATATATTGCACACAACCAACATCAACCTTGAGCCCATCGCCGGTACAGTTGCCAAGTCAACGAAAAAGTTGACACGATAATGGTCAGTTGATTCGGCCGGTCATCGCCAAGGGGTTGGGCCTTGACCGTCTCCGGGGTGCGCGCCGGCAACCATTCCGGCCGGCCTAGACTGGCGTTTGCAAGTAATCGCCGACCGACTTTCCGGGGGGAAGGTGGAATTCGCCGATATTGACATCGAGGCGCTGTTCAGGGGCGCGGTCGGAACGGGGTTCAAGCCGGCCCGGATGCTGGTCGCCGTCGTCGACCCGTCCCTGCGGATCGTCTGCAGCACCTGTCTCTGCGACGAGGCGCGTTCGCGACGCGTCCTGCCCACCAACATCGCGTTCGAGACTCTGTTCCCAAGCGAACCTTTGAGAGGCCTGGCGCTGGCGGCCGCCGGCGCGGCCGCCGAAGGACAGACCCGGCGCGTCGACTTCGAGGTTCCCCGCGCCGACACGCTCGTGCGGGTGCAGGTCTGGCTGGTGCCCCGCTTCCAGGCGCCGGAGGTCCAGCGCGGATTCTACCTGATGGCCCGCGACACCCTGGACGAAGACGCCGCCGCGGCCCGAGACGGGGCCCTGCGCGATCGGATGGCGGCCATCCTGGACCATGCCGCCGACGCCATCGTCCTGATCGCCGAGGATGGCCGCATCGAAGAGGTCAACCTTTCGGCCGAGAGCCTGTTCGGCTGGGCGCCGGGCGAGCTCGTCGGACGGCCGGTGACGGTGCTGATGGGCGATCCCTACGTCAGCACCCACCAGGGCAGCGTCGAGCGCTACCTCGCCACGGGCCTCAGCGGCATCCTCAACGTCGGCCCGCGGGTCCTGCCGGCCAGGACGCGGGACGGCGCGCCCCTGTCCATCGAGCTCTCGGTCGGCGAGACCCTGATCGGCGGGGCCCGCAAGTTCATCGGCGTCTGCCGCGACGTGGCGGCGCGCCTGCGCCAGGAGGAGGCGCTGCGCGAGGCCAACCGCGCCCTGCAGGCCCAGGTGACAGAGCTTCGCCGCCTGCGGGCCGAGGTGGTGGCCGAAAAGGAGCGATCCGACCAGCTCGCCCAGGCGGCCGAGGCCGCGCGCGCGGCGGCCGAGCGCGCCAACCTCGGCAAGTCGCGCCTGCTGGCCACGGTGAGCCACGAGCTTCGCACGCCCCTGAACGGCGTCCTGGCGGTGGCCGACCTGCTGGCGGCGGCTCCCCTGTCGGACCCGGCCCGGGAGCTGGTGGAGATCATCCGCCGCTCCGGCCGCGACCTGATGAGCCTGGTCAACGACGTCCTGGACCTGTCGCGCATCGAGGCGGGCGCCATGGCTCTGTCGCCGGAGCCCTTCGCACCCGCCGGCCTGGTCGAGGGCGTCGCCAGCGTCTGGGGGGTGGCGGCGCGGGCCAAGGGGCTGGCGCTGACGGTGCGGGCCGGCGCCCTGCCGCCCTGGCTTCGCGGCGACGTGGCGCGCCTGCGCCAGGTGCTGGCCAACCTCATCAGCAACGCCATCAAATATACCGCCCAGGGCGGCGTCACCCTGGAGGCGCAGGCCGAACAGCGCGGCGAGGCCTGGCGGCTGACCTTCGCGGTCAGCGACACCGGTCCGGGCATCGAGCCGGAGCTGGTCGACCATCTGTTCGAGCCCTACGCCCGGGGGGTCACCGAGGCCTCCCGGCGCGAGACGGGCACCGGCCTGGGCCTGGCCATCTGCCGTCAGCTCAGCGACCTGATGGGCGGCCAGATCCGGGCGGAGAACCAGGCTGGCGGCGGGGCCCGATTCGTCTTCGTCGTCGACCTGGCGGTCGCCGCGGCGCCGGCCGGCGGCCAGGCGGCGGCGGAGGGGCCGACAGCCCTGGCGCGCCCGCTCAACGTGCTGGTGGCCGAGGACCACGAGGTCAACCAGAGGATCATCGGCCTGCTGCTCGACCAGCTCGGCTGCGCGCACCACATGGTCGGCGACGGGATCGCCGCCGTGGAGGCCGCCGACGACGGCGACTACGACGTGGTGCTGATGGACGTCCGCATGCCGCGCATGGACGGGCTGGAGGCGGCCAGGACCATCCGCGGCGGCCTGGGCCGCTCGTCCGCCGTGCCGATCATCGCCGTCACCGCCGACGCCATGCCGGCCGACGATCCCGAGATTCTCGCCGCCGGCATCGACGCCGTCCTCGGCAAGCCCATCACCCTGGCGAGCCTGGCCCAGGCCCTGGACGCCATCAGTCAGAGTTCAGTTCGCGTCCCCGACCACCCCGCGCCCTCCGCTGGCGCTCTCGCGAAGGAAGGTGAGACATGACCCAAGAGACCGACATCGACGGGCGCCTGCGATTCATGGGCCTGGGCGAAGCCGAACGCGCCGATCTGCGCGCGCTGCGGCCAATGATCCAGAAGAGCCTGCCCCAGGCGCTGGACGCCTTCTACGGCCAGGTGCGGGCCTTTCCCCAGACGCGGACCTTTTTCGCCGACGAGGGCCGCATCGCCGCTGCGCGGGATCGCCAGCTCTCGCACTGGGACAATCTCTCCTCGGCCCGCCTCGGCGAGGACTATGTCCAGGCGGTGCGGGTGGTCGGCCTGACCCACGCCCGGATCGGGCTGGAGCCGCGCTGGTACATCGGCGGCTACGCCATGCTGCTGGAACACCTGATGCGCGCCCTGGTCCGCGAACGCTGGCCCAGGGGCCTGGGCCGGGGCGACGGCGGCGAAGCGACCGCCGCGGCGCTGGGCGCCCTGGTCAAGGCCGCCCTGCTCGACATGGACTTCGCCATCTCGGTCTATATCGACGCGGCCGAAGAGGCCCGCCGCCAGGCCGAGGAGACGGCCCTGGCCCGCATGCAGGACCTGGTCGTCGGCCGCTTCGGCGAGGCCATCGCCGCCCTGGCCGTCGGCGATCTGACCGCCCGCATCGACGGCGAGATGCCGGAGGCCTACCGGCGCCTGAAGGACGACTTCAACGCCGCCCTGGCCCAGATCCGTGAGGTCATGCAGGCCATCGCCGGGGCCACCGGCTCCCTGCGCGCCAGCGCCGACGAGATCGCCACCGCCTCCGACGACCTGTCCCGCCGCACCGAGCAGCAGGCCGCCAGCCTGGAGGAAACCGCCGCGGCGCTGGACCAGATCACCGCCACCGTGCGGCGCACGGCCGCCGGGGCTGTCCAGGCGGCCGAGCTGGTGCAGATGGCCAAGGGCGACGCCGACCGCTCCGGCGAAGTGGTGCGCGAGGCCATCGCCGCCATGGGCCAGATCGACGGCTCCTCGCGTCAGATCGGCCAGATCATCGGGGTCATCGACGAGATCGCCTTCCAGACCAACCTGCTGGCCCTCAACGCCGGGGTCGAGGCCGCCCGCGCCGGCGACGCCGGCCGAGGCTTCGCCGTGGTGGCCTCGGAAGTGCGGGCCCTGGCCCAGCGCTCGGCCGAAGCGGCGCACGAGATCAAGGCGCTGATCTCCTCCAGCACCGCCCAGGTCGCCGCCGGCGTCGACCTGGTCAGCCGCACCGGCGAGGCCCTGGACGGCATCGTCGGCCGCGTCGCCCAGATCGAGGGCCTGGTGAGCGAGATCTCCGCCTCGGCCCAGGAACAGTCTTCGGGCCTGGCCCAGGTCAACATCGCCGTCAACCAGATGGACCAGGTCACCCAGCAGAACGCCGCCATGGTCGAACAGTCGACCGCCGCCGGCCACGCCCTAAAGGCGGAGGCCGCCGACCTGCTGGCCCGGGTCGGCCGCTTCCAGGTGGGCGCCGCGCCGCCGCCGGCTCGGGCCGGACGGGCGGCCTGACGCACGAAGGGCCGGCGCGCCTCGCGGCGGCCGGCCCTCCACGCTGTGCTGAAGCCAGCAACGACTACGGGTCGAGCCGTGCTTCCGCGTAGCCGCTGACCACGACGACGCCGTCCTGGTTCTTGGTCTCGACGTCCAGCTCCACCAGCTTGACGCCGTCCTTCTCGGTGATCGCCTTGACGGTCGCCGTGGAGTCCAGGGTGTCGCCCGGCCAGACCTGGCTGGTGAAGCGCACGCCGTACTTGGTCAGCCGCGCGTCGCCCACATAGTCGGTCAGCATCTTGCCGGTCATGCCCATGGTCAGCATGCCGTGGGCGAACACCGACGGATAGCCGGCCACCTTGGTGGTGAAGATCTCGTCCGTGTGCAGCGGGTTGTAGTCGCCCGAGGCGCCCGCGTACTGGACGATCTGGGTGCGCTTGAGGTCCTCGACCAGGCGCGCGGTGTGGGTGTCGCCCACCTTCAGTTTACTGGCGCTGAGGGCCATCACGCGTTCTCCTTGCTCTGGTCGACCGGGCGCTCGGTGCGCACGCCGACGCCGCGGGCGGTGATCACCAGCTCGCCGTTCTGGTCGCGGTATTCGGTGACGCTTTCCGAGAAGACCAGCTTGCCGGAGCGCTTGCCTTCCTTTTCCCAGGTCTTGCCGGGGAAGGTCGTGGCCGTCAGCACGTCGCCGGCCTTGAGGGTGCGGTGGTATTCGAAGTGCTGCTCGGCGTGGAGGCCGCCGCCCCCGCCGCCGCCACCCCCACCGCCGCCACGCGGCGCGGCGCCGGTCGGGTTCTTGCCGGACCCGAACCAGGGCTGGCCGATCTTGGGCCGCAGGAAATAGTCGGGGTCGAACTGCGCGCTCGCTTGGGGAAAGGTCGGCGGGGCGATGATGCCGCCGGCTTCCGTCTTCTTGGCGTAGTCCGCGTCGGAATAGACCGGATTGTCGTCGCCCACCGAGCGGGCGAACATCAGGATATGCCCCGCCTCGACGGGAAATTTCTTGGCTGCCATGGCGCTTCCTCTGAAATCTTGGCCTTGCCCCCGGACTGGTTGGAAAAAGGGGACGCCGCCTTCCTAACTGGCGGAGTTGCCGCGACGGCGTCAACCGCCGTTCGATAGCGGCCGGTCATGCATCGTTCCCGGCGGCCGCGCGTTAACCGCCTGTGTCCGCAACGGAGAACGCGTGATGTTGAGACTTGTGCTCGCCCTCGGGGTCCTTTCGACCGCCGCCCTTCCCGTCGCCGCCGCGGCCCAGGCCTTTCCGTCCCAGGATCCCGACGCGGGATACCAGCAGGGCTATTCCGGCTGGGGGGACAACAGCTACCGCGGCGACGCCGACCGCGGCTACGACGACCAGGACAATGACCGCAGCGACGACGGCGACGCCCAGGCGCCCGCCGCCGACGCCTATGGCCGCGACAGCGGCTACCGGGGCGCCGATCCGGGCTACGCTCCCGGCGGCGACCGCTTCACCGGCCGCGTGGGCGCCGCCTGGCGCGACGACGCCGGCCGCCGTTGCCAATGGCGCGAGGTCTCCCATCGCGACGCCGACGGTTACGACGCCTACAAGTGGGTCACCCTCTGCCGCGACTAGCCGTCCTCAGGACTTCCGCCGCCCCGAATGGCGCTCGGTGAGTTCGCCCGTATAGCCCTGGATCAGGATCTCCACCTCGTCGCCCGCCGCCTCGGCCCGGAAGGCCAGCATCTCGGCCAGCTCGATCGCCGCCGAGCGCGACAGGCCGCGGCGGATCGGCGTTCCGTCCCGGAACAGCGTCCATTCGGCGTCCTTCTGGGCCACGGCGTACTGAACCATGTCAGCGCTCCATCGGCGAACCGCGACTCCTGGCGCGGGCCGCGTCACCTCCTGGAACGGCCAAGCTGGCGTCCGGTTTCATGCCGACGTCCGCCCTGAACGCCGCCACCGCTGTTGTGACGACCGGGGGCCGCTGATAGCTGTCTTTGAAAATCCAGGGAGGAAACCGATGTTCAAGGGCGTGGACCACGTGGTGGTCGCGGTGAAGGATCTCGACGCCGCCGTCAGCAACTACGAAGCCATCTTCGGAACGCCCGTCACCGAGCGTTCCGAGGCGCCGGCCGCCGGCATGAAGATGGCCTTCTTCCGCTTCCCCGACTCCTACGTCGAACTGGTCTCCAACATCGACGACCAGGGCCCCATCGCCAAGCGCCTGACCGAGCGCGGCGAGGGCGTGCACCTGATCGCCATGAAGGTCGACGACATCGACAAGACCCTGGCCGAACTGCGCGCCAAGGGCGTGCGGCTGGTGGGCGATCCCGGCCCCGGCAACCCGGTCAAGGGCCAGGTCTTCGTTCACCCGTCCGCCACCGGCGGCGTGCTGACCCAGATCGTCCAGCGCTGACCGGGCGCGCGGGCGGCTCGGCAGGGCGAGGCGCGCCATGCAGGCCTTGAGGGACCGCATGGCCGCCAACCTGGCCGCCTTTCAGCGTCGGGCGCTCGAGACCGAAGGGCTGCGCCGCGCCGCCGTGGCCATCCTGGTCTCTCCGGGCGACGCGGGACCCACCTTCGCCCTCACCCGGCGGGCCCTGACGATGCGCCGGGGCGCGGGCAACTACGCCCTGCCTGGCGGCAACTTCGAACCGGGTGAGGACGCCATCGACGCCGCCGTGCGCGAGACGGCCGAGGAACTGGGGGTCATCGTGGGGCGCGAGGCGGCGCTCGGGCTGCTGGATGACTTCGTCACCCTGGGCGGCCACCTGGTCACCCCCGTGGTCCTCTGGTCCGCCGAGCCTGTCACCCTCGCGCCCGATCCCGCCGAGGTGGGACAGGCCTGGCTGTTGCCGCTGGCCGACCTCGACCACCCGGAGGCGCCCCGCCACGAACCCCACCCGGACGGCGGCAATCCGATCCTGCGCATGTTCGCCAACGGCCAGTGGATCAACCCGCCCACCGCCGCCTGGCTGTACCAGTTCCGGGAAGTGGCCCTGCACGGACGCGACGCCCGGGTGCATGCGGTGGGCCAGCCGACCTGGACCGCCCGCTAGATCCGCCGCCCTGCCGGACCACGCCCGTCGCCCCCCGCGCGGCCTGCGACGTCATGGCCGGCCGATTATGGCGCGAGGAGTGCTGCGTCTTGCGCGAACAGCGTTATGCTCGCCCCGCGACCGGCGCATCTGGCCCGCCAGATCCGCCTCGGCCCTGGGGAAGACCATGTTGAAATCGGACGTCTCCACACCGTTCCAGCCGGCGGCCCGCAGCGAACCCGCCTTCGACCACCTGCGCGTCACGACACGCCTGTCGATCGACTACCTGCTGCGGACCCTGCAGCTGGTGCAGTCCTACACCGGGCTCGACTACCTGACGTGCCTGCTGCTGCTGGCCATCATCTCGGCGAATACGGCGGGGTTCGACCAGAACCTGGACTACCAGTCGCGATACGCTCACCAGGACGACCTGCCGCCGCCGGAAGCCCGGCGCCCCGTCAGCATCCTCAGCCTCTCCAACGCCTTTGGCCTGCCGTACGAAACCACGCGCCGCCACGTGAACCACCTGGTGGACGCCGGCATCGCGCAGAAGGTGCGCAAGGGCGTCGTGGTTCCGGAATCCGCCGGGCTCAGCGCCGAGCTGTCGGACCTGCGCCGCAGCAACCTCTCGAACCTGCAGCGCCTGTTCCGCAACCTGCGCAAGGCGGGCGTTGATATCTGACGTCGTCCCCGGCGCCGCACGTTCATCCAAGCGCCGCGGTCGCCCGGCGCCCTAACGTTCAACCTGGCTGACGTCCGCACCCCGCGGGCGTAGGCTCGACGGACAGAACCGGCGAGCCTCGGGCGTCGCCGGCGTGGATGGGCGGAGGGACGCTATGGTGAGCATGACGGTCAACGGTCAGGCGCACGAGGTCGATGCGCCGCCCGACATGCCGCTGCTTTGGGTTCTGCGTGACCTCCTGCACATGACCGGCACCAAGTTCGGCTGCGGCATCGCCCAGTGCGGCGCCTGCACCGTGCACGTGGACGGCGCGCCGTTGCGCTCCTGCATGCTGCCCATCGGCGCCGTGGCCGGAAAGCAGGTCACCACCATCGAGGCGGTGGGCCAGACCCCGGCCGGGGCCAAGGTCCAGAAGGCCTGGCTGGACCTGGAAGTCATCCAGTGCGGCTACTGCCAGTCCGGCCAGATCATGTCCGCCGCGGCCCTGTTGAACACCATCCCCAACCCCGACGACGCCGACATCGACGCCGCCATGGCCGGCAACATCTGTCGCTGCGGGACCTACCTGCGCATCCGCGAGGCCATCAAGGCCGCGGCGAAGTCGGTCTGAGGCGCCGGTCATGAGACTCTTCCCCGAGACCGAAGGCGATACGGGTTCAGGCTTCCGTCCCTCGCGCCGAACCCTGCTGCAGGTGGGCGCCGTCGCCGGCGGCGGCCTGCTGGTGGGCTTCCTGGCGCCGGTGGGCAAGGCGGCCGGCCCCGGCGCCGGCTTCGCCCCCAACGCCTTCATCCGCATCGATCCCGGCGGCAAGGTGACCCTGGTCATGCCCCAGGTGGAGATGGGCCAGGGGGTCTACACCTCCATCCCCATGATCCTGGCCGAGGAACTGGACGCGGACTGGGCCTCAATCCAGCTGGAACACGCCCCGCCCAGCGACGCCCTCTACGCCAACCCGATGCTGGGCCTGCAGGCCACCGGCAACTCCAATTCCGTCCGCGCCTTCTGGACGCCCCTGCGCAAGGCCGGCGCGGCCACCCGCGCCATGCTGGTCCAGGCGGCGGCCGAGGGCTGGGGGGTCGATGCCGGCGCCTGCCGCACCGAGGCCGGCCAGGTGATCCACGACGCCAGCGCCCGCAAGATCGGTTACGGCGCCCTCACCGGCCGGGCCTCGGGACTCAAGCCGCCGGCGGATCCCGCGCTGAAGGATCCCAAGGACTTCCGCCTGATCGGCAAGCCGCTGAAGCGGCTGGACACCCCGGCCAAGGTCGACGGCTCGGCCCAGTACGGCATCGACGCCCTGCCGCCCGGCGTGAAGTTCGCCACCCTGGCCCAGTGCCCGGTGTTCGGCGGCAAGGTGGCGCATGTGGACGACAGCCAGGCCAAGACTGTGCCCGGCTATCGCCAGACCGTCGTGCTGGACGACACCGTCGCCGTGGTCGGCGACCACACCTGGGCCGCCAAGCAGGGCCTCGCCGCCTGCGCCATCACCTGGAACGAGGGCCCCAACGCCGGCGTCAGCTCCGAGGAGGTGGTCCAGCGCCTGATGACGGCCAACACCAGCCGCAAGGGCTACATGGCCAAGTCCCAGGGCGACATCGCCAAGGCCCTGGGCGACCAGCCGATCGAGGCCGGCTACCACGTCCCCTTCCTGGCCCACGCCACCATGGAGCCGCTGAACTGCACGGTGCACGTGACGCCGGGGGGCTGCGAGATCTGGATCGGCACCCAGATCATGAGCCGGGTGCAGGCCTCCGTGGCCCAGACCGCCGGCGTTCCCCTCGACAAGGTGATCGTCAATCAGCACGTCCTCGGCGGCGGCTTCGGCCGGCGCCTGGAGCCGGACATGGTCATCCAGGCCGTGCGCATCGCCAAGCAGGTCGACGGGCCGGTCAAGGTGGTGTGGATGCGCGAGGAGGACATCCAGCACGATGTCTATCGCCCTTCCTGGTACGACCGCATGGCCGCCAGCCTGGACGGCGACAAGATCAAGGGCTGGAAGCACGTCATGGCCGGCTCGTCGGTGCTGGCGCGCTGGGCGCCCTCGGCGTCGGTCAACGGCTCGGATTTCGACGCCTACGACAGCGCCGCCGACATGCCCTACGACATCCCGGCCAAGCACGTGGAATTCATCCGCGAGGAGCCGCCGGGCGTGCCCACCGGCTTCTGGCGCGGCGTCGGGCCGACCCACAACGTCTTCGCCGTCGAGAGCTTCATCGACGAACTGGCCCACAAGGCCGGCAAGGACCCGGTTGCCTTCCGGCGCGGCATGCTGGGCAAGTCGCCCCGGCTGATGGCCGCCCTCGACCTGGCGGCCCAGAAGGCGGGCTGGGGCGAACCCCTGGGCCACCGGGTCGGCCGCGGCGTCGCCGTGCAGCCCACCTTCGCCTCCTGGATCGCCACCGTGGTCGAGGCCGAGGTGGACGAACAGGGCGAGGTCAAGCTGCGCAAGGTCACCTGCGCGGTGGACACCGGCATCGTCGTCAATCCCGACACCATCGTCGCCCAGCTCCAGGGCGGGCTGATCTTCGGCCTCACCGCCGCCCTCTACGGCGAGATCACCGTCAAGGGCGGTCGGGTGCAGCAGAGCAACTTCCACGACTACCGCATCCTGCGCATGGACCAGGTCCCGCCCATCGACGTGCACATCATTCCCAGCGGAGAGCCGCCGGGGGGCATCGGCGAGGCCGGCACGGTGGCGGCCTTCGCCTCCCTGGCCAACGCCCTGTACTCGGCCACCGGAAAGCGCCTGCGGCGGCTGCCGGTCGATCGCGACGTCCTGGCGGGGAGGAAAGAGGCATGAAGACCCTCGGCCGCGTCCTGCTGATCGTCGTGATCGTCGCCCTGGTGATCGGCGGCGGCGTGTTCGCCTGGTTCGCCACCAGCCCCAAGGCCCTGGACTTCGCCGGCCAGGGGGTCGAGCTGGCTGCCTACAAGGGCCCCTCGCCCACCGGTACGCCCGCCGACTTCAGCGCGGCCGATCCCATCGCCCGCGGCCAGTATCTGGCCCAGGCCGCCGACTGCGCCGCCTGCCACACCGCCAAGGGCGGCAAGCCCTTCGCCGGGGGCCTGGCGTTCAACCTGCCGTTCGGTTCGATCTATTCGCCCAACATCACCGCCGACAAGGACACCGGCATCGGGTCCTGGACCGACGCCCAGTTCCTCGGCGCCCTGCACCGCGGCGTGGACGACCAGGGCCAGCCGCTCTACCCGGCCATGCCCTACGCGGCCTTCACCTACATGACCGACGCCGACGCCCTGGCGATCAAGGCCTACATCTTCAGCCTGCCTGCGGTGAAGAACACCCCGCCGGAAAACACCTTGAAGTTCCCGTTCAACCAGCGCTGGGCGATGTCGATCTGGAGCAAGGTCTTCAACGCCGACCAGCGTTTCCGCCCGCATCCGGACCGCAGCCCCGAATGGAACCGCGGCGCCTACCTGGCCGAGGCCATGGCCCACTGCGGCGACTGCCACACCCCGCGCACCCTGGCCCAGTCCCTGGACAACCGGCGCAAGTTCGCCGGCGCCGTGGCCGCCGGCTGGATGGGCTACAACATCACCGCCCATCGCCTGTCCGGCGTCGGCGCCTGGAGCGACGACGAGCTGGCCCAGTACCTCGCCAACGGCCAGTCCCCCGGCCGCGGCACGGCCAACGGTCCCATGGCCGAGGCGGTGGACCTCAGCTTCAGCAAGCTGACGCCGTCGGACATCCGCGCCCTGGTGACCTATGTGCGCTCTGTGCCCGCTATCGACACCCCCGGCCAACCGGCTCCGGCCACCACTCCGGCGCCGTCGCTGCCCAAGCAGGGCGTCGCCGCCGGCTTCGACCCGCGCGGCAAGCAGATCTTCGAGGGCGCCTGCGCCAGTTGCCACGGCTGGACCGGGGCCGGCCAGCTCACGCCCTGGGCGACCCTGACGGGCGTGCGGGCCGTCAACGACGCCAGCGCCACCAACGTCGCGGCCATCGTCCTGGCCGGAGCGAACCGGCGCACGGCTTCGGGAACCAGCGTCATGCCGGCCTTCGGCCACGCCTATTCCGACGCCGAGATCGCGGCGGTCGCGAACTACGTCACCGCCCGCTTCGGCGCCAAGCCGTCCAGCATCACCGCCAAGCAGGTGAACGTCCTTCGGAAGTCTGCGAGCTGACGGACCACGTCCCGGCGCCGCCGAGGCCGGCTTTCGACGGAGCGAACGTCCAAGCGGCGCGCGCGCTGTCGGCCTAGCTTGGCGGCCAGCCCCACCCATTCTTTCCGGAGCGATCCATGCCGTCCTTGGCCCGTCCCCAGATCTGGCTCGCCGCCGGCGTGCGAACCCCCTTCGCCAAGGTCGACGGACCGCTGGCCGCCTTCGACGCCATCCAGCTCTCGGTTCCCCTGGCCCGGCACATGGTCGGGCTGCTGGACGGCCGCCTGCCGGACCTGGCGGTGTGGGGCGCGGTGGTCCCCAGCCTGATGTGGAGCAACATCGCCCGCGAGGTGCTGATGGACGCCGGCGTCGGCGCCACCGTGCCGGCCTTCGGCACGGTGATGGCCTGTTCCACCAGCATGATCGGCGCCTTCGAGGCCGCCCAGTTGCTGGACGGGCGCGGCCGCAACCTGGCCCTGGTCGGCGGCGTCGATTCCATGAGCAAGATTCAGCTCGGCCTCAGCCAGCCGCTGTCCGACTGGGTCCGCAAGTTCCAGAACGCCCGCTCGCTGGGCGACCGCATCTCGCACCTGGCCGACCTGCATGTCAGCGATGTGCGCCTTTGGATCCCCGGCGTCGTCAACCGCACCAGCGGGCTGTCCATGGGCGAGCACACCGAGATCACCGCCAAGGAATGGGGCATCGGCCGCGCCGAGCAGGACGCCCTGGCCCTGCAGAGCCACCAGCGCGCCGTCGCGGCCTGGGACCGGGGCTTCTTCGACGATCTGATCCTGCCGGTGGGCGACTTCGCCCGCGACGCCATTCCGCGCCGCGACTCCACCCTGGAAAAGCTCGCCCGCCTGCCACCGGCCTTCGACAAGACCAGCGGCCAGGGCACCCTCACCGCCGGCTCGTCCACCCCCCTCACCGACGGCGCCGCCAGCCTGTGGGTCGCCACCGACGAGGGCCTGGCCAGCCTGCCGGCCGCCACGCCGCGGGTGAAGCTGGTCGACTACGAAGTCGCGGCCGTGGACTTCCGCATCGAGGGCCTGCTGATGGCGCCCGCCTTCGCCATCCCCAAGCTGCTCAAGCGCCAGGGCCTGAAGTACGACGACATCGCCCTGTGGGAAATCCACGAGGCCTTCTCGGCCCAGGTCCTCTTCCACATGAAGGCCCTGGAGGACCCCAAGTTCCTGCGCGAGAAGGCCGGCGTCGAGCCCGACCTCGGCCTCTTCCCGCGCGAGCGGATCAATCCCAACGGCGGCAGCGTCGCCCTCGGCCACCCCTTCGGCGCCACAGGCGCGCGCATCCTCAGCCAGGCGATCAAGGAGCTTTCCGTCCTGCCCGCCGGAACCCGCGCCATTGTCAGCATCTGCGCCGACGGCGGCCAGGGGACCGTTGCGCTGCTGGAAGCCGGTTGAAAGGCGGCCGTAGCAACCGCGCCGCAAATTCGCCGTTGCGCCAAGGTCAAGCGGGCCTATGACCGCCACCGTGACCCGGGACGCCGCCCTCGCCGTGACGACCAGCCGCCTTGCGCGCGCCGCCACCCTGGCCCTCGGGGCCGTCCTCATCGCCGCCTGCGCCTTCGCCTTCGTCGGACTGAACGCCGAGGGCTACTGGACGGACGAGCTCTTCACCCTGTTCCTGGTCAACCACCACGGCGGCCTGGCCGAGGTCTGGCGGCGCGCCCTCACCGACACCCATCCGCCGCTCTACTACATGCTGCTCTATGGCTGGGCCCAGGTCTTCGGCCTGTCGGAGGCGGCGCTCAGGGCCTTGAGCGCCCTCTTCTGCGTCGGAGCCGTGGCGATCCTGGCCCTGGGAACGCGGCGGGCGTTCAGCCTCAACGGGCGTCTCTTCTCAGGCGCCGTGGCCGCCACCTCGCCCTTCTGGTTCATGCAGTCCCAGAACGTGCGCAACTACGCCCTGTGCCTGCTGGCCATGTCGATCCTGGCGGTGCTGGCCATCCGCGTCCGCCAGGCGCAGCGCGAGCGGGGGACCGTCCCGGCCGCCCTCGTCGCGGGCCTGGCGCTGGCCGGCGCCGTCGGGGCGTTCAGCCACTTCTACGCCTTCCTGGCCACCGGCCTCCTCTACCTCTACCTGATCCTCACCGTGCCGAGCTGGCGGCTGCGGGCGGGCCTCGTCGCCGCCGGGGCGGTCATCTTCGCGGCCGAGGTCGCCTACATGCGCCTGCTGCTGCGCGCGACCCAGCAGAACACCCACGACATGTGGTTCCGCGCCGACGCGCCGTTCTTCGCCCACCAGACCTTCGAGGCCCTGCAGGGGCTGATCGGGCCGGGCGCCCTGGTCGCCATCGTGGCGCTCCTCCTCGCCGCGCCCTGGCGGGCGCGCGACCGCGCCACGCCGGTCCGGGGACGCGCGCCCGAGGCCGCCTGGATCGTCGGCCTCGGGGCCTTCGTCGTCGGCGGCGTGATCGCCGCCGGCGTCGCCATCTCGCTCATCTTCGCGCCGTCCTATTCCAACATGAACCTGCTGATCGCCGGGCCCTTCCTGTGGCCGGCCCTGGCCCTCGGCTTCGACGCCGCCACGGCCCGCCGGCCCGGCGCCTGGGCCGCGGTCGGCCTCGGCGTCCCGGCTCTGGCCCTCGTCGCCCAGCTCGCCACCCAGGCCGAGCGCTGGCTGCCGCGCGGCGAAGCCTGGCGCGAGAGCGCGCGCCTGGTGCTGAACCAGCCGGGGTGCGCGGGCCAGCCGATCCCGGTGCTGCTGCCAGCCCGCTTCGGCCCGCCCACCGCCTTCTTCCGCGGGCTGGCGCGCCACGACTTCTACGGCTTCTATTTCGCCGGCCAGGACGCCCGCCTGGTCCCCTACCGGCAGGACGAACTGGTCGATCCGGCCCGCAACCCGACCCTCAAGGCCCGCCTGGCCCCGGGCGACTGCCGGGTGGTCGCCTGGGCGTCGCACGACATCAACCGCCGCCAGGCCCTGGCCCTGGCCGACCGCCTGAGCCTCGCCGCCGGCGCCGCGCCCGGCGCCGTCCAGGCGGTGACCTTCGAGACCTATCGCCCCGTCTGGACCTGGCCCAAGCGCCTCCAGAGCACCTTCGTCTTTCTGCGCCGCGGCCCTTGAGGCGCCGAGGGATTCGTCTGGGGCGCCGCCACCGCCGCGCACCAGGTGGAAGGCGGCAACGTCAATTCCGACGCCTGGGCGCTGGAGGCCCGCCTTCCCCTTACGCCGCCGCTTCCGGCTTCAGGGTGTCGCGCAGGTGGCGCTTGAGGAACTTGCCGCTGGCGTTGCGGGGGATGCTCTCGTCCAGGAACCAGACGTAGCGCGGCGCCTTGTGCTTCGAGATGTGCGCCCAGCAGTGCTCACGCACCTCGTCGGCGGTGAGGCTATGCCCCGGCCGCAGCACCACCGCCACGCCGACCTCCTCGCCCAGGCGCGGGTCCGGCACCCCGAACACGCAGCACTCGGCCACGGCCGGGTGGTGGTGGATGGTCGCCTCGACCTCGGCGCAATAGACGTTCTCGCCGCCGCGCAGGACCATGTCCTTCTTGCGGTCGACGATGAAGATGAAGCCGTCCTCGTCGATCCGCGCCACGTCGCCGGTGTGCAGCCAGCCGTCGGTGATCGACTCGGCGGTGGCCTCGGGGCGGTTGATGTAGCCCTTGATCACCGGCGCGCCCTTGACCCACAGCTCGCCCACCTGGCCCTGCGGCACGGTGTTTCCGTCGTCGTCGACGCACTTGACCTCGAAGCTGGGCATGGCCGGGCCGCAGCTGGCCGGCTTGTCCACGAAGAAGTCGGCCGACACCGAGGTGATGATCCCGCAGGTCTCGGTCATGCCGTAGCCGGTGTTCGGCCGGGCGGTCTTCACCTCGCTGTCGATCTTGGCCACCAGGTCGGGCTGCAGCTGCGCGCCGCCGCCGCCCAGGGACGCCAGGCTGGACAGGTCGTACTTGCCGAAGTCCGGATGGGTGATCAGCTCGCGCGACATCACCGGCACCCCGCTCATGGCGGTGATCTTCTCGCGCTCGATCAGCTTCAGCGCCTCGCCCGCGTCCCAGCGGTACATCAGCACCATCTTGCCGCCGCCCGCCGTGGTGGCGTAGGCGCCGCAGTTGTTGGCGGTGACGTGGAACAGCGGCGTGGTCAGCAGGCTGGCCGGGATCGGCGGCGCCGGCACGCTGGCCGGGTCGACGCCCATGGCGCGCATGGTCGCGAGCCCCTGGACCTGGCCCGAGAACATCATGTTGAACAGGTTGGAGACGCAGCCCCGGTGGGTCAGCTGGGCGCCCTTCGGGAAGCCCGTGGTGCCCGAGGTGTAGAAGATGCAGGCGTCCGCGTCGGGGTCCACCGTCACGTCCGGCAGGGCGCCGCCGTCCTTGATCACGTCGGCGTAGGGGACCACCCACTCGGGCAGGTCCTCGCAGCGCACGCCCACCAGCTTGGCCCCGCCGGCCATCTCCGGCCGCTCCAGGATGCGGGCCAGGCGCTCGGCATCGGCGAACACCACCTTGGGGGCGCTGTCGTTGAGGGCGTATTCCATCTCCTCGGTGACCCACCAGGCGTTCATGCCCACCACGGCCACGCCGACGCTGACGCAGGCCCAGTAGATCAGCATCCATTCGGGATAGTTGCGCATGGCGATGGCCACGCGGTCGCCGGGCTTCACCCCCTGGCGGAACAGCCAGCTGGCGATGGCGCCGACCTGGGCGTGGGCCTGGGCGTAGGTGATCCGCTCGTCCTGGTAGACGATGTAGTCGCGGTCGGCGAACTGGGCCGTGGACAGCCACACCTCGCGCACGCTGGGCGGCGCGTTCTTGAAGCTGCGGAGGGTCTGGCCGCGAACCTCGATCTCGGCGATCTCGAACGGCGCGCCGGGCGCGGTCAGCTCCGACCAAGCCTCTTTCAGCTCCTTGTAGTGCACGGCGCGGCCTCTCTGGTTTTGTTTCCTCTGCCTTCGCCGCTAGGGCCGCGCGGCCGACTTGTCAAACGGCCGTTGGGTCAACTTGCCCCCGGCGGGGGGCCCAGGTAGCCGAGGTCTTCCAGCCAGGCTTCCATCAGTCCCAGCCACCGGTCGATGGGCTTGTTCTGCTCGACCATGCCGAAGCCGTGGCCGCCGCGCGGGAAGATGTGCAGCTCGGCCGGGCGGTCGGCGTTGGACCAGTCGGCGTAGAGGCCCTCCACCACCTTAAACAGCATGCGGTCGTCCTGGGCGATGCAGGTGAACAGCGGCGGGGCGTCGGCGGGCACCGGCCGGCCGCTGGTCTCGCCGCCATAGATCGGCGCGGCGAAGGCCAGGGGCGCGCCGCCCGGCTCCACCGCCACGTCGGCGGTCAGGAAGGCGCCGGCGGAAAACCCGACCATGCCGATGCGTTCGCCTTTCAGGCCGAACGCGCCGGCCCGCTCGCGGACCAGGGCCAGGGCGCGTCGGCCATCGGTCGCGGCCGCGGCGCGGGCGCGCACGAAGATCTCGTCCTTGACCAGGTCGCTGAGCGCGCGCGGCGCCGTGCGGCCGGTCAGCTTGGCGAGCTCCGCCTGGCGGGCGTTTCCGGCCGTGTTGCGCTCGGCGAACCTGGTTGGGTCGTCCGGGGTGGCCATCACCCGGTACTTCAGGACGAAGGCGGTGACGCCGCGGGCGGCGAACCAGCGGGCCATGTCCAGGCCCTCGTGCTCCCAGGCCAGGATCTGCCAGCCGCCGCCGGGGCAGACGATCACGCCGGTCCCGTTGGCCCTGGCCGGATCGGCGCGGAAGACGGTCAGGGTGGGCTCGCTGACGTTGCGCAGCATGTCGGTGGTCGGGCCGTTGCCGGCGATCTGCCGGAACACCGCCTCGGGTCCCACGTTCGGCAGCGGATCGGGCGGGCCTTCCGGCCACAGGGCTATGACCTCGTTGTCGAGACGCGCGAGGTTGCTGACGTCGTCGGCCATGGCGGCCTCCTCCCGTTGGCTTTCCCGGACAGTCGCGCAAACGCGACGGCGGGGGAAGGCCCCGTTCACCCCCGCGCCGCCTGCTCCGTGAAGCGATCGATCAGCCAGCGGGCGGCGGGGCCGGGCGGGGCGTCGGCCCGGTAGAGGGCGTTGAACGGATAGGGCGCGCCTGAGCCCTCCGGCAGCGTCAGCACCACCAGCCGCCCGGCCTCGACGTCCGCCTCGACCATGAAGGCCGGCATGTTGCCCCAGCCGATCCCCGCCAGCAGCAGGGCGTGCTTGGCGCCGAGGTCCGCCAGCCGCCAGGTGTTGACGCTCAGCACCGCGAAGTCGCGACCTTCGGTCAGGCGGGACCGATCGGTGAGCACCAGCTGGGTGTGGCCGCGCACCGCTCCCGGCGGCCGGCCCCGCGCCGCCGCCAGGGGATGGAACGGCGCGGCCACGGGAACGAGGTCCACCGATCCGACGGCGATCTGCATGATGCCCTCGCCCTCGACCACGATCGGCCCGCTGATCCCTACCCCGGCCACCCCGTCCACCAAGAGCTGGGTCACCGCGCCCAGGGCCTCCACATGCAGGCGCAGGGTCACGGTGGGAAACGCGGACTGGAAGGCCTGCAGGGCGTCCACCAGCCGGCTGGTGGGAAACATCACGTCCACCACCAGCGACACCTCCGCCTCGAGGCCCTCCAGCAGGCCCTTCACCTTGGCCCGCAGGTCGTCGACCCCGCGCGAGACGGTTCGCGCCTCGGCCAGCACCGCCCGGCCGGCCTGGGTCAGCTGCGGCTTGCGGGTGGCGTGCCGGTCGAACAGGGCCAGGCCCAGCTGCGCCTCCAGGTTGGCGATGGCGTAGCTGATCGCCGAAACCGCCCGGCCCTGGCGACGGGCGGCGGCGGCGAAGCTGCCGGCCTCCACCACAGTCAGGAACACCTGGAGCTGGTCCAGGGTCGGGACGCCGGGGGACGATGACATGCCTAGAATCCTGAAAAGATAGATCAGGATTATACCAGTTTTTCGGCGGGCGGAGCACGCCTACATGCGGGCCTCGACGGAAGCGCCACGCCGCGCTCCCCACCCCAATCGTCCTCTTCCCCCATCGCCCTCTTCAAGGAGCAAGTCATGACCAAGGTTCTCGTTCTCTATCATTCCGCCTACGGCCACGTGGAAACCCTGGCCCAGGCCGTCGCCGAAGGCGCCCGCGCCGCCGGCGCCCAGGTCGACATCAAGCGCGTGCCCGAAACCGTGCCGGAAGAGATCGCCAAGGCGTCCCACTTCAAGCTCGACCAGGCGGCCCCTGTGGCCCGGATCGAGGACCTGGCCGACTACGACGCCATCATCGTCGGGACCGGCACCCGCTTTGGCCGCATGGGTTCGCAGATGGCGGCCTTCCTCGACCAGGCGGGCGGCCTGTGGGCCCGCGGCGCGCTGAACGGCAAGGTCGGCGGCGCCTTCGCCTCCACCGCCACCCAGCACGGCGGCCAGGAGACCACCCTGTTCTCGATCATCACCAACCTGCTGCACTTCGGCATGACCATCGTCGGCCTGCCCTACAGCCATCAGGGCCAGATGACCCTGGACGAGATCACCGGCGGCAGCCCCTACGGCGCCACCACCATCGCCGGCGGCGACGGTTCGCGTCAGCCCACTCAGAACGAACTGGCCGGCGCCCGCCATCAGGGCGAGCTGATCGCCCAGGCGGCCAAGAAGCTCGCGGCCTAGACACAACGGGCGAGCGTCTAGCGGGGCCCGGTCCGGCCCTCGCCGGAATCTACAGGCCGCCGGTCCCAGGGCCGGCGGCCTTCCTATGCCTGGATACACTTGGCCACGCGAAAGCCTCCGCGTATTGCGGCGCGGAAATTCCCTTGAAGTTTGGTCTTGTCAGGAACTTCGCCAATGGCGCGGCGTTCGCCCCTCCGGGAAGGTGCGGCCGGCTCCCCGCGCTCGCGACGACGACGGAGACCTGATGAGCCAGACGACGATGGACGGGCGCCGCCCCGCGCCGCCGCCCCACCGCCGAGCGCCCTGGCGCACCATCGTCGGCATACTGGTCGTCGTCCTGGTCGCGGCCGCCCTGGCCTTCGGCCTGTCCAAGTGCGCCGCGGGCGGGGCCAAGGGCGGCCCCGGCGGCGGGCCGGGCGGACGCGGGCGTCCCTCGATCACCGTGGGCGTCGCCAAGGCGACCCTCGGCGACATCCCCATCACCCTCAACGCCCTCGGCACAGTCACCCCGGCGTCCACGGTCAACGTCACCTCGCGGGTGGCCGGCATGCTGGTGCAGGTGAACTTCAAGGAGGGCCAGATGGTCCGCAAGGGCCAGCAACTGGCCCTCGTCGACCCCCGCCCCTTCCAGGTCGCCGTCGACCAGGCCCGCGGCCAGTTGCTGCGCGACCAGGCCCTGCTGGCCAACGCCGAGGTCGACCTCAGGCGCTACCAGACCCTCAAGGCCCAGGACTCCATCGCCGGCCAGCAGCTCGACACCCAGGCCTCGCTGGTCAAGCAGTACCAGGCCGCCGTGGTCAGCGACCGCGGCGCCGTCGGCGCGGCCCAGCTCAATCTCTCCTTCGCGCGCATCACCGCGCCGGTGTCCGGCCGCGTCGGCCTGCGCCAGGTCGACGCCGGCAACCAGATCGTCGCCAATGGCGCCACCCCGATCACCGTGGTGGCCCAGGTCGACCCCATCGACGTGGTCTTCTCGGTCCCCGAGGACCAGATCCCGGCCATCGTCCAGAGCGCCGGTCCCAGCGGCGCCGGCCTGGCCGTGACCACCTACGACCGCACCGGCGGCACGGTCCTGGCCCAGGGAACCCTGTCGACCATCGACAACGTGGTCGACGTCAACACCGGCACGGTCAAGGCCAAGGCCCGCTTCGCCAACCCGAACGGGGTCCTGTTCCCCAACCAGTTCGTCAACGTCACCCTGCTGATCAGCACCCTGCGCAACCAGGTGGTCGTGCCGGCCACGGCCGTCCGCCACGGCAGCCAGGGCGACTTCGTCTGGGTGCTGACCGACCACACCGTCCACCAGCGTCCCGTCAAGGTCGGCCCCGGAACGGGCGAGAGCTTCTCCATCGCCTCGGGCCTGGCGGCCGGCGAGACGGTCATCACCGACGGCGGCGACCGCCTGCGCGACGGCGGCCAGGTGACCCTGCCGGGCGAGACCCCCCGCCTGGGCGGCGGTCAGGGCGGCAAGGGCGGCTTCGGCGGACGCCATCGTCGCGGCCAGGGCGGCGGCGCGACGGGCGCGCCCCAGGGCGGCGGTCCGGTTCCGGAACCGGCGGCCTCTCCAGCCACGCCACCCGCCTTCCAGCCGCCGGCCCCGGCCGCGCCAGCGCCGGGCCAACCGTCGGCGGCGGCGGCCGGCGACGACTGGGTCGCCCGCTTCCGCGCCCGGCACCCGGACTATCACGGCCCCATGCCGCCGGCGAACCTGACCCCCGACCAGCGGCGCGAGTGGTTCCGGTCGCACTTCGGAGGCCAGGGCCGGGGCGACCAGGGTGGCGGCGGCCAGAACGGCCCCGGCGGCCAGTGACCGCGGCCCCCAGCGCGCAAGCCCCCCGGCCATGAGCCCTTCGCGTCCCTTCATCGAACGGCCGGTCGCCACCACCCTGCTGATGGCGGCGGTGCTGCTGTGCGGCATCGTGGCCTTCCGGTTCCTGTCCCTGTCGGCCCTGCCCGAGGTCGACTACCCCACGATCCAGGTCCAGACCTCCTATCCGGGGGCCAGCCCCGAGGTGATGGCCACCACCGTCACCGCCCCCCTGGAACGCCAGTTCGGCCAGATGTCGGACTTGAACCGGATGAGCTCGATCTCGTCGTCCGGCGCCTCGACCATCACCCTGCAGTTCAACCTCGACCTCGGCCTGGACGTGGCCGAGCAGGAGGTCCAGGCCGCCATCAACGCCTCGGGCAGCCTCTTGCCCACCGACCTGCCGGCGCCGCCGATCTACGCCAAGGTCAACCCGGCCGACGCGCCGATCGTCACCCTGGCCCTGACCTCCGACACCGTGCCGCTCACCCAGATCCAGAGCCTGGCCGACACCCAGCTCGCCCAGAAGATCTCCCAGATCCCCGGCGTAGGCCTGGTCTCCATCAGCGGCGGCCAGCGGCCGGCCGTGCGCATCCAGGCCAACACCCGCCAGCTCGCCTCGAACGGCCTGACCCTGGCCGACGTGCGCACCGCCATCGGCGCGGCCAACGCCAACAGCGCCAAGGGCTCCTTCGACGGCCCCACGCGCGCCTACTCGATCAACGCCAACGACCAGCTGCTGACGGCAGCCGACTACGGCAACCAGATCATCGCCTATCGCAACGGCGCGCCGCTGCGCCTGCACGACGTGGCCAAGGTCGTCGAGGGGGCCGAGAACACCAAGCTGGGGGCGATCTACAACACCACCCCGGCCATCGTGCTCAACGTCCAGCGCCAGCCCGGCGCCAACGTCATCACCACCGTCGATGCGATCAAGAAGGCCCTGCCGGAGCTCACCGCCGGCCTGCCGGCCGGGATCAAGGTCAGCGTCGTCACCGACCGGACCACCGGCATCCGCGCCTCGGTGCACGACGTGGAGTTCGAGCTGCTGCTGTCGGTGCTGCTGGTGGTGCTGGTGATCTTCGTCTTCCTGCGCAGCCCCCAGGCCACCTTCATCGCCTCGATCGCCGTGCCCCTGTCCCTGGTCGGCACGTTCGCGGCCATGTACCTGCTGGATTTCTCGCTCAACAACCTGACCCTGATGGCGCTGACCATCGCCACCGGCTTCGTGGTCGACGACGCCATCGTCATGATCGAGAACATCGCCCGCTACATCGAGGAGGGCGAGCCGCCCCTGCAGGCGGCGCTGAAGGGCGCCGAACAGATCGGCTTCACGATCATATCGCTGACCGTCTCCCTGATCGCGGTGCTGATCCCGCTGCTGTTCATGGGCGACGTGGTCGGCCGCCTGTTCAGGCAGTTCGCCATCACCCTGGCGGTGACCATCGTCATCTCCGCCGTGGTCTCCCTGACCATCGTGCCCACGCTCTCGGCCCTCTGGCTCAAGTCCCATTCCAAGGCGGAGGAAACCTGGTTCGCCCGCCGCTCCAAGTCGATCATCGACGGCGTCATCGACCGCTACGACCGCGCCCTGGTCTGGGTGCTGGACCGCCAGAAGGCGACCCTGATCGTCGCCGGCGTGACCCTGGCCCTGACGGTCCTGCTCTACGTCCTGATCCCCAAGGGCCTGTTCCCCACCCAGGACACCGGCCTGGTGCAGGGCGTGGTCGAGACCCGCCAGACCATCTCCTACGCGGCCATGGCGCAGACCCAGGAACAGGTGGCCGCGCGGCTGCTCAAGGACCCGGATGTCGCCAGCCTCACCGGCTTCATCGGCGTCGATTCCAACAACACCACGGTCAACAACAGCCGTTTCCTGATCAACCTCAAGCCCTTCGCCGACCGAACCAGCTCCCAGGCCAAGACCCTGGACCGCCTGCGCCAGCTCGCCGCCGACGTGCCGGGCGTGACCCTCTACCTGCAGCCGGTTCAGGACCTGACCATCGACGCCACGGCGGCGCGAACCCAGTACCAGTTCTCGCTCGAGGGGGCCGACCAGAAGACCGTCGCCGAGTGGGCCGCCAAGCTGGTCGACCGCCTGGGCCAGGACAAGACGCTGCGCAACGTCGCCGCCGACGTCCAGAACCAGGGCCTGTCGGCCTTCGTGAAGATCGACCGCGACACCGCCGCGCGCCTGGCCATCACCCCGTCATCCGTCGACGACGCCCTCTACGACGCCTTCGGCCAGAGGATCATCTCGACCATCTTCACGGAGTCGACCCAGTACCGGGTGATCCTGGAGGCCGACCCGGTCACCATGACCACGCCCGAAGGCCTTCAGACCCTCTACCTGCGCGCCGGCAACGGCTCGCCGACCCCGCTGGGCTCCATGGCGACCATCGACAAGGTCACGGCCCCGCTGCAGATCAACCACGTGGCCCAGTTCCCGGCCGCCAACCTGTCCTTCGACACCGCGCCCGGGGTGGCCCTGGGCGACGCGGTGAACGCCATCCGCAAGGCGGAAAAGGACATCGGCGTCCCGGCCACGATCAACACCACCTTCCTGGGCGCGGCCAACGCCTTCCAGTCCTCCCTGGCCAACGAGCTGTGGCTGATCCTGGCGGCGATCGTCACCGTCTACATCGTGCTGGGCGTGCTCTATGAGAGCTACATCCACCCCATCACCATCCTCTCGACCCTGCCCTCGGCGGGGGTCGGCGCCCTGCTGGCGCTGATGCTGTTCGGCCAGGACCTGGGGGTGATCGGCATCATCGGGATCATCCTGCTGATCGGCATCGTCAAGAAGAACGCCATCATGATGATCGACTTCGCCCTCGACGCCGAACGCAACGAGGGCAAGTCGCCGCGGGAGGCCATCCACCAGGCCGCCCTGCTGCGCTTCCGCCCGATCATCATGACCACCCTGGCGGCCCTGTTCGGCGCCCTGCCCCTGATGCTGGGCTGGGGCGTCGGGTCGGAGCTGCGCCACCCCCTGGGCATCAGCATCGTCGGCGGGCTGATCGTCAGCCAGGCCCTGACCCTGTTCACCACCCCGGTGATCTACCTGCAGTTCGACAGGCTGGCCCGGCGCCTGAAGCGCCGGGGCGGCGGCGAGGGCGAGGCGGGCGCGGGACCTGACCGGCCAAGCCCCTCGGACCAGGAAGAGGCCGGCGGTCCTGGCGCGCCGCCCGCCCCGGCGCCGGCCGCGCCATGAACCTCTCGGCCCCCTTCATCCGCCGGCCCATCGGCACGATCCTGCTGACCGTCGGCATCGCCCTGGCGGGGATCGCGGCCTTCTTCCTGCTGCCGGTCTCGCCCCTGCCGCAGGTGGATTTCCCGGTGGTGTCGGTGTCGGCGTCGCTGCCGGGCGCCAGTCCGGAGACCATGTCGTCCTCGGTGGCCTCGCCCCTGGAACGCCACCTGGGGATCATCGCCGACGTCAACGAGATGACCTCGCGCAGCAGCGTCGGCCAGACCAACATCATCCTGCAGTTCGGGCTCAATCGGAACATCGACGGCGCCGCCCGCGACGTCCAGGCGGCCATCAACGCCGCCCGCGTCGACCTGCCGGCGACCCTGCGCAGCAACCCGACCTACAACAAGCGCAATCCCGCCGATGCGCCGATCATGATCCTGGGCATGACGTCGAAGACCCGGACGCCCGGCCAGATCTACGACGCCGCCGCCACCATCATTCAGCAGCAGCTTTCCCAGGTGAAAGGCGTCGGCGAGGTCGACATCGGCGGCGCCTCCCTGCCCGCCGTGCGGGTCGAGCTGAACCCGGTCGCCCTGGCCAAGTACGGCGTCGCCCTGGAGGACGTCCGCGCCGCCCTGGCCTCGGCCAACGCCAATCGGCCCAAGGGGGTGATCGAGAACGACCACCTGCGCTTCCAGCTCTACACCAACGACGCCGGGACCAAGGCCGCAGACTATGCGCCCCTGGTCGTGGCCTGGCGCGACGGGGCGCCGGTGCGGCTCAAGGACATCGCCACGGTCGAGGACTCGGTGGAGGACATCCACAACCTCGGCCTCATCAACGGCAAGCCGGCCGTGGTGGTGGTGATCAGCCGCCAGCCCAACGCCAACATCATCGACACCGTCGACCGGGTGAAGGCCAAGATCCCGGCCCTGGAAAGCGTCCTGCCCTCCGACATCGACATGTCCGTGGCCGTGGACCGCACCACCACCATCCGCGCCTCACTGGCCGACGTGGAGCGCACGGTGCTGATCTCCCTGGTGCTGGTGGTCGGCGTGGTCGCCTTCTTCCTGCACAACGGCCGGGCGGTGCTGATCCCCAGCGTCGCCGTCGCCGTCTCCCTGCTGGGCGCCATCGGGGTGATGTTCCTGGCGGGATTCTCCCTCGACAACCTTTCGCTGATGGCCCTGACCATCGCCACCGGCTTCGTGGTCGACGACGCCATCGTGGTGCTGGAGAACATCACCCGCCACGTCGAGGCCGGCATGGGGCGCATGGAGGCGGCCCTGAAGGGCGCCCAGGAGGTCGGCTTCACCGTCCTCTCCATCAGCGTCTCCCTGGTGGCGGTGTTCCTGCCGATCATGCTGATGGGCGGCATCATCGGGCGCCTGTTCCGAGAGTTCGCCCTGACCCTGTCGACGGCGATCATCGTCTCGCTGGTGATCTCCCTGACCACCACGCCGATGATGTGCGCCTTCCTGATCCAGCCGCACCGCTCGGACCGCAAGCCGGGCTGGGTCGCCCGCACCTCGGACCGCCTCTTCGGCGGCATGCAGTCGGTCTACCAGCGCGCCCTCGGCTGGTCGCTCAACGCCGGGCCGATCATCCTGGCGGTGCTCGCCGCCACCATCGTGCTCAACGTCTATCTGTTCACCATCGTGCCCAAGGGCTTCTTCCCGCAGCAGGACACCGGGGCCCTGATGGGCGGCCTGCAGACCGACCAGTCCAGCTCCTTCCAGATCAGCCAGCAGCGGCTGAGGCGCTTCGTGGCCATCATCCAGCGCGACCCCGCCGTGGAGACCGTGGTCGCCTTCGCCGGCCGCAACGCCGCCGGCGGCTTCCTGCAGGTGGTGCTGAAGCCCCGGTCAGAGCGCGACGTCAGCGCCGACCAGGTGGTGGCGCGCCTGCGGCCCAGGCTGGCGCGGGTGACCGGGGCCAGCCTGTTCCTCAACCCCGTGCAGGACTTCCGCATGGGCGGGCGCCAGGGGAACGCCACCTACCAGTACACCCTCAAGGCCGACAACCTTGCCGACCTGCGCACCTGGGCCGCCAAGCTGTCGGAGGCCATGAAGCAGCAGCCGTCTCTGGAGGACGTCAACACCGACCAGGAGGACCACGGCCTGCAGGCCTTCGTCACCGTCGACCGTGACAAGGCCGGCCGCCTCGGCCTCACCAACCGCGACATCGACAACACCCTCTACGACGCCTTCGGCCAGCGTCAGGTGTCGACCATCTTCAGGGACGAGAACCAGTACCACGTGGTGATGGAGGTGGACCCCGCCTTCAACCAGAACACCGAGGCGCTCAAGAACATCTACGTTTCCAACGGCAAGTCCTCGGCAAACGCCGTGGTCACCTCGGCCAGCACCACCGCCGGGGTGGTGGGCTCCAGCGCCGTCTCCGCCCAGCTCGGCGTCTCGGGCGCCCAGGCCGCCGCGGCCGGCCCCACGGCCCCGCCCTCGCGCGGCGCCTCCACCGGCGTCGCCGTCTCCTCGACGCGGGAGCTGATGATCCCCCTGTCGGAGATCGCCTCCTGGGCCGACAGCTCGACACCGACCTCCGTGAACCACCAGGACGGCCAGCCGGCCACCACCATCTCGTTCAACCTCGCCCCCGGCAAGTCCCTCAGCGACGCCCAGGCCGAAATCGAGCAGGCCCAGGCCCAGATCGGCATGCCGGCCACCGTGCATGGCTCCTTCCAGGGCACCGCCAAGGTGTTCACCGACTCCCTGTCCAACGAGCCGATCCTGATCCTGGCCGCCCTGGCGGCGATCTACCTGGTGCTGGGCATCCTCTACGAGAGCTACATCCACCCCCTGACGGTGCTCTCCACCCTGCCCTCGGCCGGGGTCGGCGCGGCCATCGCCCTGATCCTCTTCCACACCGAGTTCTCGATCATCGCCATGATCGGGGTGATCCTGCTGATCGGCATCGTGAAGAAGAACGCCATCATGATGATCGACTTCGCCCTCGTGGCCGAGCGCGAGCAGGGGCTCAGTCCGCGCGAGGCCATCTACCAGGCGGCCCTGACCCGCTTCCGGCCGATCATGATGACCACCTTCGCCGCCATCCTCGGCGCCCTGCCCCTGGCCGTCGGCTGGGGCGAGGGCTCGGAGCTGCGCCGGCCGCTCGGCATCGCCATCATCGGCGGCCTGGTGGTCAGCCAGCTGCTCACCCTGCTGACCACCCCGGTGGTCTACCTCTACCTCGACAAGCTGCGCCGCCGCCGCAAGCCGCGCGGCCAGTCCGCCGCCCCGCCGCAATCCGCCCAGCCGCAACCCCTTCCCGGCGCCTGAAGCATGCCCATGACCCCTCTCAAACGCGCCCGCCTCCTGCCCCTGCTGCTGCTGGGCTGCACGCTCGGCGCCTGCATGGTCGGGCCCAGCTACCAGCGCCCCGCCGCGCCGATCACCCCGACCTACAAGGAGGCCGAGGGCTGGGCGCCGGCCAACCCCTCCGACGCCGCCGACCGCCGCGACTGGTGGACCGTCTTCGACGACGCGACCCTCGACGACCTGGAGCAACGCGTCGAGGTCTCCAACCAGAACCTCAAGGCCGCGGAGGCCGCCTATCGCCAGGCCGAGGCCCTGGTCAGCCAGCAGCGCGCCGCCCTGTTCCCCACCATCGGCCTCACCGGCTCGGCCGACCGCTCCGGCGGCGGCGGCAGCGCCATCGGCTCGGGCGGGTCGCAGGGGCGCACCGGCAACTCGTTCCGCGTCGGCGCCTCCGGCTCCTGGGAGCCGGACGTCTGGGGCCGCATCCGCCGCACCATTGAGAACGCCAAGGCGGGCGCCCAGGCCAGCGCCGCCGACCTGGCCAACGCCCGCCTCTCGGCCCAGACCAGCCTGGCCCTCGACTACATCCAGCTTCGCCAGCTCGACGCCCAGAAGCGCCTGCTGGACGCCACCGTCGACGCCTACGCCCGCTCCCTGACGGTGACCCAGAACAAGTACAACGCCGGCGTCGTGGCGCGCAGCGACGTGCTGTCGGCCCAGACGCAACTCATCAACGCCCAGGCCAGCAACACCGACCTCGTCCAGCAGCGGGCCAGGCTGGAGCACGCCATCGCCATCCTCACCGGCCGCGCCCCGGCCGAGGTGACCATCGCCCCGGCCGACTGGACGCTGAAGGTCCCCGGCATCCCCGCCGGCGTCCCCTCCACCCTGCTCGAACGGCGCCCCGACATCGCCGCCGCCGAGCGCCGCGCCGCCGCCGCCAACGCCGAGATCGGCGTCGCCACGGCCGCCTACTTCCCGTCCCTGACCCTCACCGGCCAGGGCGGCTACGCCTCCAGCGAGCTCGGCCAGCTGTTCAGCGCCTCGTCCAGCTTCTGGTCCATCGGCGCCTCCGTGGCCGAGACGGTCTTCGACGCCGGCGCGCGCAAGGCCCAGGTGCGCCAGGCCCGCGCCGCCTACGACCAGGCCGTCGCCACCTATCGCCAGGCGGTGCTCACCGGCCTCGGGCAGGTTGAGGACAACCTCGCCGCCCAGCGGGTGCTCGCCACGGAGCAGACCCAGCGCGACGCGGCCCTGGCGGCGGCGACCCAGAACGAGCGCATCGTCGCCAACCAGTACAACGCCGGCCAGGTGGACTACACCGCCGTGGTGGTCGCCCAGACCGCCGCCCTGGGCGCCCAGCAGACCGCGCTGCAGAACCAGGCCAACCAGCTCGCCGCGGCGGTGGACCTGATCAGCGCCCTCGGCGGCGGCTGGACGACGGCCCAGGGCGCGAAGTGAGGCAAATTCGGCTCAGGTTGGCGCGATGGCCTTGCGCCCCCTCCGTCACGGCGAGCGATGCCCGCCGCGCCACCTCCCCCGCCTCGCTGGGCGGGTGAGGAGAAGATCATGCCCTCTCCTCCCATGCGAGCCCCGGCGCAGGCCGGGGAGAAGCGGGGGAGGGGGACCGTCCGGCGAAGCCGGATGGTGGAGGGGGCGCAAAGCCGCCGCAACGATCCAGGTCGCATTGCGCGGATTTTGCTACAGCAAGCCATGCTGACGGGAGGGGAAACGAGATGAAGGCGCTTTTCGCAATCCTGGCCGCCCTGGCCTTGGCCGGCGCCGCACGCGCCGCCGAGCCGGCCTCCGCCTGGGTCGAGGTCACCGGCCGGGGCGCCGAGGTGCGCGCCGTCACGGCGGCGCCCGTCTGTCCGCGCCTCGCCATCGACGGCCGCCGCCGCGCCATGACCGAGCGCGCCGGCCCCAGCGAGGCCTTCCCCAACCGGATCTGCGTCGCCGCCCTGCCGCGCCGCGCGCGCGCCGTCCGCCTGGCCGGCCACGCCCTGCCCCTGCCCAAGGCCCGGCCGAACCGCCTGGTGATCCTGGGCGACTCCGGCTGCCGGCTGAAGGGGCCGCTGGTCCAGAACTGCAACGACCCGGTCGCCGGCTGGCCCTTCGCCAAGGTCGCCGCCCTGGCCGCCCGCCAGAAGCCCGACCTCGTGGTCCATGTCGGCGACTACTACTACCGCGAGACCCCCTGCCCGGCCGGCGAGGCCAAGTGCGCCGGCAGCCCCTTTGGCGACAAATGGGACACCTGGAAGGCCGAGGTCTTCGCCCCCGCCGCGCCGCTGCTGGCCGCCGCCCCCTGGGTGTTCGCCCGCGGCAACCACGAGGACTGCCACCGGGGCGGCGCCGGCTGGTTCCGGCTGCTGGACGCCTCGCCCGAGGTCCGCCCTTGTCCGGCGGAGAGCGACACCTTCGCCGTCGAGATCGGCGGGACGCGCCTGCTCATCGTCGACAGCGCCGACCCGGACGACTTCAGGGTCATCTCCGACCAGGAAGCCGCCTTCGCTGCCCGCCTGGACGCCATGGACAGGCTGCGCCGGGGCGAGCCCGCCTGGCTGGTCACCCACCGCCCGGTCTGGACCCTGATGCGCAAGGACCAGACCCTGCTCGACGGCCTCGGCAACGTGAACCTGCGCGCCGCGTTCAAGGGCCGCGACCTCAAGGGCATCGACCTGGTTCTGGTGGGCCACGTGCACAACTTCACGAGCCTCGACTTCGGCGACGCCCATCCGCCCGAGTTGATCGTCGGCACCGGCGGCGACATCCAGGACCCTAACGACCTGCCGCCGCCCGCCGTCGGGCCGGTGACAATCGACGGCGCAACCGCCCAGGCCTTCACCATGGGCCGCTTCGGCTACTTCGTGTTCGACCGGCGGGGCGCGGACTGGGTGGGCGCCTTCCACGACCTCACCGACGCCGTCATCGCCCGCTGCCGCCTCCACGCCGCCCGCCTGACCTGCGCCCAAGAATGACTGTCATCCCGGAAAGCCGCGCAAGCGGCTCATCCGGGACCGTCGCCTGCGCGTTCGCCCGCAGATCGGCTTCAGGGTAAGCGGCGGTCCTTGATATGCGCCGATGCGCATTCCGGGATGACAGAAGGATGAGGGTTCGCCGCGTCCCATTTTCCTCTGGACTGACCCCACGGCGGGTAGCCAAGTGTCGGGCGAATTTTGCCGGGGCCGACGCGGCCTGGCGCCCTAGGAAGGACACGACCCATGCCTGAAGCCCTGATCATCGACGCCTGCCGCACGCCCCGCGGCATCGGCAAGGTCGGCAAGGGAGCCCTGGCGGACATCCACCCGCAGCAGCTGGCCGCCACCGTGCTCAAGGCCATGGCCGAGCGCAACAACCTCAACACCGCCCAGGTGGACGACATCATCTGGGGCACCAGCTCCCAGCGCGGCAAGCAGGGCGGCGACCTCGGCCGCATGGCGGCCCTCGACGCCGGCTACGACATCAAGGCCAGCGGCGTGACCCTGGACCGCTTCTGCGGCTCGGGCATCACCTCGGTGAACCTGGCCGCGGCCATGATCATGTCGGGCATGGAAGACCTGGTGATCGCCGGCGGCACGGAAATGATGTCCTACACCGCCGCCAGCGCCGACCGTTCGGGCGGCCCGATGCTGATGGACGGCGGCAACATGCGCCTGCGCGCCCGCCATCCCCAGACGCACCAGGGCATCTGCGCCGACGCCATCGCGACCCTGGAAGGCATCACCCGCCAGGCCGTCGACGAACTGGCCCTGGTCAGCCAGCAGCGCGCCGACGTCGCCATCAAGGGCGGCCACTTCAACAAGAGCCTGGTGCCCGTCTACAAGGAAGACGGCAGCCTGGCCCTCGACCACGAGGAATTCCCCCGCCCGCAGACGACGCTCGAGGGCCTCAACAGCCTCAAGCCGTCGTTCGAGGCCATGGCCGAGGTGCCGATCGACGACAAGGGCACCACCCTCGCCGGCCTGATCCGCCAGGTCTATCCGGACCTCAAGATCCAGCACATCCACCACGCCGGCAATTCGTCGGGCGTGGTCGACGGCGCCGCCGCGGTGCTGCTGGCCTCGCCGGCCTATGCCGCCAAGCACGGCCTCAAGGCCCGCGGCCGCGTGGTCGCCATGGCCAACATGGGCGACAGCCCGACGCTGATGCTTAACGCCCCGGTCCCCGCCGCCCGCAAGGTGCTGGAAAAGGCCGGCCTGACCCTCGACGACATCGACCTGTTCGAGATCAACGAAGCCTTCTCGGTGGTCGCCGAGAAGTTCATCCGCGACCTCAAGCTCGACCGCGACAAGGTCAACGTCAACGGCGGCGCCATGGCCCTGGGCCACCCGATCGGCGCCACCGGCTCGATCCTGATCGGCACCATCCTGGACGAGCTGGAACGCCGCGACCTCAAGCGCGGCCTGGTCACCATGTGCGCCGCCGGCGGCATGGCCCCGGCCATCATCGTCGAGCGGGTCTGACCCCGCCAAGGGCGCGCGCGTGAGTGAAGCGCGTCTCGAAAAGGTCCTCGCCGTGGGCGCCGCCCTCGGCGAGGGGCCTGTCTGGTCGACCGGCCAGCAGCGCCTCTGGTTCGTCGACATCGACGGCAAGCGCCTGCACAGCGTCGACCCGGCCAAGGGCGCCCACGACGCCTGGGATCTGGCCGAAAACGCCGGCTGCATCGCCCCGGCCCGGGACGGCGGCTTCATCGCAGGCATGCGCTCGGGGATCTGGCGCCTGGACGACCAGGGCCGGCAGACGCGAAAACTGGCCGACAATCCCCACGATCCGGCCACAAGCCGCTTCAACGACGGCCGCACCGATCCGGCCGGCCGCTTCCTGGTCGGGACCATCGACGAGGCCAAGACCGGCGGCGTCGCCGCCCTCTATCGCTGGGACCGGCGCGGCCTGGCCACCTTGTCCGACGGCCTGATGACCTCGAACGGCCTGGCCTTCTCGCCCGACGGCCGCACCCTCTACCATTCCGACACGCCCCGCTTCGTCATCTACAGGTACGACTACGACCCGGCGACCGGCGCGGCCGAGAACCGACGCGAATTCGCGCGCCTGGACCCCGACGCGCCCGATCGCGGCCGCCCCGACGGCGCGGCGACCGACGCCGACGGCTGCTACTGGTCCTCGCTGTGGGACGGCGGCCGGCTGCACCGCTACGATCCCGACGGCCGGCTGATGGCGGCCTATCCCCTGCCCGTGCGCCGCCCGACCATGCCCTGCTTCGGCGGCCCGGATCTGAAGACCCTCTTCGTCACCACCGCGCGCAACGCCGACGGCCAGGACGGCGGCGACCTCTACGCCATGCCGGTGGAGACGCCGGGCGTGGCCTCAACGCCCTTCGACCCGGCCGTCTAGACCGTCCCCGGCCGCCTGCGTCAGCACCCGGGCCAGAAGCGACGCCGCCCAGGCCTGGCCGGCCGCATCGGCGATCAGGTCCTGGCGGACTTCCAGCTCCAGATAGTCCAGGCCGCGCGGGTCGGCGTGCAGTGGCACGGTGTTGTCGGTGGCGTCCATCCGGTAAGGCTCATTGTCACCCGCGTCCTCGCCGAATTCCGCCCGCAACAGGCCCAGCACCCGCCGCGAGAGGTCGGAGTCTTGCCGGTGCAGCACGCCCATCCGCCACGGCCGCGCCTGGCCCTGGAACACTGGCGTGAAGCTGTGCAGCGATACCAGCAGCGTCGGCTGGCCCCGCGCCGCGCGCCGGTCCAGCTCGGCGGCGATGGCGTCCTGGTAGGGCTGGTAGATCTCTCCCAGCCGCGCGGCGATGGCCGTCTCGTCCAGCCCCCTGTTGCCGGGGATCTGCACGCCGTCGCTGACTTCCGGAATCGACCCCTCGCTGCCCGGGACCCGATTGCAGTCGATCACCAGCCGCGAATAGGCCTGGGCGATGAAGGCGGCGCCCAGGCTTGCGCTCAGCCGCGCGCCGAGCCCCGCCACGCCGATGTCCCAGGCGATGTGCCGGTCCAGGGCCCCGGCGGGCAGGCCCAGGTCGCCCAGCGCGCGGGGAATGGCCCGACCCGCATGATCGCCCAGCAACAGGAAGGGTGAGCAATCGCCCCCGGGGGTTACAGTTACGGGCGACGGATCGTCGCTGGACCGCAATAGTTTCGACCCTGGCGATGAATCGGCGCAACGGTGTTTCAATGCCGATCCTCTCGATCCGCCACATCACGCGATACAGCTACCGCAACCCCGTCGGGCTCGGCGAGCATCGCATGATGTTCCGCCCCCGGGAGAGTTACGACCAGCGCATCCTCGCCTGCGACCTGACCATCACGCCCGAGCCCGCCCGCCTGCATTCCGTCCACGACGTGTTCGGCAACTGCGTCGGCGTGGCCGGATTCACCGGCCGCACCCGCGAACTGGTGTTCGACAGCCACGTGCGCCTCGAGCACACGCCCCTGCCGGCCTTCGCCGACGTCGATGGCGAGATCGAGGTCTACACGGGCGCCATGCCCTTCGACTACAGCCCCGAGGACCTGCCCGACCTGCTGCTCTCGATGCAGCGGCAGTTCTCCGATCCCGAGGGCGTCGTCGACGCCTGGGCGCGCCGGTTCGTGCGGCCGCTCGGGCGCACCAGCCTGCAGACTCTGCTCAGCGAGATGACCCAGGCCATCTACGCCGACTTCAAGTACCGCGCCCGCCTGGACGGCGGCGCCCAGGACCCCTTGGAGACCCTGTCGCTGCGGGCCGGAAGCTGCCGCGACTTCGCCGTGCTGATGATGGAGGCGGTGCGCAGCCTCGGCCTCGCCGCCCGTTTCGTCTCGGGCTACGTCTACAGTCCCTTCTCTGGTCTCGGGCTCGGCCGCGTCGGGGGCGGACACACCCACGCCTGGGTGCGCGTCTACCTGCCGGCCTGCGGCTGGGTCGAGTTCGACCCCACCAACGGCATCGTCGGCAACACCGACCTGGTGCGGGTGGCGATCGCCCGCGACCCGCGCCAGGCGACGCCGCTGCACGGAACCTGGTCAGGCCTCGCCTCGGATTTCCTCGGCATGGAGGTCGAGGTCGACGTCCGGACCGAAAACGATGGCCAGCGGCAACCGCCCGCGGTCAAAGCCGTTGGAGTGGCCGGCTAGAACGGGTCGAGGAACGGCGGACGCCAGCTTTCCGCCCGCAACCCGCTCTGAACGCCCAAGACCCCGCCTGGAGACATACATGCGCATCCGCGCCGGTTTCGAGATCACCTACGACCTTCCAGAACCGGCCCCCATGCTGCTGATGCTGAGCGTGCATCCCAGCCGGCGCGACGACCTCGAGACGCCGGACTGGGTGAAGACCGATCCGGCCCTGGACGTGCGCCAGTACCTCGACGACTACGGCAACATCTGCAGCCGCGTGTTCGCCCCGGCCGGCCGCCTCATCCTGTCGGCGGACTTCATCGTGCGCGACTCCGGCCAGGTCGACGACTACGCCCCCGACGCCCCCCAGATCCCGGTCGAGGCGCTGCCCGACGAGGTGCTGATCTTCCTGCTGGGCAGCCGCTATTGCGAGACCGACCGGCTCAGCCAGACTGCCTGGTCCCTGTTCCAGAACACCCCGCCGGGATGGGCCCGGGTCCAGGCCATCGTCGACTATGTCCACGACCACATCACCTTCGGCTACGAGCACGCCCGCCCGACCAAGACCGCCCATGACGCCTTCGTCGAACGGGTCGGCGTCTGCCGCGACTACGCCCACCTGGCGGTGGCCTTCTGCCGCTGCATGAACATCCCGGCCCGCTACTGCACCGGCTACCTGGGCGACATCGGCGTGCCCGTGGTCGGGGTGATGGATTTCAGCGCCTGGTTCGAGGTCTACCTCGGGGGCCGCTGGTACGCCTTCGACGCCCGCAACAACCAGCCGCGGATCGGCCGGGTGCTGATCGCCCGCGGCCGCGACGCCACCGACGTGCCGATCGCCAACACCTTCGGCCCGGCCAACCTGGCCGACTTCAAGGTCATCGCCGAAGAGCTGGTGGCGGCCTGAAGCGGCCGCGCCAGGCGAGCCGGGCGCCTTTTCCCGCTTCAACCCCGGCCGCCGCCACCGCTATGACAGGCGACGGGCGGGCCGTTCCGCCGGGTTCCGGGGACCGCCTCCATGTGCGACACGCTTGTCGGGCTTTCCCCCGCCACCGCCAACGGCGGCGCCGTCTTCGGCAAGAACAGCGACCGCGAACGCAACGAGGCTCAGTTCCTCGAACTCGTTCCCCGCGCCCGCCACGCGCCCGGCGGGCCGCTCAAGGCCACCTACATCGAGATCCCCCAGGTGGCCGAGACCCACGCCTGCCTGCTCAGCCGCCCGTTCTGGATGTGGGGCGCCGAGATGGGCGCCAACGAGCACGGCGTGGTCATCGGCAACGAGGCCGTCCACGCCAGGGTTCCCGCCCAGCGCCGCCGCGCCCTGATCGGCATGGACCTGGTGCGCCTGGGCCTGGAACGCGCCGCCACCGCCCGGGACGCCGTCGAGGTCATAACCGCCCTCCTGGAGCGGCACGGCCAGGGCGGCGACTGCGGCCACCTGGGCCGGTTCTACTACCACAACAGCTTCATCGTCGCCGACGCGGCCGAGGCCTATGTGCTGGAGACCGTGGGCCGCTGGTGGGTGGTCGAACAGGTCCGCGGCCTGCGCGCCCTCTCCAACGCCCTCAGCATCGGCGATGCGCCGGACGCGCTCAGCCCGGCCCTGGCCGCCCACGCCCGCGCCGAGGGCTGGACCGACGCGCAAGGCCGCTTCGACTTCGCCGGCCGGCTGCTGGACGAAGAGCGCGACGCCGTCTCGCGCGGCCGCATGCGCTGCGCCCGGGGCCAGGCCTTGCTGGAGCGCCGCCGCGGCCGCCTGGACGCCCTGGGCATGATGGCCATCCTCCGCGACCACGGCGAGGCGGCCGAAGGGGACGCCGCCTGGCATCCCGCCCGCACCGTCGGCCGATCCATCTGCATGCACGCCGCCGAGGGCCCGCGCCGCAGCCAGAGCGTCGGCTCCCTGGTCAGCGACCTGCGCCCCGGCCGCGCCGTGCACTGGGTCACCGGAACCTCCGCGCCCTGCCTCAGCCTCTTCAAGCCGTTCCTGTTCGAGACCGGCCTGCCGCCCCACGGCCCCCGCCCCACCGACCGCTTCGATCCCAAGTCCCTGTGGTGGCGCCACGAACAAGTCCATCGGGCGACCCTGCGCGACTACGCCCCCCGCGCCGCCGCCATCGCCGCCGAGCGCGACGCCCTCGAAGCCCGCTTCGTCGCCCGCATCGAGGCCTGCCCCGCCTCCGACCGGGCCGAAGCCGTCTCCCAGTGCTGGCGCGAGGCGGACGAAGCGGAGGCCCGCTGGCGCGCCGCCGTAGCCGCCCGGCCGCGCCAAACGTCCGTACCGGCGGCGTTCTTGCGCAGCTGGGGCAGGCTCAATCAAGTCGCGGGGTTCGAGGGGGCATAGACCCGTGGCTTTTCCCGCCCGCCCCTACATCCCGCTCATCCCGGCGAAGGCCGGGACCCAGGGCGGCCTCTCAGGTATCCACCGGCCGCAGCGCGGAAGTGGCTCGGAATCGATCGATTTCGGATAGCGGCAAGGCTTTCCTGGTTCCCGGCCTTCGCCGGGATGAGCGGACTATTGGGGGAGAGCCCTACCTATGGGCGGAGCATCCTCGGCGTCGCCGCGATCAGTTCCGCCGTATACGGATGTTTCGGCGCGGCGAAGACTTCCGCCGTCGGCCCTTCCTCGACGATCTTGCCCGCCTTCATCACCATCACCCGGTCGGTCACCGCCCGCGCCACGGTCAGGTCGTGGGTCACGAACAGATACGCCAGGCCCAGGTCGTCCGACAGCCGCGCCAGCAGGCGCAGGATCTCGGCCCGCACCGGCGTGTCCAGGGCCGACACCGCTTCGTCCAGCAGCACCACCCGGGGCCCGGTGATCAGGGCCCGGGCGATGGCGATGCGCTGGCGCTGGCCGCCGGAGAACTGGTGCGCATAGCGGTCGGCGGCCTCGGCGGGCAGGCCGACCTGGGCCAGCATCTCGATCACGTGGGCGCGGCGGGCGGCGCCCCTGGGCGGGTCGGCCATCAGCGGCAGGGGCTCGGCCACCAGGTCCTCCACCCGCCAGCGCGGGTCGAAGCTGCCATAGGGGTCCTGGAACACCGCCTGAACCGCCGCCCTCTGACCGCGCGTCGCCCTGGCGCCGAAGGCCTGGCCGTCCAGGCGGATCATCCCGCCCTGCGGCGCCTCCAGCCCCAGCAGGGCCCGCAGCAGGGTCGACTTGCCGCTGCCGGATTCCCCCACCAGCCCCAGGCGCTCGCCGGGCTTCAGCACCAGGTCCACCCCGCCCACCGCCCGCACCGGCTCAGACCGCCGCCAGCCGCGCCGCGCCGCGGGGTAGGCGCGCACCAGCCCCCGCGCCTCCAGCACCGGGGACCCGTCGCTGGCCGGCCGGGGCGTCACGGCGATGCCGGCGTAGGGATCGCCCAGGCCCGCCAGCACCTGGCCGGTCGGCCCCGTCTCCACCACCCGGCCGCCGCGCATCACCGCCACCCGGTCGGCCATGCCGGCGACGACCGCCAGGTCGTGGGTGATCAGCACCAGGCCGGCGCCGTCTTCCCGCGCCAGGGACTTGAGCAAAGACAGAATCTGGGCCTGAGTGGTGACGTCCAGGGCCGTGGTCGGCTCGTCGGCGAGGATCAGCCGCGGCTTCAGGGCCGTGGCCATGGCGATCACGACGCGCTGCCGCTGGCCCCCCGAGAGCTCGTGCGGGAACCGTAACAACGGTGAATCAACGGTGATTTGGCCGGTTGCGAATCCGGCCCGGGCCAGGGCGGCGGCGGCCTCGGCCAGGGCCTCCCGACGCCCCAGGCCCCGGTGCAGGCGAAACACCTCGGCCACCTGGTCGCCGATGGTCATCACCGGGTTGAGGGCCGTCATCGGCTCCTGGAAGATCAGCCCGATCTCGCCGCCGCGCACCTGGCGCATGTCCGCCTCGGCCAGGCTCATCAGGTCGCGCCCGCCCAGGCTCACCTTGCCGGTCACCACCGCGCCCGGCGGCGGCAGGCGCAGCACCGAGAGGGCCGTCAGCGACTTGCCCGAGCCGCTCTCGCCCACCAGGCCCAATACCTCGCCGGCCGCCACCTCGAAGCCGACGTCGCTGAGCAGCGGCCGCCCGTCCAGGGCCAGGCTCAGCCCCTCCACCGTCAGCAGCGGCCCGCTCATCCGCGCCGCTCCAGCCGGGGGTCCAGGGCGTCGCGCAGACCATCGCCCAGCAGGTTCAGGCCCAGCACCGTCAGGGCGATGGCGAGGCCCGGAAAGATCGCCAGCCAGGGCGCGAAGCCGATCATGGTCTGGGCGTCGTTCAGCATCCGGCCCCAGCTCGGCGTCGGCGGCTGGGCGCCCAGGCCGACGTAGGACAGCCCCGCCTCGGCCAGCACGCCCACCGAGAACTGGATGGTCGCCTGCACGATCAGCAGGCCGGCGATGTTGGGGGCGATGTGTCCCAGGCTGATCGCCCATCGCCCCTTGCCCGCCACCCGCGCCGCCAGCACGAAGTCCCGCGTCCACAGCGACTGCGCCGCGCCGCGCGTCACCCGGGCGAACACCGGCACGTTGAACACGCCGATGGCGATGATGGCGTTGACCGCGCCCGGTCCCAGCACCGCCGTGAACAGGATCGCCAGCAGCAGGGCCGGCAGGGCGAACACCAGGTCCGAGCCGCGCATGACCAGCTCGTCCGCCAACCCGCCCCGCGCCGCCGCCCACAGGCCCAGCGGCGCGCCCAGGCCCAGCCCGATCGCCACCGCCACCAGCGCCACCAGCAGGGAGTTTCTTGCCCCCGCGATGATCATCGACAGCACGTCCCGCCCGAAGTGGTCGGTCCCGAACGGGTGCGCCCCCGACGGCGCCAGCAGCCGCCGCGCCACGTCCACCTGGGTCACGTCCTGCGGCGTCCACGCCAGCGACAGGGCCGCCGCCGCCAGGAAGAGGCCGGTCAGGCCCAGGCCGATCAGCAGGCCCGGCGAACGGAACCGCGCGCTCATCGCCGCCGCCCCCTCAGCCTGGGGTCGGCCGCCGCATAGGCCAGGTCGACCACGAAGGTGGTGGTCACCATCAGGAACACCAGCAGCACCACCACCCCCTGCACCACGATCAGGTCGCGCTGGCTGATCGCCTGGAACACCAGCCGCCCCAGCCCGGGCAGGTAGAAGACGTTCTCCACGATCACCCCGCCGGCGATCAGCAGCGGCAACTGCATGCCGAGGATGGTCAGGGTCGGGATCAGGGCGTTGCGCAGGGCGTGGCGCACCAGGGCCTGGCCCTGCGACAGGCCCTTGGCCCGCGCCGTGCGGATGTAGTCCTCGTTCAGGGTCTCGATCAGGGCCGAGCGCAGCACCCGCGCCAGGATCGCCCCCTGCGGCAGGGCCAGCGCCAACGCCGGCAGGATCAAGGCCCGCATCGCCGGCCCGACGCCCCCCGACCAGCCCGGGAACCCGCCCGAGGGCAGCCAGCGCAGGATCACCGAGAAGACCAGCACCAGCAGCATCGCCAGCCAGAAGTTCGGCAGGGCCATGCCCACCTGCGCCGCCCCCATGGCCAGGCCGTCCCCCGCGCGTCCCCGCCGCGAGGCCGCGAACAGCCCCACCGGCAGCGCGACCGCCACGGCCAGGACCATGGCCAGCAGCGACAGGGCCAGGGACAGTTGCAGCCGCTCGCCGATCAGGTCCGCCACCGGCGTCTGGTAGGTATAGGAGAGGCCGAGGTCGCCCCGCGCCAGGCCGCCCATCCAGGTCAGGTACCGCTGCCAGGCCGGCGCCTCGAGGCCGAGCTGGCCGCGCAACGTCGCCACCGCCTCGGGATTGGCGTTGAGGCCCATCATGTAGGCCGCCGGATCGCCCGGCAGGATCTGGATCAGGACAAAGATCACCACTGTCGCGGCCAGGAAGGTCAGGGCCAGGGCGGCGAGGCGGCGGGCGGCGTAGGCCGGGCCGAGCGCGACCCCGGCGGCCACGGCCAGCAGCACCAGGGCGCTCAGCGCCGCCGGCGCCGTCCATCCGCCGCCCCCCGCCGCCTCGCCGGCCGCCGCCGCGGTCCCCTCGCCCGGCCCGGCCGGCTCGTCGAACCAGGCGCGGACCATGCCGTTGGCCTGCACCGGCTGGTCGATGGCCACGCCCTTCAGATGTCGGTCCCACACCCCCAGCGCCGGCAGCTCGAACAGGAAGACGTTGACGCTGTCCTCGGCGATCCTGCGCTGCAGCGCCTGCAGCAACGCGCGCCGCCGGGCGGGGTCCACCGCTGCGTCGGCCTCGGTCATCAGCGCCTGGTAGGCCGGACTGTGGTAGCCGAAATAGTAGTGGTCGCGGGCATAGATGCCGTAGTCCATCGGCTCGGTGTGGGCGACGATGGTCATGTCGAAGTCGTGGTCGCCGTAGACCCGGCCGAGCCACTGCGCCCATTCCAGGGTCTCGATCTTCACCCGCACCCCCGCCTGGGCGAGCTGGGCGGCGATGATCTCGCCGCTGCGCCGGGCGTAGCTGGGCGGCGGCAGGCGCAGGGTGGCCTCGAAGCCGTGCGGATAGCCGGCCTCGGCCAACAGCGCCCGGGCCTTGGCCACGTCATGCGGATAAAGGCCGGTCAGGTCCAGGTAGTCGGGGTCGCCCGGCGGGAAGTGGCTGCCGATGGGCGTCCCATAGCCGAACATCGCCCCGTCGATCACAGCCCGCCGGTCCACCGCATAGGCCAGCGCCCGCCTCACCCTCAGGTCGTTGAACGGGGCCTTGGCGTTGTTGAGGGCCAGGATGGTCTTGCCCTGGGTGGTCCCCTGGATGACCGTGAAGCGCGGATCGCGGCGGAAGTCGGCCATGGTCTCGGGGGCCGGAAAGCCCGGGAAGGCGTCCAGGTCGCCGGCCTTCATCGCCGCCGCCGCGGCGGTGGGATCGGCGATGAACTTCAGCACCATCAGGCGCAGGCGCGGCTTCGGCCCCCAATAGGCGTCGTTGCGCTCCAGGGTGATGGAATCCCCGCGCCGCCACGCTTTCAGCCGGAAGGGGCCGGTGCCCACCGGCCGGGTGGCGTCGCCGGCCGCCGTGCGCGGCGAGACCATCGCCGCGTCGCCCCAGGTCAGCACATGGATCAGCACCGCCGAAGGCCGAGACAGCACCAGCCGCACCGTCCAGGGGTCCGGCGTCTCCACCTTGTCGATGACGCTGAGGTAGGCCTTCTGGGCGTTCACCGACCCCGGCGCCCGCGCCCGGTCCAGCGAGAACTTCACCACCGAGGCGTCGAACGGCGCGCCATCCTGGAACCGCACCCCATGGCGCAGGTGGAAGACATAGAGCCGCCCGTCCGGCGCGATCTCCCAGGATTCCGCCAGGGCCGGCTCGATGACCCCGCCCGGGCCGGTCCGCACCAGCCCCTCGAAGATCGTCCCCGTCGCAACCTCGTCGATGGCCGACGCCGCCCCGGCGGTGGGGTCGAGGATCGGCGGCTCCAACTGCATGCCATAGCGCAGCACGTCCCGGGCCTGGGCGGGGGCGGCGAGGAGGAGGACGGTCACCAGCAGCGCGCCAAGCCAGGCGACGATGGCGAGCAGGTGTCGTCGGAGCCCTGCGCCCCCTCCGTCACTGGACGCTGCCGCGCCCAGCGCCACCTCCCCCGCTTCGCCTTTCAGGCTCGCAAGGGAGGAGAGGTCGAGCGGCGAGTCTCCTCCACCGTGAAGCAAGGCGAAACGGGGGAGGTGGCGCGGCTCGCGCAGCGAGACGCGACGGAGGGGGCGCAAGGCCGGCGCACTGAAGCCCTTGCCGGACCCATAGCCGTGGATGATGAGGTTCACGCCGCCCCGGTCAGCAGGGCGTAGGCGCTCAGCGCCATGACCTTGGCCGACTGCACCATGTCGTCGATCTCGACGTATTCGTCCGGCTGGTGGGCGAGGTCTAGGATGCCGGGGCCATAGGCGATGCAGTCGCGCAGGTGGCCGATGCGGTCGATGTGCTTCTGGTCGTAGGTGCCGGGCGAGCAGATCAGCTTGGCCGGACGGCCCAGCACCCGGCGCACGGCCTCGGCGGTCTGGCGGACCACGGGGCGCTCGGGCTCGGTCATGGTCGGGCGCACCTCGAAGAGGTCGCGCAGGCGGTAGCGGAACCCCGGCCGGCTCTGGGCGAGGCCGTCCAGCAGCGCCCGCATCGAGGCCTTCACCTCGTCCAGGTCCTCCTCGATCAGCAGCCGGCGGTCGAAGACCAGGCGGCAGGCGTCGGCCACCAGGGGCGCCGGCAGGCCGCCGCCCGGCTCCACGTCGGGTTGGCCGCCGTGGATGGAGTTGATGTTCAGCGTCGGCGTGCGCGCGCCGGGGGGCTCCACGGGCATGGCCGTGGCGTGAGCGTCGAGCGCCGGCCAGGCCTCGCGCTCCAGGGCCTCGACCACCGCCCCCATGTGGCGGATGGCGCTGTCGCCCAGGAAAGGCATGGAGCCGTGGGCGATGCGGCCCTCGGTGGCGATCTCGCCCCACCAGACGCCCCTGTGGCCGATGCACACGCGGTCGACGTTCAGCGGCTCGGGGATGATCACGTGGTCCACCCGGGGCTTTGAGAACCAGCCCCGCTCGGCCAGCCAGGCGACCCCGCCATAGCCGCCGGATTCCTCATCCGCCGTGCCGGAGATCTCGATCGCCCCCGGCAGCTCGACGCCGGAATCCAGCAGCGCCTCCACCGCGATCACCGAAGCCGCCAGCCCGCCCTTCATGTCGCAGGCGCCGCGGCCGTAGACCCGTCCGTCCTTCACCACCGCCCCGAAGGGATCGAGGCTCCAGCCCTCGCCCGGCTCGACCACGTCGATGTGGCTGTTGAAGTGCACGCACGGCCCGGGCGACTGCCCCTCGCGGCGGGCGATGACGTTCCAGCGCGGATAGCGCTCGCCATCGCCGGGCGCCCCCTCGGCGCGGACGTACTCGACGGTGAAGCCCCGGTTGCCCAGCCGGTCGCCCAGCAGCTCGCAGGCGTCGCGGTAGTTGTCCCCCGGCGGATTGACGGTCGGGATGCGGATCAGCGCCTGGGCGAGGGCCACCACCTCGTCGCGGCGGCTCTCGATGTCCGCCAGCAGCCGGTCCTCGCGGGGGTGGGTCACGCCTTCATCCTCTGATCCTGTGCGCCCAGGATGCAGCGGTTCAGGGGCCGGCGCCAGTGCGCAGACGGACCTAGTCGATCGTCTCCAGCACCGCGCGGGTCACCGCCACCATCTCCTCGATCTGCGCCGGGTCGGTGATCAGGGAGGGCGAGAAGGCGATGGTGTCGCCGGTGACCCGGATCAGCAGGCCCTCTTCGAAGGCGCGCTGGAAGGCCTCCTGGGCGCGGGCGCCGGGCGCGCCGGGCCGGGGCGCCAGCTCGACGCCGGCCATCAGGCCGAGGTTGCGGATGTCGATCACGTGCGGCGCGTCCCGCAGGCTGTGGACCACGGCCTCGAAGCCGCTGGCCAGGGCCGCCGCCCGCTCGAACAGGCCCTCGTCGCGATAGAGGTCCAGCGTCGCCAGGCCCGCCGCGCAGGCCAGGGGGTGGCCGGAATAGGTGTAGCCGTGCGCCAGCTCGATGCCCGGCCCGCCGTTCACCAGGGTCTCGTAGATCCCCCCGCGCACGCCCACCGCGCCCATGGGCACGGCGGCGTTGGTCAGGCCCTTGGCCATGGTGATCATGTCCGGCTGGACGCCGAAGTATTCCGCCGCGAAGGGCGCGCCCAGGCGTCCGAAGCCGGTGATCACCTCGTCGAAGATCAGCAGGATGTCGTGCCGGTCGCAGATCGCCCGCAGCCGCTCGAGGTAGCCCTTCGGCGGGACCAGCACCCCGGTGGACCCGGCCACCGGCTCGACGATCACCGCGGCGATGGTCGAGGCGTCGTGCAGGCCGACGATGCCCTCCAGGGCGCCCGCGAAATCCTCGCCGCCATGCTCGGGCAGGCCCTTGGAAAAGGCGTTGCGGGCCGGGTCGTGGGTGTGCGGCAGGTGGTCCACCCCGGGCAGCAGGGCCCCGTACTGCTTGCGGTTGCCGACGATGCCGCCCACCGAGATGCCGCCGAAGCCCACCCCGTGATAGCCGCGCTCACGGCCGATGAAGCGGGTCTTGGAGCCCTTGCCCCGGGCCTTGTGGTAGGCCAGCGCGATCTTCAGCGCCGTGTCCACCGACTCCGAGCCGGAGTTGGTGAAGAACACATGGTCCAGGTCCCCCGGCAGCAGGTGGGCCAGGCGCGAGGCCAGCTCGAAGGCCTTGGGATGGCCGAGGTTGAAGCTGGTGGCGTAGCCCATGCGCGCCGCCTGGCGCTGGATGGCCTCGACGATCTGCGGCCGGCAGTGGCCGGCGTTGACGCACCACAGGCCCGAGGTGGCGTCCAGGATCGCCCGGTGGTCGGGGGTGTAGTAGTACATCCCCTCCGCCCGCTCCACGAGGCGCGGATCGGCCTTGAACGCCCGGTTCGGCGTGAACGGCATCCAGAAGGCTTCGAGGTCGTTGGTCGGCGGCTTGGCGTGCGCGGTCATCGTGGGGGCCCTTTTCAGGCCAGGACTTTGGCCCGGCGGGCGGCGCGCTTCAACCGCCGGTCAGAGACAACGCCCGCCATCCACCTCCAGCGCCACGCCGGTGATCAGCGACGCCTCGTCCGAGCACAGGAAGACCGCGGCGGCGGCGATGTCGGCCGGGGTCGATAGGCGGCCCATGGGAATGGAGGCGGTGATCCGGGCCCGCGCCTCGGCCGAGTCCCCGCCCATGAAGGTGGCCAGCAGGGGCGTGTCCCCCGCAACCGGGTTGATGGCGTTCACCCGCACGCCGAAGGGGGCCAGCTCAATGGCCATGGCCCGGGTGGCGGCGATCATCCAGCCCTTGGTGGCGTTGTACCAGGCGAGGTTCGGCCGGGGGCTCACCCCGCCGGTGGAGGCGATGTTGAGGATCGCCCCGGCGCCCGCCGCCTTCATGGCCGGCAGCAGGGCCCGGCTGGTCAGGTAGACGGACTTGGCGTTGACGGCCCACAACCGGTCGAACTCGGCCTCGCCCACCGTCTCCAGGGGCTGGGGCGCCTGACCGACGCCGGCGTTGTTGACCATCACGTCGACCCCGCCGAACCGCGCCGTCACCGCCGCGGCCATGGCCTCCACCTCGTCGGCGCGGGAGACGTCGGCCTGGACCGCCAGCATCCCGTCCCCGAGTTCGTCCGCCAGCGCTTCGGCAGCCGCCCGATTGAGGTCGACGATCGCCACCCGCGCCCCTTCGGCCGCGAACCGCCGCACGATGCCCTCGCCGAAGCCCGACGCCCCGCCGGTGACGATGGCCCGCTTGCCCTCAAGTCGCACGAACGCCTCCCGCCTTGCGCGCCAGCCCCAGCCACAGCGCGACCACCGCCACCGCCAGGACGCCGGTGGCCCACACCGTCGGCCGGTCGCTGGTGGTCAGGAGCCAGAGGTTGAACCCTAGGGCCAGGACCGCCGCCGCCCTTGTCGCCGCCTTCGCCGCCCCCGCCAGCGGCGCGGCCAGCCGCCAGAGCGCGGCGGCGCAGAGGATGTAGGGAATGATCACCCACACCGTGGAGACATTGATCAGAACCCCGAACTGCCTGCCCAGGGTCGGCGAGATGGTGGCCAGCACCGCGGCCGACATCACTACCGCCATGATCAGCAGGATCCGCGTCGGCAGCCGTCCGTCCCGGCCGGAGAACCTGCCCGGGAACAGATGCACGTTGGCCCCGGCCCGGGCCGACTCCGCCACCACCAGGACCCAGCCGCAGAGGGTGCCGCACGTCTTGGCCAGGGCGCAGGCGGCCACAGCCATCGCCGCCGCCGGCCCCAGCACCTTGCCCACGGCCAGGGCGAAGGGCGCGGTGGAGGCGGCCAGCTCCCGCGCCGGCGCCATGCCCATCAGGGCGGCCGAGGCGGCGATGTAGACCAAGGCCGCCACGCCGGTGCCGGCATAGGTGGCGATGGCCACGTCGCGCCTGGGATCGCGCACCACCGACGAGGCGATGGCCGCGCTCTCGAAGCCCGTATAGGCCCAGAACACCGAGATCATCGACGCGCGGACGGCGTCGATGTCCGGCTTCCCCGAGACGTTCCACGAGGCGGCGAAGACCTTCGGGTCGAACCAGGCCCACCCCGCCAGCGCCACGAAGACGATGGGCAGCAGGCCGGCGACCAGGCTGAGCGTCGAGAACCGCGTCGCCGCCCGGGCCCCGAAAATGTTCACCGCCGTGAACAGCCAGATCGCCGCCACCGCCGTCAGCCCCAGCGACACCGGGTGGGCCAGGGCCGGGACGAACACCGCGAAATAGCCGGCCACGGCCACCGCCATCGCCACCACCCCGACCCAGGCGCCCATCCAGTAGACCACGGCGACGGTGAAGCCGGCGAAGCGGCCAAGCCCCTCACCCGCATAGCCCACCATCCCTTCGAGCGAGCCGCTGATGCGGCCGAGCTGGGCGAAGACGGCGGTGGTGGCGAAGGCGCCCAGGGTGGCGATCACCCAGCCCATGACGCTGACGCTGCCCACCGCGCCGAGGGTGGCGGGCAGCAGGAAGACCCCCGAGCCGATGATGTTGCCGGCCACCAGTCCAGTGGCCAGGAACGGGCCGATCTTGCGGGAGTTGGCGATCCCCACGTCGTCGGTCATGGGTGGCGGCGCACCGCGTCCCTTCTCCCCTTGCGGGAGAAGGTGTCAGCGAAGCTGACGGATGAGGGGTCGACGGCCCTGCGGGGTTTGGCCTCCCCCGCGATAGTCTCGAACGCTGCGCAACCCCTCATCCGACCTCCTGCGGCGGCCACCTTCTCCCGCAAGGGGAGAAGGATGAGGCTTGCTCTCCGCCTCACCCGGCCAGGAGCTCGGCATTGCGGGCCTGGAACCAAGCCACCGCGTTCTCGTGCCGGGGCGACAGCACCCCGGCGGTGTAGACCCCGGCGTCGAGGTTCTCCTGCACCCGCTCGCAGATCCAGACGTCCTCGCGGGTCAGGCGCTCGGAGGTCTCGATGGCCGCCTCGATCTGCGGGTCACCGGCCTCGTGCAGGTAGATGTAGTCGAGCTGGGTCCTGTGCGGCCCCAGCGGGCGCATGTGCTCGACCATCACCACCCCGCGATAGAGGTTGAAGGCCAGGTTCGGGTACATCCAGGCCCAGACGCCCTCGGCGGCGCCGGCCACGGCGGGGACTTCGTGCACCGCGATGTCGCCGTCCATGCGCACGGCGTAGCGGGCGGCGTCGACCTCCTCGGCCAGGGCCGGATGGACGGCGTCGATGTGGTAGCCCTCCAGGTAGTTCTCCACATAGACCTTCCAGTTGCAGCCGATCGGGTGGCTGCGGCGAAGGACGGTGGTGGGCTGCGGGCGGTTGCCGAGCAGGGCGTCCAGCGGCGCCACCGTGTCCATCAGCGGCGCGGCGCCCGGGTCCAGGTTCACGAACACGAAGCCCCGCCAGGCCTCGACCTTCACCGGAAAGAGGCCGAACTCGCGCGGATCGAAGCCCTCGGCTGCCCCAAACGCGGTGGCGCTGCGCAGGCGTCCGTCCAGGGCGTAGCGCCAGCCGTGGTAGCGGCAGACGAACTCGTCCCCACAATGGCCGGCGGCGTCGCTGACCAGCGGCCCGGCCCGGTGGCGGCAGACGTTGTGGAAGGCCCGCAGTTCGCCCGAATTGCCGCGCACGGCGACGACGGGAAAGCCGGCCAGGGTCTCGGCGATATAGTCGCCCGGCTGGGCGAGGTCCGCCTCCAGCCCGAGGAACTGCCAGGCGCGGGAGAACACGCCGCGGCGTTCGCGCTCGAACACCGCCGGATCACGATAGAGCGCGGCCTGGGCCGTGACGGCGAGCATGGATGAAGGCTCCTCCCGCCGGCGAGTTCTTCACGCCCCGCCGGCGCCGTCAACGGTCGCCTAGAACTTGGCGCCGAGCCGCACCGAGATCGTCCGGGGCTTGTTGGGCACCACATAGGTGGTGCCGGCGCCGCAGACGCTGATGGTGCACTCCGAGTACCGATAGAGCTGGGCCCGGGTGTCGAAGGCGTTCAGCAGGGTGACCTCCAGGTTCCACTTTTCTCTCTCGATGCCAGCAGAGAAGTCGACGGTGGTGTAGCCCCGCTGCAGGCCCAGGGTGTTGCGCTCGTCCGTCAGCAGGTCGGACCAGCTCGAGCTCTGGTACACGAGGGACCCCTGCAGGTGAGACTTGAAGTCCATCACCTCGAACTCGTAGCGCGCGGTGGCGTTCATCTTGAACTTCGGCGTCACCGGCAGCTGCTCGCCCTTGGGCGCGACGACCGGCTTATGCACGCAGTCGCCGTTGCAGAAGTCCTGGGCCAGCTTGGCGTCGGTATAGGCCGCCGCGCCCGACAGGGTCAGCGCGCGGGTTGGCCGCCAGATGACGTTGGTCTCGACGCCATAGATGTTGGCGTCGCCGGCGTTGTTGACGATGGTCAGGGAGTTGGGGCCGAGATAGGCGAACTGGAAGTTGCGCCACTTGTCGTAGAAGACGGCTCCGTTCCAGACCAGGCTGTTGTCCAGCCAGCTGGTCTTCCAGCCGATCTCATAGTTGTCGAGATAGTCCGGCTTGTAAGGCGGGAAGCCGCCGTTGCGGTTCACCCCGCCGGGCCGGAAGCCCGTGGAATAGGTGAAGTAGACGAGTTTGCCCTCGCCCACGCGGTAGGTCAGGTTGACCTTGTGCGTCTCGCCGGTCCCCTTCACGTCGGTGTTGAGGTCCGTACACGGCGTATTGGCCACGATCGGCGGGCGCCCGGCGCAGAGGGCCTCGCCCGTCTGATGGCCCGAGCCCAGGCCGAAGCCGTAGAAGCCCACAAGCGAGTTGTCATACCTGTAGACGCGGATACCGCCGGTGACCGTCAGTTGGGGCGTGATGTCGTAGTTGGCCTCGCCGAAGACGGCGTAGTCACGGTCGACACGCTGCTGGTTGGTCAGCCACCAGGTGCCCGGCCAGCCCGGCACCGACTGGGCGGTCGACAGGTCGGCGATCGTGTAGTCCTGGATGATGTGGTGGGTCTGGCGCTGGTAGAAGAGGCCGGCCAGGAACCGGAATCGGTCGTTGGCGGGCGAGGCGATCCGCAGTTCGTGACTATCCTTGGTGAAGTGGTCGTTGCCGATGATCGCCTGGGTGGGGTTGGCGACCATGTCGCCGTGGTTGTTCACATACTGCGAGGACGAGGCGTAGGCCTGGTCGTAGTAGTAGGTGTAGTCGGTATAGTCCGACTGGCTGTCGATCCGCCGGTCCATGTGGCTGCCGGAGTAGGTCAGGTCCAGATTGGCGATCTTGCCCTGGACGGTCAGCGCCGCCTGGTACCAGCGGTCGTGATTGGTCTCAGGATTGAAGTGTTGGACCTTCAGGTCCCCCAGGTGGGGATCGAAGCCGAACACGCCACGGCTCTTCTGATCCTGCGCGATCAGCGTCGGCAGGAGCGTCCAGTTTTCGTTCAGGTCGACCTTCAGCTCGGCGCGGCCGCCGTAGACGTCGGCGGTGTTGTAGTTGTTGCGCACGAAGGCGCTGTTGTTGATCACGGCGCCGCTCGAGAAGCTGCGCGTGCCGGGCACGTTGTCGATGTAGCCGGCGTCATGCTCGCCCCAGGCCACCAGGCGCACCGCCGCGTGGTCTGAGATCGGAATGTTGACGAAGCCCTCGCCGCTGTAGCCCGTGCCGCCGTGATCGACGCCGTTCACCTCGACGTCCATGGCGCCCTTGAAGACGCCCAGTTCCGGCTTGTTGGTGATGATGCGGATGGTGCCGGCCTCGGAGCTGGCGCCGTAGAGGGTGCCCTGGGGCCCCGAGAGGCTCTCCACCCGGGCGATATCGTAGACGTGGATGTCCAGGGCGCCGCCGACCGTCGTGATCGGCTGTTCGTCCAGATAGGTGCCAACGCTCGGCAGGGAGCCGGAGTGGTTGCTCTGGTTGTCGGCCGCGACGCCGCGCATGTAGACGTTGGAGTAGCCAGGCCCAAGCGACTGGTACGATACGCTGGGCAGGAACTTGATGTAGTCGTTGAAGTTCTGCACGTGCATCTGCTGCAGCTTGGTGGTTCCCAAGGCCTGCACGCTGGCGGCGACGTTCTGGATGTTCTCTTCGCGCTTCTGGGCGGTGACGATCAGTTCACCCACCGCAGTGCCGCCGCCCGCCGTGGCGTCGGCGGCGAACGCCATCGATCCACTGGCCAGGACCGTCGATCCCAGAAGACTTGCGGACAACCAATAGAGGGATGTCTTCGCCGACCCCGGCCCCTTGACGCGCATGTTCCACCCCAACGCGTGTTGATTTGCGGCGGGACTGTGCCCTTGCATCGCCGACGACTGTCAAGCTCGGGTCATGGCGTTATCGCATTTTCGTCACAGGGCGCGGCGCCGGCGCCACGGGTCGCGTTTCAGGCTGGAAACGCCGGGACCGCCGGATAGGCTTCCAGCACCGGTCCCAGGGCCGCCTTCAGCGGACCGAGCCAGGGCTCGAAGTTGCGCCACTGGTCCAGCCCCTCGGTGAAGATCGGCCGGCGGACCTGCTCCGAACTGGCGGTGCGCACCGCCCGGTCGTTCTCGTAGAAGCGCAGGCAGGCGTCCTCGAAGGGTAGGCCGCAATAGTCCAGCAGTCGGCGAACTTCGGCTTCCGGTTCGGCGACCATGTTCTCATAGAAGACCCTGTGCACCCGCCCCGGCAGGACGGCGTCGAAGTGCGCCATCAGCTCCACATAGTCGGCGTAGTAGCGGCCCATGTCGGTCAGATCGTAGGAATAGCCTTGGCCGCGCGCGAAGTGCTGCTTGAAGGCGGAAAAGCAGCCGCCCAGGGGATGGCGCCGCGCGTCGATGATCCGAGCATTGGGCAACATCAGGTGGATCAGTCCCAGGTGCTGGAAGTTGTTCGGCATCTTGTCGATGAAGAACGGCCGGCCCAGCTTTCGGTGCACCCGCGTTCGCTCCAGGAACTCCTCCCCGAGCGCCCGCAGATCGTCTGGACCCAGCGTCGCCAGCTGCGCCGGATAGGTCGCGTCTTCGCCCCTCAACTTGCCGCCGCCAACCCGGCGCGCGATCGCCAGGACATCGGGCAGCTCCATGGTGCCCTCGACCGCAGAGTGGCTGGACAGAATCTGTTCGATCAGGGTCGAGCCGGCGCGCGGCAGGCCGACAATGAAGATCGGATCGGCTGCGGGGCAGCCCATCCCGGCCCGGCTGGTGAACAGGTCACGGGTCAGCAGCGCCTTCGACCGCTCGACCTGGCGGCGGTTCTCGTCGGCGTCGTAGTCGAGGCTCCGCCGGCGCAAGGCCGCGCCCTCGGCGTAGTGGCCGAACGACGCCGCATAGTCGCCGGCGTCCTCCAGCGCCTTGCCGAGCGCGAAGTGCAGGTGGAAGCGATCCTGGCTGGAAATGTCGGCGCGGGCGAGCTGGCCCTCCATGGCCGCGATGTCCGCAGGCTCGAAGCGAAAGGTCTTGAGGTTGGCCAGGCTCCAATAGGCCTCGCCCAGGTTCGGCGCCTGTTCGATGCCGCGGCGATAGGCGCCGATGGCGTCCGCCTGGCGGCCGACCGTCTTCAGGGCATGGCCATAGCTCATCCACCCCTTGGGCTGGTGCGGATAGTCCGCCAGCAGCGCCTCGTAGATGTCGATGGACGCCTCGTGTTCGCCAAGGTGGTTGAGCGCCGCCGCCTTCAGGGTGCGATAGTTGGGATTGTCGGCCTGGCGCGACATCAGGCCCTCGATCTCCGTCAGGGCCAGCGCCGGACGGCCCTGGCGATAGAGCACGCTGGCGTAGTTGAATCGCGCAGCGTCGAAGGCCGGGGCCAACTCCAGGGCCCTCGCCAGCAAGGCCTCGGCGTCCTCGTAACGCCCCAGCCGCGCCCCGATCTCGGCCAGCATGCGCAGCGCCGTGACGTCGGTGGGATGGCGCTTCAGGAACTCGCGCAGGCCGCGCTCGGCCACCGCCAGCCGCCCGTCGACCAGGGCCGTCGCCGCCGCCCGCAGGTCCGGATCCTCCACGGACGCCTCGATCTGCCGCGCCGTGGCGGCCTCAGCGCCGGTTTCGTCGCCCGCCACCGCCCTCTGCTCGGCCAGCAGCCGCCAGGCGTCGGCGAGATCGGGCTTCAGGGCCACCGCCCGCTCCAGCGCCGCGATCGCCGCCCCGGTGCGGCCCAACCGTCCCAGCGTCGCCCCAAGGTCCATGTGCACGACGGAGGCGCGCGGCTGGCTCGCCGCCAGGGGCTCCAGCAGCGCCAGGGCGCCGGCGACGTCGCCCTGCCCCCGCCGCGCGCGCGCCAGCAGAAGGATCGCCTCCGGATGGCCGGGCGCGGCCTTCAGAATCTCCCGCGCCTGCGCCTCGGCCAGGGCCGGGTCAGCGGCCAGCAGGCGCACGGTATGGGCCAGCGCGGTCTGCAGCGGCCCGACAGGGTCCTGGGTCTGTGCTGTCACGGGCGGATCCGAAGCATGGCCCGATCAGAGGCAGCGCCAGGCCGGCTTGTCAAACCAGCGGGCTCCGCGCCTCAGGCCGACTTTTCGCGCTTCGCCACCAGGGCGGCGCGGACCTCTTCGTGGTCGCTCTTGCCGCGGCGATAGAGGGTCAGGATCGCCACCGAAACCGCCGTGATGATCGCCGCGCCCGGCCCGTGCGAGACGGCCAGCTTCTGGATCGTCGCCAGCGGGATCGTCACATGCGGCGCGCCGGGAACCTGAAGGCCGTGCGGGAAGGCGATGATGTCCAGGATCAGCCCGGCGATGATCGCCCCGATGCCGCTGGACGCCTTGGCCGAGAAGCTGATGCCGGCGAAGTACAGGCCCTCGCGGCGGGCGCCGAACAGGTGCTCGTGCTCGTCGGCGGCGTCGGCCATCATCGACTGGAAGCCGATCAGGGCGCTGGCCGCGCCGATGCCGGCGCAGATGCCGCCGATCATCAGGGTCGGCACTTCGGCGCCGGCGGGGATCAGGCCGGCCAGCTTCAGCGACACCGGACCGAACTGGCTGACGCCGATCAGGCTGATGCCCAGCACCGCGACCGATCGCTTCTCCCAGACGCGCGACAGGTAGGCCGCGATGAAGACGCCGGCGAAGTAGCCCACCGAAACCACCAGGGTGATCACCAGGATCTGCGGCGGCTGCAGCTTCCAGAAGAAGGTGTTGGCGTGCTGGCCCAGCTGGCCGCCGACGCCCAGGCCGATGAACAGGATCAGGCAGGAGCTGAACAGGATGCAGAACGAGCGGTTCTTGAACACCTCGACTACCTCGGCCAGGACCCGGGCCAGGCCGCCGCTGGTGTCCTCCGGCGCCGCATGCAGCCGGTGGCGCATGTTCAAGGTGCCAAAGCTCGACACGGCCGCGCCGACGAGCACCAGGGCGCCGCACGTCCAGGCATAGGGCGAATAGGCCGCCCGGTTGAGTTGGCCGTTGTGGCCCTTGAGAAACACGCCATAGGCCAGGATCGCGGCGGCCAGGCCGGCCACCACCGTGAACAGCACCCGCGACGCGACGATCGTCGAGCGTTCGGCGTAATCGTCCGACAACTCCGCGCCGAGGGCGATGTAGGGCACCTGGAAGAACGACAGGCCGACCCGCACCACCATCAGCATGACCATGGCGAAGGCGAACAGACCCCAGCCGGTCAGCTGCGTCGGGATCGAGAACAGCATGCCGAAGCCCACCGCGATGGGGATGGCGCTGAGGATCATGAACGGGTGGCGGCGGCCGTGCCGCGAGCGGCTGTTGTCGGAGATCGAGCCGACCAGGGGATCGATGAAGGAGTCCACCACCAGGGCGGCGCCCAGGGCCAGGCCGGCGGCCGAGCCGGACATGCCGCACAGGACGGTCAGGTAAAACAGCAGCAGCGAGCCCAGGCCCAGCCCCAGGGTGTCCTGCACCAGCATGCCAGAGCCGTAGACGGCCAGGGTGCCGATCCCCAGGCGCTGCGAGCGCGCCGCGTGGTTGTCGGCATGCGGTCCGATGGGCGCGATGATGTCGTCTACGTTCGCCATTTTTCTCACGGTCCGATTGCCTCGGCCGCCTCCCCTTGGCCAATTGCATAGGGGCGGTTTCAGGGCCGCGCCAGTCCCGAGCGAATTAAGGATCAGTCACGATCGCTTTCAGCTTGGCCAGTTCGGCCTCGACGGACCGGGCGGCCGCCGCCAGGTGCACCCGCATGGCCGCGCCCGCCAGCTCCGCATCGCCGGACTTCACCGCGTCGACCAGGCGGCGGTGTTCCGCCAGTGTCGCCTGCGGCCGGCCGGGCTCGGGCAGGGCCAGGCGCCGCACCCGGTCCAGCGGCGCCCGGGCGGCGTCCAGGATGCGCAGGGCCCGGGGCGTGCCAGCCGCGGCGAACAGCAGGGCGTGCAGGGCCTCGTCCAGGTCGTGGAAGCGGGCCAGGTCGTCCTCGTCCAGGGCGGCGGCCTGGCCGGCCAGGTTGTCGTCCAGCCGCTCGATCAGGCCGGCGTCGGCCGCGGGCGCCAGCCGCCGCATGGCCTCGATCTCGAGCGCCGCGCGGATGAACAGCCCCTCGCGCACCGCCTCCGCCCGGATCGGGGCGACGAAGCTGCCGTGCTGGGGAAAGATCTCCGCCAGCCCCTCCTCCGCCAGCCGCGCGATCGCCTCGCTCACCGGCGCGCGCGAGACCCCCAGCTCGGCGGCGATCTCCTCCTTGCGCAAGGCCGCGCCCGGCGGCAGCGCCAGCTCGCGGATGCGCCGGCGCAGGATGGCGTAGACCCGCTCGGCCTTGGTGACGTCGCGCGCCGCCGTCGCCACTAGATCACCTCCAGATAGTCCTTGTCCGGCAGGGCCGGGAACGGGGCGGTGGGCAGGGTCTGGTACCAGTAGGCCACGCTGGCGATGTCGTCCTGCAGGGGCAGGTAGCGGCGGTCACGGTCGGTGCGCCAGCCCAGGGCCTGGATGGTGATCTTCAGGTCGCTCTCGAAGCGCACCGGGTCCATGATGTGCCAGCGGTACATGCCGAAGCGCTGTTGCGAGGCGTAGACCCCGTCCGGCCGGATCACCTGCGGCAGGCCGGCGTAGGGGGTGGTGAACTCCACATAGGCGCTCGTCCGGTCGCGCTCGACCACGCCCACGTCGAAGTCGTAGGCGCCGCAGAAATAGTCCTCCGTCCCGGTCCCGCAGATGGTCGGGAAGGCCTTGTCGCCGTCCATGAAGAACTTGATCTCGCCCTCGCCCCACCAGCCGGCGTTGTTGACGCCCCAGGCCATGTAGGTCCCCACGTACTGGCCGCGCCCCTTCACACCGTCCAGGATCGTGTAGTCCTGCTTGTAGGGCAGCGGGTTGGTGCGCCGGAACTGGGCGTGGAAGTAGGCGACGTCCTCGGGGACCTCGGTCAGGGTGTAGTTGATCTGGTAGTAGACCGTCAGCGGCTCGGCGCTGAGGTTGGTCATGGTCAGCCGGGCGCGCCTCTGGAACGGCATCTCCCAGTAGCAGTTGAAGCCCCGCCCCGGGTTCACGCACACGGCCAGCGAGCTGACTTGGGCGAACTTCTCCCAGCCGTTGGCGAAGAAATCGCCGGTGGGGCACTCGACCGACGGCTGCGCCTGGTCGTCCCAATAGGCCCGCAGGATCGAGTGGCGCCACTTGCCCCGCGCCAGGGTCATCCAGATCTGCTGGATGGCGCCGGGGCCCTGGATGTCCGCCAGGTCGAAGGTCTCGCCGGGCGGGATGACCACATAGGGCGACACCTTCCAGCCCTGTCCCAGCCCGCGCGCCGCATTGGCCGCCGGGCCGTCGACGGACATGCCGCCCGCGCCCTTCCCGCCGGTGAAGTTCTCCGGACTGATCGACCGGGTCCTGGCCGTCGACAGCCGCGCCAGATTGCCCAGGTGCATGCCCAGTCCGTTGAAGCCGCTCATCCTCGCCTCCCGATCTCGTTGGCTGGCATGTTAGTGATAGGGCTAGGCCGGCGTAACCCTGGAAATTCACCGCCGGCCGGCCTATTCTGACATTCCAATGCCCCTCGACACCGCCAGACCGAACGCCCTGCGCCTCAACGGCGCCGACAATGTCGCCGTCGCCCTGCGCCGCATCGCCCCGGGCGAGGCCGTCGGGCTGGAGGGCGTCGCCGCCGCCGAGCCGATCCTGAACGGCCACAAGGTCGCCCTGCGCGCCATTGCCGCCGGCCAGCCGGTGCTGAAGTACGGCCAGGTCATCGGCGTCGCCACGGCCGGCATCGCGGCGGGCGCCCACGTGCACAGCCACAACCTGGCGGTCTCGGCCCTGCGCCAGGACGCCGCCGTCGCCGCCCCATGGTCCCGCCAGGAAGCGCCGCGCACCTTCCAGGGCTATCGCCGCGCCAACGGCAAGGCGGGCGTGCGCAACTACGTCGCCATCCTGACCTCGGTGAACTGCTCCAGCACCGTCGCGCGACACATCGCCGAGGCGGCCGAGCGGTCGGGCCTGCTGGCGCAATATCCGCACGTGGACGGGATCGTGCCCATCACCCACGCCAGCGGCTGCGGCATGGCCTCGTCCGGCGAGGGCTTCGAGATCCTCAAGCGCACCCTCTGGGGCACGGCCGCGAACCCGAACTTCGGCGCCGTCCTGCTGGTCGGCCTGGGCTGCGAGGTGATCCAGATCGGCCGCCTCAAGGCCGACTATGGCCTGGCCGACAGCGATACCTTCCGGGCCTTCACCATCCAGGAGGCCGGCGGCACGCGGCGGGCCATCGAACAGGGACTGGAGGCTCTGCGGACCCTGCTGCCGGCGGCGGACCAGGCGCGGCGCGAGACGATCCCCGCCTCGGAGCTGGTGCTGGGCCTGCAGTGCGGCGGCTCGGACGGCTGGTCGGGCGTGACCTCGAACCCGGCCCTCGGCGCGGCCTCCGACCGCCTGGTGGCCCTCGGCGGCACGGTGATCCTGTCGGAGACGCCGGAGATCTACGGCGCCGAGCACCTGCTCTACGCCCGCGCCCGGTCACCGGAGGTGTCGGCCCGCCTGCGCGCGCGCCTGGACTGGTGGGAGACCTACACCCGCCTCCACGGCGCGGAGATGGACAACAACCCCTCCCCCGGGAACAAGGCCGGCGGCCTGACCACCATCCTCGAGAAATCCCTGGGGGCGGTGGCCAAGTCGGGCGCCTCGCCCCTCAACGACGTCATCAAGTACGCCGAGCCGGTCCGCGCCCGCGGCCTGGTGTTCATGGACAGCCCCGGCTTCGATCCCTGCTCGGCCACCGGCCAGGTGGCCTCGGGCGCGACCCTGATCGCCTTCACCACCGGCCGCGGCTCGGCCTTCGGCTGCAAGCCCTCGCCCTCGATCAAGCTGAGTTCGAACAGCGAGCTCTACGCCCGCCAGGCCGACGACATCGACCTCGACTGCGGTCCCATCGCCACCGGCGAGGCCACCATCGAGGACAAGGGCGCGGAGATCCTGGACTACCTGCTCGACGTCGCCTCCGGCCGCCAGAGCAAGAGCGAAGCCCTGGGCTACGGCGGGGCGGAATTCGTGCCCTGGCAGATCGGGGCGGTGATGTAGGGGGGCCTGGCTGATCCAGGCGACGCAGAAGACGCGCGCGGCGGAGCTTGAGCCCGCCACCTGGTGCGCCTTGCGGGTGCGCCGTCGCGGGGACGTCTCGCACCGGAGGAAAGCCGCGGCCCCGGACGTTTCCGCCCGGGGCCCGCAAGCCGTAACTGACTAGTCGACCCGGAGGTTGGTCGCGGAGGTCTTGCCGGTCCGGCGGTCCGCTTCCAGATCGTAGCTGACCACCTGGCCTTCATTCAGGCCACGCAGACCAGCCTGCTCCACCGCCGAGATGTGGACGAAGACGTCGCCGCCGCCGTCGTTCGGCTGGATGAAGCCAAAGCCCTTGGTGGTGTTGAACCACTTCACGGTGCCCGACCCCGAGCCGGTGCTCATCCGGTCGCCCGGCGAGGCGGCGCGCGGCGGACGCGGCGCGCGGGGCGCCCCGTAGCCACCACCACCACCACCGCCGCCGAAGCCGCCGCCGCTGCTGCGCGCCATGGGCGCGGCTTCGCCGGTGACTTCCAGATTGCCGGCGGACGTCTTGCCCGAGCGACGGTCGCGCTCGAGTTCGAAGTTGACCGGTTGACCTTCCTGCAGGGAGGACAGACCCGCGCGTTCCACAGCGGAAACGTGCACGAACACATCAGAGCCACCGTCGTCAGGCTCGATGAAGCCAAACCCCTTGGTGGCGTTGTACCACTTTACTTTTCCGCTAGGCATAGTGCGCATCCGTATATCGATAGGGCCGAAGAGAAATTGTCCGGCTGCGACCCCTGTACACGTTGAAAAGGGTTCCGAGAACCCGGCTTTGAGCGTGTGCTGACGCGGTCGTGGAACCGGAAGCTTGGCCGCAACCCCCGATAGGGGGGATGCCGGCCGTGAAAGTCATGTCTATTTCGCGGTTTGGGGGTCCAGGCGCTTGAGGATGGCCTGGCAATCGGGCCCCAGCTTTTCGAAGTTCTCCTTCATGCATTGCTTCTGCTTGGCGCTGCCGGCGCTCATGTGCGGGCAATAGGTCTTCATGTCCGCCTTGCAGACCCGGTAGACGGCCATGCCCGACGGGCGGCCCTGGGGTTTGGCGGCGGGCGAGGCGGCGCTGGCGGCCGTGTCGCCGGCGCCCTGGGCGGCGGCGGTCGCGGCCCAGAGCACCACCAGGGCCGGAACGATCGATCTGAAAAGCACCTGGGGATGGTCTCCGGAGAACGGGGACGGCCGCGGCTTGCGGGCCGGGCCTGGGATCGCGACAGCCTACCTCAGGTCTGGCGGAATAGACCATCCATGGGCTTTGCGCTCGAACTGCCCGGGAACACATCTCGTTCCAGCCGCGCGTCGTCGACACCCATGTGGTCGCGCAGGGCGGCCTTGAACAGGGCGCGCAGGTCGGCCGTCGGCTTCAGGTCCCGGCCGGCGTAGAGGTCGGCGGGCTTCAGCCCCGGCCAGTCGGCCAGCACCCGCCCGCCCTTGACCGCCCCGCCCACCAGGAAGGCCGCCCCGCCGGCGCCATGGTCGGTGCCGGCGGTGCCGTTCATGGCCACCGTCCGGCCGAATTCGGTGACCACCAGCACCGCGGTCCTGGACCAGGCGTCATCGCCCAGTCCGACGGCCAGGGCGTCGATCCCGGCGTCGAGGCCGCGCAGGTTGCGCTGCAGGGCACCGAACTCGCCCTTCTGGCCGGCGTGGGTGTCCCAGCCCGTGGACTCCACCACCGCCGCGCAGGGCCCGTCCGGCGCCCTCAGGAACCGCGCGGCCGCGGCCATCAGGGCCGGGAAGTTGTCCTGGCCGCGGCCCATGCCCTCGGCCTGGCGCTGGGCGTCGCTGGCGGCCGACAGGGCCGCGGCCAGCTTCGGGTCGCTGGCGCCATAGAGCGCCTGGGCCCGGGCGATCAGCCCGGCGTCCGGCGAGGGCAGCAGCGACGGCGACCACGACGTCACCGGCGAGGGTCCGCGCATCATCAGCGGCATGGACGCGGCCACCGCCACGCCCAGGTCCTTTCGCCCGGCCCGGCTGGCCGGCGGCAGGCCGTCGAGAGCCCGGTTCAGCCAGCCGTCGGCCAGGCCGTAGGGCTTGTCCGAGCCGTTCTCCAGCAGGTTCTGGGCGTCGAAATGCGAGCGGTCCCGATAGGGCGAGGCGATCGCATGGACCACCACCAGCTCCTTGGCCGCATACCGCCCGGCCAGGCCCTTGAGCGCCGGGTTCAGGCCGAAGAAGCCGTCCAGGTCCAGCGCCCCGCCCTCCTGCCCGGGCCGGGGAATGGCCAGGCCGTTGCGGGCGGTCTCGAAGTCGGGATCGCCATAGGCCGGCGCCGCCGAGAGCCCGTCCATGGCCCCGCGCAGGATCACCACCACCAGCCGCCGGTCGGTGGGCGTGGCGCTCCAGGCCAGGCGCGGCAGGACCAGGGCCCCGATCGTCAGACCCGCGCCGGCGATCAGTTGTCTGCGGTCCAGTCCGCGTCCGGCCATCGCCTACCTCCTCTGGAACTCGGGGCTGACCAGCAGCAGGGCCAGGCCCTGGGCCGGGCTTTCGGCCCTGGCGACGGCGTCGCGAGTGGCCGGGGTCAGGCCCGGCCCCAGGATCTCGTCGCCCACCGCCAGCGGGTTCAGGCCGGCGTTGGCCATGCCCTGGCCGACGGCCGAGGCGAACTCCAGCCGCTTCCACACCGGGTCGGGACCGACCCAGTCGTCGCCGATGTCCGACCAGCCGTTCGGCCCCGCGGCGTAGTAGGGACGCTGGCCCATGCGCGCGAACAGGGCCGTCAATTGCACCCCCGTCAGGCGCGGCCCTCCCAGGCCGCGCACGGCCGAGACCAGATAGTCCTCCGGCGGCTTGACCTTGGCCGGCGCCGGGCCCCACGCCTCGGGCAGGTCGACGAGGGCGGCGCTGACCGCCTTGAGGTCGCCGTCGGTGTCGCGGAACGCCTTGGCCACCGCCTCCACCGCCCACGGCGGCGGGTCGTCGGCCACGAAGTGCCGCACCAGCTTGGTGGCGATGAAGTGCGCCGTGGCCGGATGGCGAGCCAGCATCCGCAGCACCGCCTCGCCCTGGTCCAGCCCCTCCTGGCTGTAGGCCTGGCCCATGATGGTCTTTGGTCCCGGCTCGTGCAGGGCGCCGACGAAATGGAACAGGCCGGTCTCACCGTCGGCCTGACCCTCGGCCTTGATCGTCCAGCCGGTGATCACCTTGGCGAAATTGGTGACGTCCTCCTGGGTGTAGCCGCTGCGCACCCCCAGGGTGTGCAGCTCCAGGATCTCCCGGGCCAGGTTCTCGTTGAGGCCCTTGAGCTGCTGTCGGAACGCCGCCGGCATCAGCATCGGGTGCTGCACCAGCAGCGAGTTCGGGCCTACCGAGACGTAGTTGTCCAGATAGACCAGCATGGCCGGATGCTGCGACGACGCCCTCAGCATCGTCCCGAAGCTGTCCATGGCGTGGCGGCGCGCCACGTCGCGCTCGAACGAGGGCGGCATGGCCTGGGTGGCCGGCTTGGCCGACGAGACGGTGAAGTGGTTGCCCCAAAAATGGACCAGGCGCTCGAAGAACGGTCGGTCGGTGTCGATGGCCACGTCCACCCGCGCCTTCACCGACCGCACATAGCGCGGGCCGAACCAGGCGATGAACGACTTCTCCACCGAGAAGTCCGGGTCCCCTACCTTGATCAACCGAGGGCTCGCCAGGTCCGCCGCGGTGGGTTCCGGACCGGCCGGGGCCGACGACGGGGCCATCATGGACTGGCCCGGATGCGGCGCGCCGGGCTTGAGGGCGTCGCGATAGGCGGCGACGCTGTTCACCAGCCCCGAGGCCACGATCCAGCGGCGGAAGGTGGTCACGTCGTCTTCGGTGGAGGGCAACGCCGCCATCGGCGCGGGCAGGGCCGTCTCGGGCGTCAGCTGCGCCTTCAGCCAGCCGCGCGGATCGCCGGCGATGGCCTTCAGGTCCCCGGGCCGGGCGCCCAGGCCGAAGCGGTTGGTCGCGATGGCGGCGTCCTGCAGGCTCACCCGATCGCCCTCCCCAGAGCCGGGAGCTGACCTCCCGCGTGCTCATTATACGCCCGATCGCGCCGGTTCCGGCGGCGCCCAATCTGGCGCGGCCCCGCCGGCGCCCCTAAGGTCCCCGCCGAGGGAGAGATCGCCGAATGCCAGTGGATACGCCGCCGCCCCCGGACGCGCCGGTCGCGGCCGTCGTCGTGCGCGCCGCGCGCCTGCCCGACGCCCCGGGCGAGGCGGCCTATTCGGTTGTGCGCCTGACCTCCGAGACGCTGAAGGTCCGCGAAAGGCTTGACGAGGCCCTGTCCCAGGTCCCCGCCGCCTCCCTCTTCCGGCGCAACTCCAGCGTCGGCGCCAACCCCACCACACAGGGGCTGTCCCTGCGCGCCTTCGCGCCCTCCGGCGCCGGCCGCGCCCTGGTGACCCTCGACGGCGTGCCCCAGAACGACCCCTTCGGCGGCTGGGTGATCTGGACCGCCCTGCCGTCCGAGGACATCTCGGCAGTCAATGTCGTGCGCGGCGCCGGGGCGGGGCCCTACGGCGCCGGCGCCCTGACCGGCGTCGTGCGGCTGGAGGAACGGGCCGGCGACCCCGGCGCGGTGCTCGACCTGTCCGGCGGCTCCCTCGGCTATCGGCGGGCGTCCGGCGCGGCCGAGCTGGGCGGCCCTATCGACCTGGCCTTCGCCGGCGCGGTGGAGCACGACGACGGCTGGGTCCCGGTCCGCGCCGGCCGGGGCGCCGCCGACGACGCCCTGACCCTGGACGCCTGGACGATCTCCGGCCGGGCCCAGGCCGACGTCGGTCCCGCCGTCGCCGCCGTGCGCGCCGGCGCCTTCGCCGAGAGCCGCAGCGCCGGCCTGGTCGGCGCCAATTCCCGCGCCTCGGGACAGTTCGCCAGCGTCACCCTGGTGGCCCAGCCCACGGCCGAGGCCCTGGGCTGGCGGCTGCAGGGCTGGGTGCGCGGCAGCAACCTTCGCAACACCTCGGTCTCCGTGGCCGCGGGCCGGGCCTCCACCACCCCCGCCAACGACCAGTACGACACCCCCGCCCTCGGCTGGGGCCTCAACGGCGCCCTGCGCGGGACGGGCGGCAGGGTCGACTGGGAAGTTGGCGCGGACCTGCGCGCCGCTGCGGGCGAGGACCACGAGCGCGCCAGCTTCCTCTCCGGCGCCTTCACCAAGGCCCGCCTGACCGGCGGCGACACCCTGGTCGCCGGCGCCTATGTCGAGGCCGACCGCCGCCAGGGCCCGTGGCTGTTCAGCGCCGGCGCCCGGCTGGACTACTGGGCCGCGACGAACGCCCACCGCCTCGAGTCCTCGATCGCCACCGGGGCGGTGACCCTCAACGACCCCAGCCCCGACCGCCACGGCGTCCTGCCCACCGGCCGCCTGGGCCTGAGGCGCGCCCTGGGCGACCAGGGCGGCTACCTGCGCGCGGCGGCCTATGCCGGCTTCCGGCCACCCACCCTCAACGAGCTGCACCGCCCGTTCCGGGTCGGAAACGACATCACCGAGTCCAACCCGGCCCTCAAGCCCGAGCGCCTCTACGGCGCCGAGGCCGCCGCCGGCCAGGACGAACGCCGGGGCGGCTGGTCGCTGACCGCCTTCTACAACCGGCTCCGCGACCCGGTGACCAACGTCACCATCGGCGTCGGGCCGGGGACCTTCCCCATCGCCGGCTTCGTGCCGGCCGGCGGAACCCTGCGCCAGCGCCAGAACGCCGGCCGCATCGATGCCTGGGGGCTGGAGGGCGAGGCGCACCGCGAGGTCACTGGAACCCTGTCCGTCCACGCCGCCGGCGCCTGGACCCACGCCCGGGTGAACGGCGCCGCCGCCGCGCCCCAGCTCACCGGCAAGCGCCCCGCCGAGGCGCCGGCCCTGACCCTGGTCGCCGGGGCCGACTGGCGCCCCATCCCACCCCTGACCTTCACCGCCGACCTGCGATACGAGAGCGCCCGCTTCGAGGACGACCTCAACAGCCGCCGCCTGGCCGCCGCGACGACCGTCGCCGTGCAGGCCCGCTGGACGGTCAGCCCCCACGCCGAGCTCTATGTCGCCGCCGACAACCTGACGGACGCCGCCGTCCAGACCCAGGCCGCCGCCGACGGAACCCTCAGCTACGGCCCCCCGCGCACCCTCCGCGTCGGCGTCCGACTGCGGGAATGACGGCGCCGCGACGTTGATCGGCTGAATCCAGCTTCCCTCGCGCCGCCCGGCTTGCACACTGGCGCGGACTGGGAGGCGACGATGAAGGTCACGGGACGCTGCCATTGCGGGGCCATCGCCTATGAGGCCGAGGTCGAGCCGGGGTCGGTGGCCGTCTGCCACTGCGGCGACTGCCAGAGGCTCACCGGCTCGGCCTACCGGGCCAACATCCCCGCCCCGGCCGCGGGCTTTCGCCTGCTGCGGGGCGAGCCGCGCCGCTACGTCAAGACCGCCGACAGCGGCGCACGGCGCGTGCACGCCTTCTGCGGCGACTGCGGCGGGCCCGTGTACGCCTGCGCCGAGCAGGATCCGCCGAGCTATTCCCTGCGTCTGGGAGCCCTGGACCAGCGCCAGGACCTGGGGCCGCCCCGCCGCCAGATCTGGACCCGCCGGCGCTTGCCCTGGGTCTGCGACCTCGCCGGCGTCCCGGCCCTGGACGGACAGCCCTAGACCGAGGCCAGCGCCTCGCGTGGCCGCCGATGCGCGATTCCGCCAAGCCGCCGTCGTCGCCTTCAAGACCCGCCCGGCCCGCCGTGTGACGATCCCGACGTCGTCCACGCCAACGCCGGGAGCCCCCGCCATGACCCAGAGAGCCGACGCCCAGACCCTTGCCGCCGACGGGATGAAGGCCCTCGGCGCGGTCCACGTCTATGTCACCCGTTCGGGCCTGCCCAAGCCCCTGATCAACCTCGTCTACCTGCGCGCCTCGCTGATCAACGGCTGCGCCTACTGCATCGACATGCACACCCACGACCTGATCAGGCAGGGCGTCCCGCAGGAAAAGACGGCCCTGGTCGCCGCCTGGGAAGAGGCCGGCGCCTGGTTCGACGACCGCGAGCGCGCCGCCCTGGCCTGGACCGATGCGGTCACCCGCGTCTCCGACAGCCACGTCCCCGACGCCGCCTACGAGGCCGCCGCCCAGGTTTTCACCGACAAGGAGCTGGCCGACCTGACCGTCGCCATCGGACTGATCAACACCTACAACCGCATCGCCATCGGCTTCCGCTTCGCGCCGGACTCCCTGGCCCGCCGGGCCGCTTAGAAGACCCGCGTCAGCCCCACCTCCGCGCGCCCGCGTTCGTAGCGGTAGAGCGAGATGTCGCTGGCGTTGTGCGTGTAGGTGTAGGCCAGCCTCGGCGTGAAGCCGAGGACGTCGATCCGGCGGTTGAGCACTGTCGCCTGCACCGACCATTGGCGGTCGCGTCGCGGGACTCCAAAGGCCGCCAAGGGCGCGTCATAGTCCAGCCAGACATAGCCAGGCTGCACGGACAGGGTGAAGCCCCCAGGCAAGTCGCGCTGGTAGGCGATCGACACCTGCCGGGCGGTGTTGGCGTAGGCTGCGACCGCCGCCGACTGCCGGTTCACCGAGACTGAACCGCTGAGGATGCTGTCGGGGGTCAGGGTGTAGAAGAAGCTGAGGGCGCCGGAATAGGACGGGCCGCTCTGGTCCTTCAGCGCATAGGTCACCGCCTGGCCGCCGACGGTGGCGCTGAGGCCCAACCGCCGCGTGGGATAGACGATCGCCTGCAGGCTGCCGCCGACGCCCTGGTTATAGAACTGATTGCCGTACCAGCGCCGGAAACCGGTAACGAGGGGGCTGATCTCCCAGCGCCGGCGGATGAACCGCGGCCCGGCATAGGCCGCCACGGTCATGTCGTCGAACTCTGAGCCCGGATAGTCGGTGCGATGGACCTGGGCGCCCAGGCGAAGTCGCGTCCTTGCGCTGATCGGCGCCGACCACTCTGCGCCCGCGTCGACCGACAGCCCCACACCCGACTGCCGCCGCGCGTCGGGCGACAGCTGGAACGGCAGGCCGAAGATGTCCACCGTGGTGGTGCTGGGCCCGGCGTTCAGGTTGGTGTCGGGCGCGGCGGCGATGGCGAAGTCGAACCGCCAGCGGCGCAGCTCGCGGATGGCGTAGAGGTACTGGTCGACGTTGCCGCGGGCGGCGGCGGGCAGGGCGCCGGCCCGGGCGAAGCGGAACTGACGCTCGGCGTTGTCCCAGTCCTTCTTGAGGAAGAACGCCCGCCCCAGTTCCAACCGCACACGGACGGCCTTCGGCTCGCGCGCCAGGATCGCCCGGAACCGGCGGATCGCTTGGTCGTAGTCCTTGTCCTGGACAGCGATCAGGCCAAGCAGGAACTGGACCTCGTTGTCGGCCGGCTGATGCTTTTCCAGGTCCGCCAGGACGACCCTGGCCTCCGCCAGCTTGCCCGCGTTCATCAGCAGCTGAGCGGCCTGCAGCTCGGTGATCTGTCGGCTCTGGCCCTCCGCCGTCGCGGTCGGCGGGGGGGCGGGCGAAGGCTGAGCGGCCGCCGACGCGGGGGCGCAGGCCAGCGTGATCGCCGCCAGCGCCCACGCCCGCCCTCGTGAAAACGGGTACGCTCCCTGCAGACGCAAACAGGACCGCCGTCAGGCCGCCGCCAGGACGAGCGCCATCGCCCGCGCCCCGGCTTCGCGCATGCTGTCTTCGTCCTGGGGCGCGAACCCAAGGCGCGCGTAGTCGACCACCAGGAACCCGTTGGCCAGCCGCCGCACCGCTCCGGCGAACCGCGGATCGGACAGCAGGTCCTGCGCCATGACGCCGACGAAAGCGCGCTCGTCCCCGATGTAGCGGAACCGGTAGAGCCGCACGCCATTGGCCAGTCGGCCGAGCGGCTCGATGTCGCGCTTCAGGCGGCGATCGGAGGGGGTGGCCGGCGACGTCGTAGCGAAGCCGCCGATGGCCGAGTTCTTGCCGTCGGTCAGCGTCCAGACGCCGGCCACGTCGTTGGCGTTCGGCCCATAGAACGCCCCCTTCACAGTACCGGTCGCGGACTTGTCCAGGGCGAACGCCTGAGCGGCGGGCACGGACGGAACCGAAGTGACCGCCGTGGCGCCGGAGAACGTCCCGCCCGAGAGGGTCGCCGTGATCGACACATCGTTCCAGGCGTAGCCAAGGTCGGTTTTGATGTTGGTCAACGACCCGTTGACGGCGCCTGTCGCGAAGTTCGCCGTCAACGAGCCGCTGCCGCCGCTCAGATGGGTCATGCTGTATGGCGACAAGGTCAGCGTCGAGTAAGTCGGCGTGTAGACCTCTCCCACCACGTTGTTCAGCACATAGGTCCCACTCCCGGTGGTCGGCATGGCCGAGGCGGGGGTCTGATAGCCCGTGATGAAATAGCCGACGTTCGTCGGGACGCCGTTGGCCGTCGATTCCACGCTCCAGCGTCCCAGGGCGCCGTAGCTGAGGACCGAGGCGTAGGCTGCGCCGGCCCACTTGCCGTTGGCGCTCTGTGCGTCCGTGGGTATGAACGACATCGGCGTCAGGCTGACGTCGATCCCAAGCGAGGGGATTTTCAATTCGGCCACGTTGGCGCGCGGACCATTGCTCAGGTCCGTCATTGTCAGGGTTGCGCCGCCAGCGTTGGTCGTCGCGTCGGCGCCGATGGTCAACCCGGCGCCGCCACCGGCCGGAGTGATCTTGATCGTCGACTGGGTCAGGGCGAAGACGGACCCCACGACGCCGGGAAAGGTCGGACCGCCGGGAGCCGCCTCCTGGAAACCGGCGGCGGCGTTGGTCGGGGCCGGCGTCCCCATCGTTGCGGCGGCGAAGGCCCCGACCGTGGTCGGAAGACCGGCCTTGGGCGCGCCGAAGACGCCGATGGCTGCATTGGTTCCGTCATAGAGGGTCCAGATGGCGCCCACCTCATCGGCGGCCGGACCATAGAAGCCGCCCTTCAGCGTGCCGGCGGCGCTCTGCGCCGAGGTGAACGCGCCGCCCTTGAGGGCGGCCGCCGACGATGTCGAGCCGCTGAACCCGGCCCCCGACATCGTGCCGGAGAAGGTCACCGTGTTCCAACTGTCGGCGGAGTGACTGGCGTCCGACTGCGACGTCATGTTCGTCAAAGAGCCGGTGACGCCACCGGTTGCGAAGTTGGCGGTGAGCGAGGCGTCGCCCTGCAGATAGGTGGGCATGCCCGGCGTCACCGTTGGCCGGAATAGCTCGCCGCTTGCGCCGCCGGGCTGGCTGTACGTGGCCGAGCCGGAGTTCGGCATGGAGCCCGGCGCGGTCTGATAGCCCAGCAGCATGACGCCGAGGTTGCTGGGCGCCTGGAGCGTAGCCAGGTCGACTATGGACCACTGCTGCATGGAGACGTACTTCAGCGGGCTCTTGGTCCCCCCAAGCGTCATGCTGTCGAGCCGCAGGTAGCTTGTCGGCGACAGGACCACAGCGGTGGCTGGGGCGTCCAGATTGCCGCCGAACGGGCCGAGCGGGGCGGCGATGACGATGTTGGTGTCGATCCCCGCGCCCGGGACCTTCAGCTTCACGGTCTGGGTGGCGGCGTTGACGATCGTCTCGCTGGCCCCGGCGGCGTTGGCGGCCGTGTCCGGTTGGCTCACGGTTCCCAGCTTCATGACGGTCTGCTGGGCGGCGAACACCGTGTCCACGGGCGGGCTGGGCGATCCGTTGAACGTGGGACCGCCGACCGTGGCGATCTGCAGGCCGCCCGCCGCGTTGGTTGGCGGCGTGTCGCCGAAGGTCGCCGCCGCAGGCGCCGCGAGGAAGCTTGCGCTTCCGCCGGTCTTCTGGCCGTCGAGCACCCCGATCGCCGACTTGGTCCCGTCGTAGAGGGTCCAGACCGCGCCCGCCTCGCTGTCCCCAGGATTGCCGATGGGCCCGTTGGCTCCATAGAAGTGGCCCTCGAGCGTGCCCGTGGCGGCCCCTAGCGCGAAGGGACCTGTACCGCCGGCCTGAGCCGAGGTGGTTCCGCTGAACCCTGCGCCGGAGATCGTGCCGGTGATCGAAACCGTGTTCCATGGATTGGTGATCGTCCCGGTGGAATCGAGGACGTTCATCTGGCTGAGCTGGCCCGTGACGGCGCCGGTGGTGAAGTTGGCCGTCAGGGTCGAATTGCCGAACACCTGCGCCGAACCGTAGGGGTCGCTGAAGCCAGCCACTCCGGGCGCCAGGACCACGCCGCTGGCGTTGCCGGTGAAAATCGCCGTGCCGGTCTTCTGCAGGTTGGCGACCGGCGTCTGATAGCCGACCAGGAACATGCCGACGTTCGTGGCGTGCGAGTCGTTTGTGTCGCGCACCACCCAGGCGCCGGCCAAAAGGTCTTCAGTCTGCTTGTTGAGGCTGGAGACGCTCAGATACTTGCCGCTTGAGAGGTGGGTGTCGGAAGTCGCGTTCAAGGTGACGTTCGCATCGATCGACAGACCCGGAATCTTGATCTCGAAGGTTCCGGCCTGGGCGTTGACTACCGTGCCCGTGGCGCCCTGGTTGTTGGTGTTTGTGTCGGCCGTGATGCCGCTCGAGTTGATCGACAGCGCGGTTTGGGTCGCGGCGAAGACCGTGCCGGCCGGGGCGAAGGGCGCGAAGATCCACAGCTTCGGGCCCCCGTTGGTCGCCTCCTGAAATCCGCCCGCGGCGGTTGTCGGGGGATTGGCGCCCTGTGTCGGTCGCGCGGCGGCGCCGATGCTGAAGCCGGGCGGCGTCGGGGTTGGCGTCGGTGTCGGTGTCGGAGTTGGCGTCGGCGTTGGCGTCGGTGTCGGGGTTGGCGTCGAGCTCCCCGGACTGACGCCGTCGGTGGCGCAGCCGCCCAGGACGAGCGGCATGATCAAGGTCGTCGCGACCAGCACCTTCTTCATGGATCCCCCCAAACTTCGACGCCCGGCCCTGCGGTTCCCCAACCGTCACGTCGACCGGAAACCCAGGGTAGCAACGGGCTCGCCGAAGTATTATTTCGCCGCTGATACAATTTGACGACGACTAGGCGATTTCGACCTCGGGCTGTAACCACATTCGTGGAACGGGGGCGATTGATGGACTTGGTCTGCTATCTGGAACCCGGCTGGGCGCCGCTGTTGCGCCCCGCGCCGGCGTCCCGTCTGTGGATGGACGAGGCCCCCGAGGCTTTCGCCTACCGCTGCCTGCCCCTCAACATCGCCAACGCCCACGGCTGGGAGCTGCTCAACCCCCACGGCTTCGAGGCCGTGTGGGACGGCGGCGAAGGCGCTCAATCCGTCACCATCCATCCGGACGCCGGCGCCCCGCCCGGCCGCACGGCCGTCTCCCTGTTCGGCCTGGGAACGATCACCTTCCACGTCGAAGGGATCATCCGCACCCCGCCCGGCTGGAACCTGTGGGTCGGCGGCTCGCCCAACCGCCCCAAGGACGCCATCGCGCCTCTGAACGGCGTCATCGAGACGGACTGGTCGCCCTTCACCTTCACCATGAACTGGAAGTTCACTCGGCCCAACGCTCGCGTGCGTTTCGAGGCCCTGGAGCCGATCTGCTTCCTGTTCCCGGTCCAGCGCGGAGCCCTCGACGCCTTCGAGCCAAGGCTGGCGGCGATGGCTGAAGCGCCCGAGCTGAGGGCGCGCTTCCAGGCCTGGAGCCGGGCGCGCGACGACTTCCAGGACCGCGTCCGACGCGACCCGCCCAAGGCGCCGGCCGACCACTGGCAGAAGCACTACTATCGCGGCGTCGACACCCAGGGCCGGGCCCACGTCGGCGATCATCAGTCCAAGCTTCGCCTCAAGGGATTCGACAGCGCGGCCTTTGCGGATCTGCCGCAGGTCCCGGCGGACGACGCCGCCCTGCCGCGCCCCCGGCCGGCGGCGTCATCCACGCCCGAAGCGGCCAACCTCGCCCTCGCCCGCCGCGAGTGGCTCCTGGAAACGCTGGAGCGCCAGCGCGACCTCGTCCCGTCGGCGGCGGGCATCGAGCGGCGCGCGGACCTGTCGGCCGACGAATTCCTGGAACGCTACTACGCCCTCAACCGCCCGGTGATCCTGACCGGCGAGATGGACGACTGGCCGGCCGTCAAGCTGTGGACCCCAGACTATCTGAAGGCCCGCGTCGGACCGGCCCTTGTCGAATACCAGGACGGCCGCGCCGCCAATTCCCGCTTCGAGCGCGACAAGGACGCCCACCGCGTCCGCGGTCCCTTCAACGCCTTCATCGACAGGATCAGCAGGCCGGGGACCGGCAACGACACCTACATGACCGCCTACAACGCCGCCGCCAACGAGGCGAGCCTGGCGCCGCTGGCGGCGGATATCCGCCACCTGGACAAGGTCCTGGAACCGGGCGCGCCGGGCATGATGTGGATCGGGCCCGCCGGCGCCTTCACCCCTCTGCACCACGACCTGACCAACAACCTGATCGTCCAGGTCGCGGGCCGAAAGCGGCTGCTGATCCTGCCCGCCGCCGAGGTGGGGCGCCTGTACAACGACCAGCACGTCTTCAGCCGCCTGACCGACCTGGAGGATCCCGGCCTGGACTTCGCCGCCTTCCCGCGCCTGTCGGGCGCGCGCGCCTACCCGGTGACGCTCGAGGCGGGCGAGATCCTCTTCATGCCGCTCGCCTGGTGGCATCAGGTTCGTTCGTTGAGCTTCAGCGTCACCCTGACCTATACGCGCTTCCGCTGGCCCAACGACGCGGCGATCAGCTACCCCGCCGGCTAGAGCATTTTCAGCCGAAGTGGATGCCGGTTCGGCGCAGACAATGCTCTAGTTCCGCCGCGGAATGACCACCGGCAGGGTCTCGTAGCCCTTCACGAACACCGAGTGGGTGCGGGTCGGTTCGGCCACCAGCTCCACGCTGGGGAAGCGCCTCAGGATCTCTTCCCAGATGATGGTCAGCTGCAGTTCGGCCAGGCGGTTGCCCACGCAGCGGTGGATGCCGAAGCCGAACGACATGTGGGTGCGCGGCCGCTCGCGGTCGATGATGTAGGCGTTCGGGTTGTCGATCACCCGCTGGTCGCGGTTGCCCGAGACGTACCACATGACCACGTTGTCGCCCTCGCGGATGGTCCGGCCCTCGAACTCGAAATCCTGGGTCGCCGTGCGCCGCATGTGCGCCAGCGGCGTCTGCCAGCGGATGGTCTCCGACACCATCGACGGGATCAGCGACGGGTCGGCCCGCAGCTTGTCGTACTGGGCCGGGTTCCGGTTCAGGGCGTAGACGCTGCCGGAAATGGTGTTCCGCGTTGTGTCGTTGCCGCCGATGATCAAGAGGCCGATGTTGCCGTTGAACTCGTGCACGTCCATGTCGCGGGTGGCCTCGCCGTGGGCCAGCATCGAGATCAGGTCGAAGGTCGGCTCGGCGTTGACCCGCGCGTTCCACAGCTCGCGGAAGGCGGCGAAGCAGGCGCTGACCTCCGTGGCCTTGTGCTCCCAGCTCTTCACCGGGCCGAAGCCCGGGGCGTTGGTCATCATGTCCGACCAGTGGGTCAGCTTGCGGCGGTCCTCGAAGGGGAAGTCGAACAGGGTCGCCAGGGTCATGGCGGTCAGTTCCTTGGACACCAGGTCGACCCAGTCGAATTCCTCGCCGATCGGCAGGCTGTCCAGGATCGCCCCGGCCCGCTCGCGGATCACCGGCGCCATGCGCTGCAGGTTGTGCGGGGCGACGACGGGGCTGACCGTCCGGCGCTGCTCGTCGTGGCGGGGCGGGTCCATGGAGATGAAACTGGGGCGCACCGGCCGCTTGGCCATTTCGGCCTGGGATTCCAGGCTGGCCAGGGTGATGCCCTTGGCCGACGAGAACACCTGGTGGTTGGTGTCCACCGCCATGATGTCGTTGTAGCGGGTGATCGACCAGTACGGACCGTAGGCGCTCTCGGCCGTGTAGTGCACCGGCGCCTCTTCGCGCAGCCGCTCGAAGATCGGCCACATGGCGTCGCCGCTGAACAGTTCCGGCTGGGCGGGGTTCAATCCCTCCAGCGGCTCGGCGTAGGCCTTGGCGCGGGCTTCGCGCGCCAGATCGATCGAACCGTCACCCATGGCGACCTCCCAGGAAGCGGCCCGCCGCTTTGCGGTTCGGGCTCAAATTGACGTTGGGTCTATGCCGCCAGAGCACGCCCCTTTCGCCATCAAGTCAATTCAAAATGACTTATCCGCCTACCAGCCGGCGGCCACGCCCTGGGCCTTGGCCGCCGCGCTCTGCGCCGCCAGCGCCCGGGCGTAGCTGGGTTCGTCCTGCAGCCTGGCCCAATAGGCCTTGGCCGGTTCCGGCAGCTCGTCGCCCAGGCCGATCAGCCCGGCCAGCATGAACGCATAGCCCATGGAGATGTCGGCGGCCGTGAACCGCCCGGCGCAGACGTAGCCCTGCTCCAGCGCCGGCCCGACGGCGCGGGCCCGGGCCAGGAACCACCTGGCGTAGTCGTCCGCCGCCTGGGGCGCGCGGTCCTTCTCGAAGCGGCGGTAGCGCAGCACCAGGGTCTGCGGAAAGGTCAGGGTCGCCTCGCCGAAGTGCAGCCAGTTCAGATAGGCGCCGTAGGCCGGATCGTCCTGCGCCACCCCCAGCCTCCCCTGGCCGTGGCGGTCGGCCAGGTACTGGCAGATGGCCGCCGACTCCGTCATCCGCGTCTCGCCCTCGATGAAGGCGGGGATGGTGCCCAGCGGATTGATCGCCAGATAGTCCTTGGCCAGCACCCGCGGCGGGAACGGCAGCATCTTCAGCTCGTAGTCCAGGCCCAGCGCCTCCAGCGCCCACAGCGGGCGGAAGGATCGGGCGTTGAAGGCGTGGTAAAGCGTGATCATCTTGGTCCCCTGCCCAGCCCGTCTCGGCCGGGCTTTTCTTCCCCTAGGGCGCCGCGCCGATGCTGCGCCCCGAAGACCGATGAGGCTTTCCCGCATGACGTTCAAGGTCTCCTACGTGGCCTTCCAGACCGCCGCCGACCCGACCCTGACCGTGGCGGGCAAGCTCTGCACGCCGAAACTCGGCCCCGGCGAGGCCGAGCCCGGCCGCACCCCCGGCGTGGTCATCTGCCATGGCTCCGACGGCGTCGACGGCCGGGGCGACTTCCACGCGGCGGCCCTGAACGCGGCCGGGATCGCGACGCTCGAGATCGACATGTGGGCCGCCCGCGGCACGGTCCGCGGCGCGGCGGCGCGCCCCGGCTCCGTGCCCCAGACCCTGCCCGACGCCTTCGCGGCCAAGCGTTTCCTGGCCGCCCAGCCGGAGATCGATCCGGCCCGGGTGGGGATCATGGGCTTTTCCTGGGGCGGCGTGGTCACCCTGCTCAGCGCGACCAAGCGCGCGGTCGCGACCTTCGGCCCGGGCGAAGCGCCCTTCGCCGCCCACATGGCGCTCTATCCGGTGTGCTGGGCCTACGAGACCGTGCCCGGCATGACCCTGGCCGGCCTCACCGGCGCGCCGGTGCTGATCCAGGCCGGCGACGCCGACGCCTACGACGACCCCGACGGCCTCGACCAGCTGCTGGCCCGCCTGCCCGCGGAGTCCAGGGCCATCGTGCGCGGCGTCACCCACAAGGGCGCCGGTCACGGCTTCGACCGCGACCAGCCCGCCCAGACCATCGTCGACCCCTTCTCGCACAAGGGCGCCGGCGGCGAGGTGCTGATGGCCTTCCATCCCGAGGCCGCCGCCGCCGCGCGCGCCAACACCGTGACCTTCTTCAGCGAGGTGTTCGCACGGGAGCCTGGCTCGCCGGAGGCCGTGGCGTGAGCGCCGATCCCTCCGCCGGGCGGGCCGAACTCGCCCGCATGATCGACGAGGCGCGGCGCGTGGTGGTGTTCACCGGCGCCGGCATCTCCACCGAATCCGGCATTCCCGACTTCCGCAGCCCCGGCGGCGTCTGGAGCACCATGAAGCCGATCTACTTCCAGGACTTCGTGGCCAGCGAGGAGCGCCGGCGCGAGGCCTGGACCCGCGCCTTCACCGGCCGCGCCGGCTGGACGGGGCGCGAGCCCAACGCCGGCCATCACGCGGTGGCGCGCCTGGTCGCCCAGGGCAAGGCCTCCAGCGTCATCACCCAGAACGTCGACAACCTGCACCAGGCCTCGGGCGTGCCCGCCCACCGGGTCATCGAGCTGCACGGCAACGCCAGCTACGCGACGTGCCTGGAGTGCGGCCTGCGCCACGAGCTGGCCGACCTCAAGGCCCCCTTCATGGAGGAAGGCGAGATCCCCTCCTGCCGCGAATGCGCCGGCATCGTGAAGACCGCCACCATCTCTTTCGGCCAGCCCATGCCCCCCGGGCCGATGGCGGCGGCCGAGGCCGAGACCCTGGCCTGCGACCTCTTCCTGGTGCTGGGCTCGTCCCTGGTGGTGTTCCCGGCCGCGGGCTTCCCCTTGATGGCGGCCCGCAACGGCGCGCGCCTGGTCATCGTCAACCGCGAGCCCACCGAGATGGACGTCTACGCCGACCTGGTCCTGCACGACGAGATCGGCCCGACCCTCAGCGCGGTGGCGTCCAGCCTGAACCTGCGCAGCCACTGACCGCGACCGCCAAGCTCAAGACCCACGACCAGACAAAAACAACACGACCGGGAGGCCACCATGACCGCACACCACATCCGCTACGACGTCGACGGCGACGGCATCGCCACCATCACCATCGATCGCCCCGAAAAGCGCAACGCCATGACCTACGCCATGCTGGGCGCCTTCATCGAGACGGTGGCCAAGGCGGGCGCCGACGACAAGGTGCGCGTGGTGATCGTCACCGGCTCGGGAGGCGCCTTCTGCGCCGGCACCGACCTGGCCGACCTCGCCACCGTGCCGGGCGAGACCCGCGGCGTGCGCGGCACGGCGACGGACGACCACCGCTGGTGGCCGCTGGTGGTCTGTCCCAAGCCGGTGATCGGGGCCATCGACGGCGTCGCCGTGGGCATGGGCGCCGAGTTCACCAGCCAGTGCGACGTGCGCATCGTCTCCACCCGCAGCCGCTTCGCCTGGAACTTCGCCCACCGCGGCCTGGTGCCGGACACCGGCGCCGGAAGCTGGCTGCTGCCGCGCCTGATCGGCCCGCACCGGGCCCTGCGCCTGCTCTACTCCGGCGCCTTCCTGGAGGCGGAAGAGGCCAAGGCCATCGGCTACGCGGCCGAGCTGGTGGCGCCCGAACTGGTGGCCGAGACCGCCCTGGCCGAGGCCCGCCGCTACCTGCAATCCTCGCCCTTCTCGATCAGGCACATCAAGTCCCTGGTCTGGCAGGGCCTGGAGCGCGACGTCGGCGAGCACATGGCCGCCCACGTCGAGACCCTGAGCGCCTGCTTCAAGTCCGCCGACCACAAGGAAGGCGTCGCCGCCTTCCTGGAACGCAGGCCGGCGAACTTCGTGGGGCGCTAAGGGGGCGAACGTCGGCCGGACGTCGGACTCCGACCTCCGAGGTAATTGCGGCGCGGCTTCCGGCGCCCGCACCTTGTCCACCCCTGCAAGGAGCCCGCCGTGAGCCCAGACAAAGACCAGCCCATCGCGGTCGTCACCGCCTTCTTCAAGGCGATGGAGACCCTCGACTACGACAAGGCCCTCAAGCTGATCGCCGCCGACTGCGAGTACACCAACATTCCCATGGGCACGGTCCGGGGGCCCGAGGGCGTGCGCGGGGTCCTGGAGCCGTTCTTCGCCCCGACATTGGCCAACACCTTCGAATTCCTGCGGACCGGCGTGCAGGGCGACACCGTGTTCGTCGAGCGCCTCGATCGCCACCAGCTCGGCCCCGAGCGATGGGCCGAATTGCCGGTCGCCGGAGTCGTCGAGGTTCGGGACGGCCAGATCGCCGTCTGGCGGGACTATTTCGACCTGGCCATGCTGGTGCGCCAGTGGCCGGAACTTCAGGCGGCGCTGGCCTGACCGCGGGGTCGGCGGCGACGCCCCGTCCAGCGAGACGCCGCGCCAGAACCGGCCGGCAGGCCGAGCGTCAACCCGGCCGGTGACTTGATGTGGCTCAAGGTGGCGAGACCCGGCGGCCAGTAGAGGAGGACACGGCGCCCGAGGAGGCCGCACTTCCGTGAAAACTCTGCTGACCCTGTTCATCGCCGCAATCGCTGCGGCCTTCGCCTTTCCCCTGACCGCTGGCGCCGCGCCCTCGATGCTGGGCACGTGGGACGTACCCTGCTGCAATGGCGCCTACCACTTCACCATGCGGATCACCGGCGAGACCGGGGACAGTTTCTCCGGGATCATGATCAACCAGGCCACCGGCCTGCAGGACAGCGAGGTCCGTGGTCGCCAGACTGGCGACGGCGTGGCGTTCGACCGGACGGGCTCCTGGGGAGCGCAGCACTGGACCGCGCGGTTGGTCGTCGAGGGCAGCCGCCTCAGGATGGCCGGCGGGCGTTGGAGCGGAACCGGCTCGAGCCCCAGCCTGTCGCCGGAGTTCTCGGGCGTGCAGACCAGTGGCGGCGGGCCCCGTTCCGACGCCTCGGCTTCGCCGGCCCCCGCGGGGCAGTCGCTGGCGGGCGACTGGGAGCTGTACTGCTGCGGCGACACTCACCATTGGACCCTGAGAATCTCGCGGGAGGGCGGCGGGACGTTTTCCGGCGACCTTCTCGACTTGAATACAGGCCGGCCTGAGAGCCAGGTCAGCGGCCGCACCGACGGCGCACACATCGCATTCGACCGCACGGGCCCCGGTCTGTTGCAGCACTGGACGGCGGCCCTGGTCGGTGCGGGCCGGCAACAGAAGATGACGGACGGCCGCTGGGACGGGACCGGGTCGGACATGGGCTTTCCCCTCGACTTCCACGCCGAGCGGCCCGGCGCCGCGACGGCGGCCGCCCCGCCTGTTGCGCCGCCCCCGGCAAGGCCCCCAGCGAGACCCCCAACGAGACCTGACGTGTACGCCGGCGGCGGACACAACGCCGTCTCCGCGCCATCGGTCACGATCTACGAGGCCTGGAACTCGGCCGGCTGCGGATTCACGGACTCGGCCGCCCTGCCGCTCGGGGAGCCCGTCCGGCTGGACCGCATCCAGCTCTGGTTCAATTGGCGCGCTGGCGAGACCTCGGCGCCGTTTGTCCTGCTGAAGGATGGCGTCCAGATCGCGCAGGGCCAGCTCAGCCGCGGCGACTGCGATCCATACCAGGCGGCTTGGTGCAACGCGGAGGCCGACATTGGCATCCGCCGGCTGGCGCCGGGCGACTACACCGTCCAGGTGGCGATCGCCCGCGTCTGCCAGAACGCCGGCAGCAACGGGCGCGGGTTCATCCGGGCATGGGGCGCGGCGGACTGAGCCTGCCGGCCGGAAGCCGCCAAGGTGTCGTGAGCCGCCGGCGCCCACAGGACGGCCGCACCGAAGACTCGTTGCTGGCAGCGACTTCCTTCATGGATGGCGGCGTGACGGCGGCCTGTTGGGTGGCCGGCAGGACGACCGCCAGGGCCAGGGTCGGCCATGCCACCGCCGGCGACAGCGACCAAGCGATGCGCCTTTCCCGGGCGTGGGAGATCCCGCTCTGCGCCCCCAACGCCTTGCTGTTTCCCGATCCGTCCGCCATCGCCCCAACCGTCATCGCCTCGGATTGGGCCGAACCAAAGCAACTTCGAAAATCAAAGCGACTCAAAGAATGACGGATGCGTCACGAATCTCCTTGCGAGTATGATTTTCATAGTGTCAGTTGGCTATGAAAGTCACACGCTCTTACATGGGCTCGCGGGGCGACCGCGAACCGGAGTGTGAGATGGACGATCGGAAGGACCACGATGGCGACGACACGCTCTGCCCCATCGCCCATTCCACGGGCCTCGTCGGCGACCGCTGGTCGATCCTGATCGTGCGCGAGCTGCTCATGGGCCAGACCCACTTCCAGGACATCCAGGCCCAGACCGGCGCCACCAGCCAGATGGTCGCCGCGCGCCTGAAGCGCCTGGAGGCCGACGGCCTGGTCGAGCGGCGCGCCTATTCCCAGCGCCCTCTGCGCCACGAATACCGCCTGACAGCCAAGGGCGTTCATCTGATGCCGGTAATCCTGGCGCTCCGGACCTGGGGCGAGCGGTGGTGCAAGCCCGAGGGCGGCGCGCCGGCGGCGCACATGTTCCACCGCGCTTGCGGGACCGAGCTCGACCTTGACGGCCACTGCCCCGCCTGCGGCGTCCTCGTCCCCTGGACCGACATGCGCGCCCAGCCCAGCGAGGCCTGGGCGGCCGAGCGTCGCCAGCGGGCCGCGGACTTCGCCGACCACCGGCGGTCCCAACCCCATCCCCGAACGGAGTCAGATGAATGAGCCAGTCAGGGCGCGCGCCAAAGCCGCTGTCCGGGATCCTGGTCGAGGCAGAGGATTTCGCCAGCTACGGCGGCTGGGTGCTCGATTCCCAGTTCGAGACCCAGATGGGCTCGCCCTACCTGCTGGCCCACGGCCTCGGCCGCCCAGTGGCCGACGCGACGACTGTCGTCACCGTCCCCGCCGCCGGCGACTACGAGGTCTGGGTGCGGGCGAAGGACTGGGTCCCCGACCACCATCCGGGACGCTTTCGCCTGTCCATCGACGGCGTGGCCCTCGAGACCGAGTTCGGCGCGAACGGCCAGGACTGGTCGTGGCAGTCGGCCGGGACGGTGTCTCTGCCCAAGGGCGAGGTGACCCTGGCCCTGCACGACCTCACCGGCTTCGACGGCCGTTGTGACGCCATCTACTTCGCCGCCGACGGGCGCGAACCGCCGAACGCGGTCGACGACGCCAGCCGCGCCTGGCGACGGGCCCTGCGCGGCCTGCCGGACCAGCCGGTCGACGCCGGCGACTTCGACGTGGTGGTGGTCGGGGGCGGCGTCTCCGGCTGCGCGGCGGCGCTCACCGCCGCGCGCCTGGGCCAACGGGTCGCCCTGATCCACGACCGCCCGGTGCTGGGCGGCAACGCCAGCAAGGAGATCGGCCTGATGCCGCGCGGCGCCCAGGGCGACCTGCTGGCCGAGCTGGCGGCGCGCACCCCCGACGGCGACCTCATGGCCTATTCGCTGCTGCAGGCAGAGCCCACCGCCCAGGTGTTCCTGGAACACCGCATCGTCGCCGCCTCCCGCCAGGGCGACCGCATCGTCTCGGTGGACGCCGTCGCTGCAAGGGGCGGGACGGAGCGGCGCTTCACCGGCCGCATGTTCATCGACGCCAGCGGCGTGGCCATGCTGGGCGTGCTGGTCGGCGCAGAGACCCTGTTCGGCCGCGAGGCGCGCGCGGACTTCGGCGAGGCCTACGCTCCCGAGACCGCCGACGCCATGCACCACGGCAACACCCTGTTCTTCCGCACACGGATGGCAGACCACCCCGCGCCGTTCCCGGACGTGCCCTGGGCGACGGAGGTGGCCAAGGACTACGCCAATCTCAGCGGCCAATTGACCAGGCCGGGCGCCGAGAACGGCGCGGGGCCGGTGGTCAACGCCAACCCGGACAATCCGACCTTCCAGTTCAGCGACACGCCCAGCCAGGCCTGGATGGCGCAGTTCCCGGCCACCCACTACTGGGAGTACGGCCAATGGCTGGATCCCTATACGTCGGGGGAGCTGGTCCGCGACTACCTCATGCGGGCGCTCTACGGGACATTCTCGAACGTCAAGACGATGGAGCCCGAGACCTACGCCAACCTAGAGTTCGACTGGATGGCCTTCGTGGCCGCGCAGGGCGAGTTCCGCCGCTACAAGGGCGACCACGTCCTGACCGAGAACGACATCCGCGACCACACCCGCTACAACGACATGCTGGTCGCCAACGACGGCTTCTTCTGCATCCACTGCGCGTGGGCGCCCGGCGAGGGCAAGTACGACTTCCGCCTCAAGGACTGGATCATGGACGTCCGTGACCAGCAGCCCTACGGCATTCCCTTCCGGTGCCTATACTCGGCCAACATCGACAACCTGCTGATGGCCGGCAAGCACATCAGCGTCACCCATGTGGCTGGCTCGTCGGTGAAGCTGATGGGCAACGGGGCCCAGCACGGCATTGCCGTCGCGGCGGCCGCCTTCCTGTGCAACGAATACGGCTCGACGCCCCGCGGCCTCTACGACGCGCACCTGGACGAGCTTAAGGCCTTGGTGGAGCGCCTGACCGGCCACGAGCACGATCCGGCGGCCGGCGGCCGCAAGTTCGTGGCGGTTCCCGGCTAGAGCATCTTCCGCCGAAGCACATGCCGGTTCGGCGCAGAAAATGCTCTAACTCTAGCAACTTATGAGCTTTCTCCGATCCAGTTGGATCGAAGAATGCTCTAGTGAGGTCCCAGGGCGGACGCTCCGCCCTACCCCGCCGCCAGCAGCCCCGCGACCCCCGCCGCGTCCTTCGCGGTCGCCGGGTTGTAGACCAGCAACACCAGGTCCGAGCGGCCATCCACCCCAAAGGTCGAATATTCCAGGCTGAGCGGGCCCAGCACCGGGTGACGCAGGGTCTTGATGGCCTCGCCGTGGACGCCGGGCGGATCGTTGTCGCGCCACATGGCGCGGAACTCGGGGCTGAGCCGGCTCAGTTCCTCGACCAGCGGCTCCACCTCCGCCGCCGCCCCCGCCCGCGCCGCCTCCAGCCGGAACGCCCCCAGCACCAGCCGCGCCACGCTTTCCCAGTCGTACTGGGCGGCGCGGGCGCGCGGGTCGAGGAAGATGAAGCGCAGCATGTTGCGCTCCGCCGGCGGCAGCGAGCCATAGTCCATCAGCACGATGCTCGCCGCCCGGTTCCAGGCGACGATGTCCCAGGTGGCCGTGCGGATCACCGCCGGGCTGGGGTCCAGGGCGTCCAGCACCCGCTGCAGCCGGGGCGTCACCCCGTCCGGCTTCTGGTAGCGCGCCTCGGGTGGGCGCCCCAGGCCGAGCAGGAACAGGTGCTCGCGCTCGACGGCGGTGAGCATCAGGGCCCGGGCGATGCGCTCCAGGACCTCCGCCGAGGGCGCGCCGCCGCGGCCCTGCTCCAGCCAGGCGTACCAGGTGGGACTGATGTTGGCCCGCAGCGCCACCTCTTCGCGCCGCAGCCCCGGCGTGCGCCGCCGCTCGGACGAGAAGCCGAAGGCCGCCGGGTCCAGCCGCGTGCGCCGATCGCGCAGATAGGCGCCGAGGTGGTTCCGGGTCGGGGAAGAGGCGTTCATCCTGTTACTCGTCTTAATAGGATAAAATCACGTCTTTACCAGGATAGTCCACCGCGCCCACCCTGTCTTCCCAGGACCTGGAGGCTTTCCCCATGCGTGTGTTCATGACCGGCGCGACCGGCTTCATCGGCTCCATCGTCGTCGAGGAGCTCCAGGCCGCCGGCCACCAGGTCACCGGCCTGGCGCGCAGCGAGGAGGCCGCCGCCGCCCTCGCCGGGCGGGGCGTCACCGCCCTGCGCGGCGACGTCGCCCAGCCGGACCGGCTGGCCGAAGCCGCCCGCGCCGCCGACGGCGTCATCCACTGCGCCTTCGGCCACGACTTCTCGAAATACCTGGAGGCCGGGGCGGCCGACCTCGCCGCCGTCACCGCCATGGCCGGGGCCCTGGCCGGATCGGGCAAGCCGCTGGTGGTCACCTCCGGCCTCACCGCCCATACTCCGGGTCGCCCCAGCACCGAGGCCGACCCCGCCGACACCGAGGGCTTCGGCGCCGTTCGCGGCCGCCCGGAGGCCGCCGCCCTGGCCGCGGCCGGGGCCGGCGTCAGGGCCGTGGTCGTCCGCCTGCCGCCCTCCGTGCACGACAAGACCCAGCAGGGGCTCGTCAGCCAGCTCATCGCGGCGGCGCGGGCCACCGGCGTGTCCGGCTACATCGGCGACGGCGCCAACCGCTGGCCGGCCGTGCACCGCCGCGACGCCGCCCGCCTCTTCCGCCTCGGCCTGGACCTGGGCCAGCCCGGCCAGCGCCTGCACGCCGTGGGCGAGGAGGGGATCCCCGTCCGCGCCATCGCCGAGGCCATCGGCGCCCGCCTCGGCCTGCCCACCCGCGGCCTCACGCCCGAAGAAGCCGGCGCCCAGCTCGGCTGGGTGGCCATGCCCGCGGCCAACGACTTCCCCGCCTCCAGCGCCGGCACCCGGCAGGCCCTCGGCTGGCGTCCCACCCATCCCGGCCTGCTGGCCGGCCTGGCGAGCGACTACCTGGCCTGAGGCGCCCGCCCCGTCGGTCTTGGCCGGCGCGCCATCAGTGCGCGTGGGGCGCCGCCGCCGGCACGATGAAAGTCACCGCCTGGCCGGTGATGACGCGGTGCAGGGGGTCGGCCAGCTCGATCAGGATCTTGTGCGGGCCGGGCGGCAGGCCGACGACGATGATCGTGTGGCTGTCGCCCGCGTCCGCCCAGTGCCACGGCAGGTCGTCGACGGTGACGTGCAGGTGCCCGGCCCGCGGCGTCACGTCCACGGCGGCGGTCCCCAGCACCGGCAGGATGCGGAAGTTCTCGGTCCGGTACTGGATCACGGCGGCGCCGCGCGACAAGGGCTCGGCCAGGGGCGGATCGACGATCAGCCTGGCCGCCGGCTCGTTCTCCACCGGCTCCCACGGCGTCGCGCCCAGCACCGCCTTGGCGCTCTGGGCCGTCGCCGCCGTGGCGACCAGCGCCCCCATCGCCGCGGCGGCCAGCACCCTCGTCAACCAAGCCATCGCCATCTCTCCTCTGCGCCGGGGAGCAGCGACACGCCTCGAGGCCCGAGGCGCGCGCCCTGTTCGCGCTCACCCTGGGCGTCCTGGCCTGCCGCGATATAGGCGTTCTCTGCCATCACCGTCACCGACCGCGCGGCGACAGCCCCCGGCCCGCGCCGACCGCCGCCCCGCCCACCGCGTTGACAGCCGGTCCGAACGCTTCTCAGCTCCACCGACCCGACAGGCTCAGGATTCGGCCATGGCCACGCCCGCCGCTGACACGCCAGGACCGGACCTCGACGGCACGGCCCCCCACACGCTGGTGAGGATCGGGCGGCGGCGGCGGCTCAACCTCGTGGTCGCCGGCGACGGCGTCCCGACCGTGATCTTCGCCCCAGGTCTCATCAACACCAGCCTGGAGTGGGCGCGCGTCCAGTCCGCCGTCGCGCGTGGGACCCGCACCGTCGCCTTCGACAAGGCCGGCATGGGTTTCAGTGATCCCGGCCCCCTGCCGCGCACGGCCTCGGCGGTGGTGCGGGACCTGCGGGCGGCGCTGAAGGCCGCCGGCATACCGCCGCCTTATGTCCTGGTCGGCTGGTCGGCGGGCGGCCTGCAGATGCGCCTCTTCGCCTTCCGCCATCCGCGCGAGGTGGCCGGCATGGTCATGGTCGACAGCGCCAGCGAATTTCAGCACCGCCGTCTGGCCGAGGTTCCCGGCGCCCCGGTCCCCGACCGGGCGGCCGAGCTCGCGACCTACGCGCGCCTGGCCCGGCTGGCCCGCGCCGGCGCGCTGACGCCGGGAACGGCGGACTACGCCCGCGCCGTCGGTCCGCCCTCGCCCGCCCTGACACCGGCGATGAACGCCGCCCGCGCCGCCCTGCGGACGTCGCCGGACTATTGGCGTGCGGTCCGCTCCGAAGCAGCCGCCATGTGGGCGACGGACGGCGGCTCGGCCAGCGGCAAGGAGCTGGCGGCCGCGCGCCGGCCGCTCGGCGAGTTGCCCCTGATCGTGCTCACCGCCGGCGCCAACGCGTGGCCGAGGCCCGGCGAGACCGCCGCCGTCGCCCAAGCCCGCCATCAGGTCTGGCGCGCCCTGCACGACCAGATCGCCGCCCTCTCCACCCGCGGCGAGCGTCGAACCGTCGAGGGCGCCGGACACGCCATCCAGCTCGACCAGCCCGAGGCGGTGGTCAGCGCGATCGAGGCGGTGCTGGATCTGGCGCGGGCCGGCTAGGGTCCAGGCCTAGTCGGCGGGCTGCGAGAGCCGGACCCCAGAGTCCCCCGCGCCGCTTCGTCATCCCCCCGTGGGCGCATCGCCGCCGTGGAAGCGTCCGAGGTGGCGCGCGGAAAACAGGCCGATTAGCAGCACGCCCGCGCCCGCCGCCAGGGCCTGGTCCGTGGCGCGCGGATCGAAGCGCCCCACGCGGGCGAGCAGCAGATAGGCGACAACGAAGTTCGCGAACCCCCACAGCACGTTCACCGTCGACGACGACAGCCCCTGTCCCGGCGGCTTGGCGAAGGGGCTCTGGAAGGGCCGCCCCGTCACGCCGCTGACGAAGTGCGGAATGGCGTTGGCCAGGAGGGCGCCGCCGAACAGATAGGCCAGGTCGCAGAGCCAGCTCATGCCCGGGCCCCCAGGAGGCCAAGGACCTCCGCCGTCGTTCCGGTCTCGCCGATCCTCGGAAACACCTGGGCGAGGCTGTAGGCGTGGGCGCCTTCGCGCGCGTCGGTCATGGCGTCGGTGGCCAGGGTGACGTTGTAGCCCAGCTCATAGGCTTGCCGGGCGGTGACCTCGACGCCGTTGCTGGTGGCGACGCCCGCGACCACCACCTGCGTCACCCCCAGGGACCTCAGCAGGGCGTCCAGTCCGGTGTTGGTGAAGGCGCCCGGCGTGTGCTTGGTCACCACATGGTCATCGGGCTTGCGGTCCAGCTCGGCGATGAGATCGGTCCAGCCGGGCGACAGGTCGCGATGCACCCTGGGCTGCTCCGTCCGGCCCGGCGCGGCGCCGGCGACATTGACCAGCACCACCGGCAGGCCCCGCGCGCGAAAGGCGCCCGCCAGCCTGACGGCGTTGGCCACCACGTCCGCCATGGGCCCGGCCAGCGGGCGCGCGACGATGCCGTTCTGCAGATCGACGACGATCAGCGCGGTCTTCGGATCGAGGAGGGTGACGGTCATGGTCTGCGCCTCTCTAGGGTCTGGGTCGCGGCGGGGCCGGCCTCAGGGGGTGCTCTGCGCCAGCCGGGCGATCAGGGCGGCCGCGGCCTTCAAGGTTTGCTGCTCGCCGGGGTCCAGCCTCGACATGGCGGCCAGCAGCCAGGCCTGCTTGGCGGCGCTGCGCCTGCGCCGCGCCAGGGCGCCGTCCCCTGTCAGGGCGAACAGGACCTGGCGACCGTCCGTGGGGTGCGGCCGGCGTTCCACCAGGCCCTCGCGCTCCAGTTCCGCCAGCGTCGCGCCCATGGACTGCGGCTTCACCTGCTCCGCCCGCGCCAGGTCCGCCGTCGTCATCGCGCCAGCCGCCTCCAGCCGCGCCAGGGCCACGGTCTGCGACCAGGTCAGCTCATCCGGGTTCGTCTCCGCCCGCAGCCGGCGCAGGAGCTGCCCCACCGCCAGGGACAGCTCGGTGACGGTGCCCTCCAGCGAGGGCGGCGTGCCGACGGAGACGCTCATGGCGTCGGTCTACAACTCGACAGCCAGACTTGCAAGTTTTCCTGTTGATCGACGCAACCCTTAGGGTTGGCGCCTTTTGCGACGGCCGGATGAGTCGGTCTGCCCCCAAGAGGCTCTAGTCGGCCCGGTAGTCCGAGATCTGAACTTCGGCGCCGTAGTCGGCGAAGTCGCCGTCAGCGCGGCGGCGGCGGAACTCGCTCCACGGCACGCCGCGGTAGCGCGCCGCCTGGCCGGCCCTCGGCAGCGGCGCGACGACCGCCGGGTAGGCCGGGTTGAAGAAGAAGGCCGCGCTCAGCCGATCGCGGTCTTCCATGGCCAGCACCCGGTGCAACGGCGCCCTGTAGGCGTCGTTCGACCAGACCTGGACCATGTCGCCGATGTTGATGATCAGTCCGCCCGGCGCCGCATCCACCGCTCGCCAGACGCCATCCTTGAGCACTTCCAGCCCCGGCCGGCCGTCGGTGAGAAGGACCGTGATGGCCCCCGCGTCGGTGTGTTGATGAATGCCGAGCCCCGCCTCCTGCTCGCCCTCTCCCGCCAGCAGGTCGTGCGTCGGATAGTGGTTGAAGCGCAGGAAGCTCGTATGGTCGCCGCGGAAGGCGCCGTCCAGTTCGTCGGGGGCCGCGCCCAGGCTGGTGGCGATCGGCCCCAGTAGGCGCAGGCACAGCGCCTCGCACGCCGAGAACCAGGCCGCGGCGGTCCGGCGAAAGTCCGGTCCATCCTTGGGAAAGGGCGTCTTGCCCAGGAACACGTCCCCGTCGACCTCGGCCCCCGTCACGTCCGGGCCGACATCGAAGATCTCCTTCTTGTCGCGCCGGTTCTTGGTCAGTTCGCGGTCGTAGTACCCCCAGGGATTGTCGCGGCTGCGCCCGAGCGCGCGCTTGGCCTGGGCCGGCCTGCCGAAGAAATCGCCAGCCTCCCGCAGGGCGCGCGCCTGCAGCGCCTCTTCCAGGCCGTGCCCGACAAGGTGAAAGAACCCCCAGTCCGCGCAGGCGCGGGCCAGCCCGGCTTCGATCGCCGCGTGATCGCTGGACAGGTCGATGACCGGCACGTCTTCGAGGGTCGTGGCGCGAAGGTTCATGTCGACGAGCTACTTCAACTTGGCGCTTGGCCGGACGGACCACATTAGCCCGCTTCCCGTGCGCCGCACCGATTTCATCGCCGGCCGACACAAATCCGCCAGCGCCTTCGGCCCGGCGCAAGCTGAAGAGCCCGCATCCCTGAAGGCCGACGGACGCGCCGAACGTCCGGTTCCGGGCCGAACGCGCAAGACCGCTTTCGACCCGTTGCGGACCTAGGTCCGTCGTCAGAGCTGGCGCGGCAGTTCGGACATGACCTTCCGGCCCAGCAGCGGGCATCGGTTCATCGTCTTGAATGAGCGCCCAAGCCGCAGTTCGGCGCGAGGGCGTATGGGAAGCGCGTGAGGTTTCCAGTCCGGATCACGTAGCCGCCATCGTTGGCCGGCGTGAGAACAAACCATAGGTCGGCATCTTCACGTATTTGACTATGCGAAAGCCCGCTGACCGGAACCACGCGACGTGCCTCTTCGCCCCGAAGCACGCGCTTGATCCTGAGCTGAATGTCATACCGCCCGTGGCCGAGCACATCGCCAGAGCTGGTGAGGTCGGTGTAGGCGACTGTCTTCACCCTTCCGACAACGACCACTTCGTCGCATCCATAGGTGACCGGCTCGTTCGAGTCGGGCGTGCTGGCGTAACCTGCTCCGACAAGGACCGGCAGGAAGAACACCAAGGCGGCGAGCGAGATCATCTTCACGCGCTAGAGGGTAGAACGCGCAACGTCGCCTTTCCACCCATCCCGGACATTCCCGTTGTCCGCTTGTGGGAGAATTGAGCGGATATCCAGGTCCGGGCAGCGGACCGGCAGCCGCATTCGCCCCACCGCAACCCGCTCGAACTCCGGAGCTCATCGCACGTTTCAGCGGCGGACAATTCCGTCCGACCGCGCTCTGCACTAGTCTCGCGGCATGTCGCGAGCCAAGCAGAGTCCCGAATTCGAGATCGAGGTGGACGGAGAGCCCTACGTCTGGCGGCTGCATCGCCAGCCGGGGTGGTCCAGCGACACCGCCGGACGGCACGGCATGGCCATCGCCGCGCGCCACCGGGAGGGCAAGCGCGAAGTGGTGGTGGAGTTCCCGCCCGGTCCGCATCCCCGCTACGGCGCCCCGCAGCTCAAGCCCTCGCAGATCGCGCCGGAACTGGTGGCGCGGGCGATCGCCTCCGCCGTCGCCTCGGGATGGGAGCCCCTGTCCCGCGGCAAGACGGTCGCCGTCATGGTGGACGAGACTGGGGCGTGAGGATGCGTCTCCCGTGAACCTGCGACCCGCCACGCCGGAGGACGCGCCCGCCCTGTCCGAGATCCACCGGCGGGCCGCGTTCCTGGCGCCCCTGCACGCCGCCGAGGAAAGCCTGCGGTTCATCCGCGAACGCCTGATGGGCGAGAACCAGGTCTGGGTGGCCGAGGCCGGCGGCGCGGTGGAGGGCTATGTCGCCTTCAACGACGGCTGGGTCAGCCACCTGTTCGTTCATCCCGACCACCAGGGACGCGGCCATGGGCAAGCGCTCCTGGCTCACGTCATGGCGGACCGGCGCGAGCGGCAGCTTTGGACCTTCGAGGCCAACCTGCGGGCGCGGAAATTCTATGAGGACAGGGGCTGGGCGCTCGCCGAACGCACGGACGGGCAGGACAACGAACACGGCGAACCGGAAGTCCGCTACGTCCTTCGCCCCTGACAATCGCGCCTTGCCCTTTCGCCGAATATGGCCCGCAATGCGCGCCTCCTCCGCCCTCGCCGAAAGCCCGCGCTTGCCCGCACGCCATCCCCGTCCGCGCCCCTCCGTCGGGGCGGGGCGGGGCGCCGTATCAACGGTGATCTACGGTGATTTGGAGGAGGCCCCCGGGCGGATTCGCCGTCCGGGCGCGCTGCTAGCGCCGTCCGCGCCGGCCCTTCCGCGCGCCCATCATCACCTGGATCTTGGTCAGCGGCAGGTCGGCCAGGGTCAGGTAGCCCTTCTCGTCCTCGTCCAGGGCGCGGAAGTTGCGCTCGGCCTGGGCCATGTAGGCGGCCCTCGTGACCACGCCGCGGGCGTCGAATCCGCCGGCCGTGACCGGCTCGGGGATGGCCAGCAGGCTGTAGGGCGAAGCGCCCTGCATGGTCTCGTCCAGGGTTCGCGGCTTCTGGGGCGAGCCGTCGTCGCCGCCGCCTTCGGTCACCGGCACGTCGTCGTACTGCGCCAGCCACAGGCGCGCCGCCGCCGCCCCGACCCGCACCCGGCCGCCGAGGATCTCGGGCGCCACGCGGCGCTCGTAGACGGCCACGTCATAGGGGTCGAGCAGGCCGGAGTGGTTGATGTCCAGCACCTTGAAGAAGGCCTCGGCGTCGGCGATGAACTCGGCGTGGTCCAGCTTGCCGTCGGCGTTCTTGTCGGCCTCCTTGAACCAGTCGACCACCGGATAGGGGGCGCCCCTCACGGCCCGGAAGGGCTTGCCGGCCGGGCTGATGAACACATTGGGCAGGCCGTCGTCGTCCTGCGCCCACGCCACCACCGGTCCCGCCACGGGCCCGGCCAGGGCCGCGGCCAGGACCACGCCGATCAGTCGCCGCGAAACTTTGGCGGCCATGCTTTGCTCTCCATCTGCCGGAGGCGGCAGTCTAGCAGACCGGCCAAGCTCGCCGCAAATGTTTCACCGCGCGACGGTGCGGCAATTATCCCGCAAGATCAGACACTTGTGATTGCGGCAGCGGCAGGCGCTCGACCGAGACGCCGCGCCGCGGCCGGTTCGCGCCGTCCGGTCCGCGCCGACCCCGGCCTAGTCATCCAGCCCGTCCAGAACCGCCTTCAGCTCCGGCGTGCGGGCGCGGTCGGCCACCAGCACCTTGCCGTCCTCGGCCACCACCACCAGGTCGCGCACCCCCAGGGCCACCACGGTGACGCCGTCCTCGGCCCGGATCAGGCAGCCGCTGGAGCCGGCGGCCACCACCCGTCCGGTCAGGGCGTTGCCGGCCCCGTCGCGGGCCGCGGCCGCCCAGATGGCCTCCCAGGACCCGACGTCCGACCAGGCGTAGTCCACCGGCAGGACGGCCGCCGCCGCGGTCTTCTCCATCACCGCGAAGTCGATGGAGATCCGGGGCGCGGCGGCGAAATCGGGGCCCAGCGCCAGGCGCCCCGGGGCCGTCGCGGCGCCCGCCAGGGCCGCCAGCACCGGACCAGTCAGGCCCGGATGCAGCCGCTCGGCCTCGGCCAGCAGCACCTCCGGCCGGAACAGGAAGTTGCCGCTGTTCCACAGGAAGCCGTCGGCCACATAGGCGGCGGCGGTGGCCAGGTCCGGCTTCTCCACGAAGGCCGCCACCGGCGACACGGCGTCCTCGCCCTCGCCCTCGCCGGCGCGGATATAGCCATAGGCGGCCGAGGGGGCGGTGGGCCGAACGCCGAAGGTCACGATGGCCCCCCGGGCGGCGGCCGGCGCGGCCAGGGCGATGGCGGCGCGGAAGGCCGCGGCGTCGGGGATGTGGTGGTCGCTGGCCACCACCAGCGCCAGGGCCTTGGGGTCCTGCTCGGCCGTCCAGGCGGCGGCGGCCAGGATGGCGGGGGCGGAGTCGCGGCCCTCGGGCTCGATGATGAGCTGCGCTTCCACGCCGATCTCGGCGAGCTGGCGCGCGACCTGGTCCACGTGGGCGACCCCGCACACCACCACCGGCGGAGCGGCGCCGTCCAGCCCCGCCACCCGAAGGACGGTGTCCTGGAACAGCGAGCGGTCGGCGAAGATCTTGATGAAGGGCTTGGGCCGGTCGGGCCGCGAGGCGGGCCACAGCCGCGCGCCCGCGCCGCCGCACAGGATGATCGGGCGCAGGGTCATCGCCGGGCCTTCGCCGGACGTCTCGGATGAAGCGCGGTCATTCAGTCGCCATGCGTCCGGGCCCGGCCGGTCAGCAGCAGCACCGCCACGGCGCCCACCCCGATGATCGGCGCCGTGCACGCCAGCGTCTCGGTGACCCCGGCGTGCGCCTGGCGCAGGAAGCCGGCCAGCAACGGCCCGGCGATGGAGCCCACCCGCCCGACGCTCACCGCCGCGCCGGACCCCGTGGCCCGCACCGGGGCGGGATAGTAGCGCGGCGCGATGGCGTAGAGGCTGAACTGGGCGCCCATCACCCCGAAGCCCGCCAGGGCCGCGGTCGCCACCACCAGGCTGGGACCGCCGGCCAGGGCCAGGGCGATCATCGCCGCCGCCAGCAGGGCCAGCGACGCCAGCAGCGGCCAGCGCGGCCCGCGCCGGTCCACCGACCGCCCGACCACCAGGCCGCCGGCGATGCCCACCAGGTTGAAGGCCAGGGCCGCCACCTGGCCCACGTCCTTGGCCAGGCCCTTGCCGATCACCAGCAACGGCAGCCACGCCAGCATCATCGACAGCACCACCAGGGTGGCGGCGAAGGCGGTCCACAGCGTGAGGGTGGTCGCCGCCCGCCCCTCGCCGAACAGGGCGTTCCAGGGTCGCCGGTCGGCGCCGGCCTCACGCCGGACCAGGGTCTCGGGCAGCAGGGCCGCCGCCAGGGCGACAATCAGCAGGGGCGCGGCCCCGCCCACCGCGAAGATCAGCCGCCAGTCGAAGCCCGCCGGCAGGAACCGCGCCAGCAGGGCCGCCGCCGCGCCGCCCGCCGGCATGCCCACGAAAATGGCCGTCACCGTCGAGACGCGCCGGTGCGGCGGGCTCGCCTCGCCGGCCATGGCGATCATGTTGGGCATGGCCCCGCCGAAGCCGACGCCGGTCAGCAGGCGCCAGGTCAGCAGCATCTCGGCGCTGGCCGAGGTCGCCGTGAGCAGGGAGAACACCCCGAACCAGGCCACCGAGGCGATCAGCACCGGCCGGCGCCCCACCCGGTCGGCCGCCCAGCCGCCGCCGGCCGCGCCCAGGATCAGGCCGATCATGGCCATGCTGCCGGCCAGGCCGATCTGGGCCTGGTTCAGATGCAGGGCCGGCGCCAGGGTCGGGGCGGCCACGCCGATGGCCTGGATGTCATAGCCCTCCAGCACCGCGATCAGGATGCACACCGCCACCACCTGGGCGGCGCGGATCGGTCGGGACGTCGCGGCGATCGTGGTCATCGGGGTTCCAAGGTCGAGCTTACCGGCGGCGACACTAGCCCGCCGGGCCCGGAACATTCCAGGCTAGGCGCGCCGGCCAAGCCAGGGCAGTTTGGCCTCATGCAGACGCCTTGGGTCGAAATCGTGGTCAATCTGTGCGCGGCCTGGGCCGCCGGCAGCCTTGTGGGGCTGGAGCGCAGCCACAATGGCCGGGCGGCGGGCTTTCGCACCCACGCCATCGTCGCCCTGGCGGCGGCGGCCTCGATGATCCTGACCTTCGAGCCGCAGCTCGTGCCCGCCGCCATGCTGGGCCGGACGCGGCTGGACCCCGGCCGCATCGCCCAGGGGGTGATGACCGGCGTCGGGTTCCTGGGCGCCGGGGTGATCTTCAAGGAAGGGGTCAGCGTCCAGGGCCTGACCACCGCGGCGGCGATCTGGGCCACCTCGGCGATCGGCCTGATGATGGGCCTGGGCCTGATCTGGCCCGGCGCCCTGGTGACGGCGGCGGTGCTGGTGACCCTGATCCTGTTCCGCTGGCTCGAGGGGGTCATCCCGGAGAGCGCCTACGCCCTGGTGGTCCTGCGCTTCCAGGCCGGCGCGGCGCCGGACGAGGCGGTGCTGCGCGAGCGGCTCAAGGCCCTGGACGTCACCATCACCGGCGTCAGCTATGGCCTGCAGCGCGACGGCGAGATCTTCGAATACCGAGGCATGCTGCAGACCCGCGCCCGACATGGCCTGTCCAACGTCGCCGCCCACCTGCGCGACACCCAGGGCCTGGCGGAGTTCCAGCTCTCGCGGATCAGCAAGTGAACCGACCCCCTTTGAACCGCCGCGCCCCGCCTCGCCCGGCGTCACCCTGGATTTTGGCCGCCATTCCCGGCATGGGCGTCGCATGAGCCACCCGACCTACGTCCTCACCCTCTCCTGCCCGGACGCCATCGGCATCGTCGCCGACGTCGCCACCCTGCTGGCCGAGGCCGGGTGCAACATCCTGGAGAGCGCCCAGCACGGCGACGCCGGCAACGGCCGCTTCTTCATGCGCACGGTGTTCGAGTCCGCCGGCGGCCTGGACCTGGGCGCCCTGGAGCGCCGCATCGCCCCGGTGGCCCAGCGCCGCCGGATGGACGCCCGCCTGTTCGACGCCGCCCGCAAGACGCCCACGGCGATCATGGTCTCGAAATTCGGCCACTGCCTGAACGACCTGATGTTCCGCTGGCGCACCGGCGCCCTGCCCATCGAGATCAAGGCCGTGGTCTCCAACCATGAGGACTTCCGCGACCTCGCCGGCTCCTTCGGGGTGCCGTTCCATTACCTGCCGGTGACCGCCGACACCAAGGCCGCCCAGGAGGCGGCGCTGGAGGACATCCTGGCGCGCGGCGGCGTCGAGCTGGTGGTCCTGGCGCGCTACATGCAGATCCTGTCGCCGGCCTTCTGCGCCCGCCGCGCCGGCCAAATCATCAACATCCACCACTCGTTCCTGCCCAGCTTCAAGGGCGCCAAGCCCTACCACCGGGCCTACGAGCGGGGGGTCAAGCTGATCGGCGCCACCGCCCACTACGTCACCGAGGACCTCGACGAGGGCCCGATCATCGAACAGGCGGTGGAGCGCGTCGGCCACCAGCTTTCCATCGACGACTACATCGCCGTCGGCCGCGACGTGGAGGCCCTGGTCCTGGCCCGGGCGGTCAAGTGGCACGCCGAGCACCGCGTGCTGCTCAACGGGGTGCGGGCGGTGGTGTTCGGCTGAGACCCGTTGGACGGGCGAGCGCTGTCTGGCCTCAGGCCACGGCGCGGTGGCGTCCCGGTCCGCCGAAGGTGACCAGTTCCCGGGCCGTCTCCCGGTCCGCGGAGAGGTTGTGGATGACCTGGTTGAGAATCTCCAGCATCTTGACCTGGTCCTTGCGCGAGACCCCGTCCAGCGCCCGGCGATTGAACGCCGCCACCACCTTGAGCGCCTCGGTGTGGAAGGCCTCCCCGGCCGGGCTCAGGCACATCTGCACCTTGCGCCGGTCGCCGGCGGGGGTGGAACGTTCCACCAGCCCCTGCTCGACCAGCTGGTCGACGGATCGGGTCAGGGTCGTGCGGTCGATGGCGGTCAGGCGCGCCAGGTCCTTCATGGTGCAGCCGTCCAGCCGGCGGATCACCGACAGGGTGCGCAGGCGGTTCATGTTGATGCCTGTGTCGGCGAACGCCGCGTCGAAGGCGATCTCGCGCTGCCGCGTGGCGTGGAAGAGGAGATAGAACAGATAGTCGGGAATCTCGGCGGAGATCGCCCGCAACGCTTCCGGCAGTTGGTCGTCTGACTCCATCGCCGCACTCCCAGGCACAATGGGCGCCGCGTCGGCCCCGGCCCTCCCCGGCCATCGCCCGCGCCGCGCCTTGATCAACGCCCGACCCGTCGTCTGGTGGCGTCGCTGTCTCGGCGGCCCGGGTTCGGGACAGCCAGAGAGACCAGTTTGCGCGTCTGCACAAGACGCAATCACAGTTATTGCGATTGCGACTTGTGCGACTGCACCGGGTGCGAGCGCGTCGCGCCTGTCGATCAGGCGGCGCGCTGGCGCGCGGCGGGCGCGGCCCGTCCGTCGCCGACCTCGAAGGCGGCGATCAGCTTGGCCAGGGTCATGGCTTCCTGGGCCAGCGCATGGCTGGCGGCCGTGGACTGCTCGACCATGGCGGCGTTCTGCTGGGTCACCTGGTCCATCTGGTTGACGGCGGTGTTGACCTGGTTGAGGCCGACGGCCTGCTCCTGGGTGGAGGCGGCGATTTCCACCACCAGGCTGTTGAGCTGGGCCACCTGATCGACGATGCGCTCCAGCGCCTTGCCGGTCTGGCCGACCAGGTCGACCCCGGCGTCCACCTGCTGGGAGGAGGCCGAGATCAGGGTCTTGATCTCCTTGGCCGCCTCGGCCGAGCGCTGGGCCAGGGCGCGGACTTCCGACGCCACCACGGCGAAGCCGCGCCCGGCGTCCCCCGCCCGCGCCGCCTCGACCCCCGCGTTCAGGGCCAGCAAATTGGTCTGGAAGGCGATCTCGTCGATGACGCCGATGATCTGGCTGATCTGCTGGGCCGAGGCCTCGATGCCGCTCATCGCCTCCACCGCCTGGCGGACGACGACGCCGGACTGCTCCGCGTCGGCCCGGGCCGCGCCGACGGCTTCGCGGGCGTGCACCGCCCCCTGGGCCGTCTTGCGCACGGTGGCGGTGATCTCGTCCAGGGCGGCGGCGGTCTCTTCCAGGCTGGCCGCCTGCTGCTCGGTGCGGCGCGACAGGTCGTCGGAGGCGTGGCTGATCTCGTCCGTGCCGGTCTTGATGCCGACGGTGTTGAGGGCGACCACCTTCATGGTCTCCTGCAGCTTGTCCATGGCGCCGTTGAAGTCCGCCCGCAGCTTCTCGTAGGCCGGGGCGAAGGCGGTCTTCAGGCGCCAGGTCAGCACGCCGGCCGACAGCTTCTCCAGCCCGTCCGCCAGGGCGTCCACCACCAGGGCCTGCTCCTCGGCGACGCGGGCGCGCTCGGCCTCGGCGGCCTGGCGGGTCCGCTCGGCGGCGGCGCGCTGGTCGGCGGCCTCGGCTTCCAGGCGCACCTTCTCGATGGCGGCCTCCTTGAAGGTCTGCACCGCGCCGGCCATGCGCCCGACCTCGTCGCGGCGGCCGATGGCGGGGATGGCGATGGCGTTGTCGCCGGCCGCCAGGCGGCCCATGGCGGCGGTCATGGCCGAGACCGGCGCGGCGATGGCGCGGGTCAGCAGCCAGCCGACGGCGGCGGCCAGCGCGGTGCTGACCAGTGCGCCGCCGACGAGGATCACGCGGGCCGTCGCGGACGCCTTTGTCTCGTCCGCCGTGCGCTGGGCGATGAGATCGTTCTCGTGCTTGACGATCCCGGCCATGATGTCCCTGGACTTCAGCACGCGGCCGGAGGTCAGCAGAGTCGCCTGGGACTGCGCGGCCGTCGCCGGATCCGCGCGCTGAGTCATCTGGACATCCCACTGGCTGCGAACCTGCGCCGCCTCGGCCTGCAGCGCGGTGATGCGGCCGAGCAGATCCTGATCGCCGGCGGCCTGCTCCTTCAGGCGTGAAATCGCCTTGTCGAAATCCTTCTGGTAGGCCTCCAGCCGTGGCGGGAAACTGGCGTCGCCGGTGGCCACGTAGCCGCGAACGGTGCTCAGCTGGTTCACCTGAGCCATCATGGCGTCGTTGGCGGTCGCCAAGGTCGCGACCTGGGCGTCTTTCGCCCGGCCGGCGCTTTCGAGCGTCGAGATGGTCTGGGACACCACGGCGCACATCGCCAGCACGATCGAGACGACCACCGCGAAACCAAGCATCAGCTTGCGGGAGATATTGAGGTTGTTGAGAGTCATGCCGTCTCGCTCTTGGCCAGGAGCAGGCATGGGTTCGGCGTGCGGCTCTACTGGAGCCGCGGTACGCGGTTACTTTTCCAATCGCCGGACCCGCGCCCATGGGCCCGTTGAAGTCCTGCTTTCCCCTGTGTCAGGTCAGGCTGAAGAAACGGTAAAATGCGGGAATTGGCCGCGGCTGTCGTCAAGGACGAGCACCGCTCGGGCCGGCCCGGGACCACCGCGCAACAGCCCGACGCCGCCCCGTCCGTCGAAGTACAGGCTGTCGCCCGCCGACAGGGTCTGGGGGGCGTAGTGGGCGGTGTGGACGATCACCTGGCCCTCCAGCACCAGCAGCCAGGCCTCCCCCGGCAGTTCGCTCAAGGGACCGTGCTCGGCGAGGGTCGCGACGGTGATGTCGAGGATCGCCGGCGCGAACGCCTTGCCCAAGAGATCGCCCGCCGCCAGGCGCCCGGCATGCGGCCCCAGGGCGACCGCCTCGCCTTGGCCAGCAAGGGTCAGCGCCCGACGCCCGAGCACCGGCGGACCCGCCTCGGCCTCGCGGGCGACGAGGCCGTGCAGGTCGACGTCCAGCGCCCGGCACAGCCGCACCAGCTTGTCGTAGTTCAGCCGGTTCTGCCCCAGCTCCACCCGCGACAGGCTGGACACGGGCACGCCGCAGGCGTCGGCCAGCGCCTGCAGCGTCAGCCCCTTGGCGAGACGCAGCTTTCGGATCGCCGCGCCCGTGACGGCGGGAGACGGGGACGCCATGGACGGCCTGACGGTAATCTGCGCCAAAACGACGCGCCTGAAATGCGCGCGGACGCTAGGGCGATTTGGTCAGGCCGGGCAACGGCGAAACGGCGTTCCGCGACGTCCGCCGCTACCCGTTTTCAGGTCCCGTGGGCCTTGGCCGAGCTGTCCAGGACCTCGGGGCGCCGGGGCGTCATGTCGTCCAGGTTCCAGTCGTCGGCATTGAACGGCCGGCTGGTCGGCTTCTGCTTGGGATAGCCGTGCAGGTCGTCCTGGCTGTTGATGATCACCCCGCGCCCCTCGGCGACGTCGGCGATCAGCAGCACGTCGTCCACGTCGCGGTCCCAGGGCCGGGCGCCGACGTTGCGCTGGATGGACTTCTGAACCTCCGAGGCGGGCATGGGCGTCAGGCCCTGCGGCCACACCGGCGGATGGTCGACCTCGATGATCCGGGCGGTCGAGTTGGTATAGCTGCCCAGCATCGGGATCGGCCGGCCGATCCGGTCGACGGCGATGTTGTCGTGGCCGTAGTACTCCAGGTCGCCGTAGCCGCCGATCTCCAGGAAGGCGAGCTGGTCGGGGGTCGACATGCCCTCGCGCAGGACGTTGCCCACCGCCGCCATCTGCCCGACCTGGTAGGGGTGGTCGCCCCACTCCTCGCTCATCAGGTTGTAGTGGATGGCCCGCTGGCCGGGGTCGAAGATCATGTTGTTGACGATCGCCCCGTGCACCCCGCCCTTGAACAGCGGATTGCGCTCGTAGTTGTGGGCGTAGAGGTTGCCGACGATCAGGATGTTGGTGGCGTTGTCGTGGATCAGCGAGCCCTTGGAGTGCTCGATCTTGTAGTGCGTCGCGTAAGACAGGCCGTTGGCGACGATGTTGTTGGAAAAGGTGATGTCGTGGCTGGTGTTGGCGCGCCAGCTTTCCGGCGTGTCGCCGATGAAGCGCTTGCCCGAAGCGCTCATGTTCTCGTCGGTGCCCCAGGTCAGGGTGCAGTGGTCGACGATGACATTGTAGGCCGCGCCCACGGTGGAGAAGGCGTCCTCCTCCCAGCCGCTCTTCTTGGCCGCCCCGGCGTCGCCCGGCCGCACGCGCAGGTGCTGGATGATCACGTCGTGGGAGTCCACGTCGATGCCGGCGCGGATCAGGGTGATGCCCGGCGAGGGCGCCGTCTGGCCGGCGATGGTCAGGAACGGCTCCTTCACGGTCAGGGTCTTCTGGTTCAGGTCGATGACCCCGCCCACCTCGAAGACCACAATGCGCGGCCCCTTGGCCTCCACGGCCTCGCGCAGCGAGCCCGGCCCGTCGGCGTTGAGATTGGTGACCCTGATGATCCGCCCGCCCCGGCCGCCCGGCGTCGTCGCCGCCCAGCCCAGGGCGCCCGGGAAGGCCAGCTTCGGTCCCGCCGCCGCGGCCTGAGTCGCCGGCGCGGCCGGCCGGGCCGCGGGGCTTTTCGCGGCCCCCGCGGCGGGCGCGGCGGCCATCAGCGCCAGCAGGCAAACGCCTGCCAGGGCGCGGAGTCCGGGGTGGTCTGCGACGGTCTTCATGGAAGCGTTCCCTAACACGATCGCCTGTCTGCGCGGCGTCGATTGAAAATGACACCGGTTTCCTATAGACACAAGCCAACCCCGCAAAGGGGCTCAAAAAGTATCCTTGAGTGGGAGGGCCATCCGCGTGACGTCGCCAGCGGCGCAAGCCGCGACATATGCCGAGGCCAAGGCCGTCGCCCGTCGCCTGGTGGAAGCGCGCCTGGCCGCGCGGCCCCTGCCCGGCTTTCCAGGGCCCCTGCCGCGCAACCTCGCCGAGGCCTACCAGGTCCAGGACGCCGCCATTCCCCTGTGGCCCGACGCCATCGCCGGCTGGAAGGTCGGCCGGGTGCCGGCCCCGCCCGGGCAGGAGGCGTCGAGCGAGCGCCTGGCCGGCCCGATCTTCGCGCGCCAGGTGCGTCCCGCCGGCCCCGGCGCGACGCCCTTTCCCGTCCTGGTCGGCGGCTTCGCGGCCGTGGAAGCCGAGTTCGTCATCCGACTGGGCGCCGACGCCCCGGCCGGCAAGCTGGACTGGACCCTGGACGAGGCCGACGCCCTGGTCGCCGCCTGGCATATCGGCGTCGAGACCGCCGGCAGCCCCATGGCCGACGTCAACCGCATCGGCGGCGTCGCCGTGGCCGGCGACTTCGGCAACAACGCCGGGGTGATCCTTGGCCCGGAGATTCCCGGCTGGCGCGGCCGCGCGCCCGAAACCATGGCCTGCGAGGTGCTCATCGAGGGCCGCTCCATGGGTGTCGGATCGGCCGCCTCCATTCCCGGCGGCCCGATGGAATCCCTGGTCTTCCTGCTGGGCCACTGCGCCGCGCGGGGACTGCCGCTCAAGGCCGGCGCCCTGATCGCCACCGGCGCGGCCACCGGGGTGCATGATATCCTCGCCGGCCAGACCGCCCGGGTGACCTTCGGAGCCCTCGGCGACATCGTCTGCCGCGCCGAGCCGGCGCAGGTCGGCGCCCTGGGAGAGATCGTCACATGACCACCGCGGCCACGGACATGCAGGCGGCCCGGATGACCACGGTGCGCTGGACCATCTGCGCCCTGCTCTTCCTGGCCATGGTCTGCAACTACATCGACCGCCAGATGCTGGGCTTCCTCAAGCCGACCCTCAGCAAGGAGTTCGGCTGGAGCGAGACCACCTACGCCGACTTCGTGTTCTGGTTCCAGGCCGCCTACGCAGTCAGCTACCTGCTGTTCGGCCGCATCGTCGACAGGGTGGGCGCCAAGCTGGGCTACGCCGGCGCCTTCGTGATCTGGACCATCGGCCACATCGGCCACGCCGCCGCCCGCTCTGTGGCCAGCTTCACCGCCGCCCGCATGATCCTGGGCGTCGGCGAGGGCGGCAGCTTCCCCGCCGGGCTGAAGGCCGCCACCGAGTGGTTCCCCAAGTCCGAGCGCGCCTTCGCCACGGGCCTCTTCAACGCCGGCACCAACATCGGCGCCATCGTCACGCCCCTGGTGGTGCCGCCCCTGGTGCTGGGCATGGGCTGGCGCGGCGCCTTTGTGGTCACCGGCGTCGGCACCTCCATCTGGCTGGTGCTGTGGCTGCTGCTCTATCGCCGGCCCCAGGAGCACGCGTCCGTCAACGCCGCCGAGCTGGCCCACATCACCGCCGACCCGGCCGACCCGACTCCGAACGTCCCCTGGCGCAAGGTCCTGGGCTACCGGGAGACCTGGGCCTATGCGGCCGGCAAGTTCCTGATCGACCCGATCTGGTGGATGTTCCTGTTCTGGCTGCCGGACTTCTTCGCCAAGCGCCACGGCCTGGACCTCAAGAGCTTCGGGCCGCCCATCGTGGCCGTTTATGTGCTGAGCGACATCGGCTCCGTCGCCGGCGGCTGGGCGTCCTCGGCCCTGATGAAGCGCGGCTGGACGATCAACGCCGCGCGCAAGACGACCATGCTGGTCTGCTCGATCCTGGTCCTGCCCATCGCCCTGGCCATGTACGCCGACAACCTCTGGCTGGCGGTGGCCATCGTCGGCCTGGCGACGGCGGCGCACCAGGGCTTCAGCGCCAACCTCTACACCCTGCCCAGCGACGTCTTCCCGCGCTCGGCCGTGGGTTCGGTGGTGGGGATCGGCGGCATGGCCGGCGCCGTCGGCGGCATGCTGATGGCCAAGTACGCCGGCTGGGTGCTGGACCAGCTCCACACCTACACCCCGATCTTCGTCGTCGCCGCCGGCGCCTACCTGGTCGCCCTGGCGGCGGTCCACCTGCTGACCCCGCGCATGACCCCGGTGAAGGTCGACTGAAGTCTTCCCTTTCGGCAGCTCCAAGCCGCCACCCCAATTGCCGTCATCCTCGGGCGTCAGTCCCGAGGATCCATGATCTCGTTGGAGCGAGCGGCTCGTACCGAAGGGCGATCCGAGCACCCATGTCCGCCAATGCCCTGCGCCGCTCCGCTGCCGCTGCGCGACACCCAGGACAGCGCGTATGGGTCCTCGGGACTGACGCCCGAGGATGACGAATCGGAAAGGGGAGTTGGACGACGATAGGCCTCGGGGCCCGACGCTAGATTTCGAGCGCCATCTGCTTGAAAATCGAATTCACCCTCTCCGGACCCGCCCGGCCTAGCGCCGCACGTCCAGGCCGCCGTCCGACAGCAGGCTCTCGACGTCCGCCGCGGTGGCCAGGTTGAAGTCGCCGGGGATGGAGTGTTTCAGCGCCGCCGCGGCCAGGGCGAACTCCAGGGTCCGCTGGTCGGCCAGGCCCCGGCGCAGGCCGTGGATCAGGCCGGCGGCGAAGGCGTCGCCGCCGCCGATGCGGTCGACGATCGGCGTCAGCGGCAGGGCCGGCGTGCTCCAGGCCCCACCGTCACGATCAAACATGAATCCCGACAGGTCGTGGTGGTTGACGCTGTGCTGGATGCGGCGCGTGGAAGCCATGCGCCGCAGGCTGGGATAGGCGGCGAAGGCGGCCTCTGCGGCGGCGGCCCGCGGCGCCTCGCCCTCCCCGCCGAAGGTCCGCCCCAGGATCAGGGCGATGTCGCGATGGTCGCCGAACACCAGGTCCGACAGCGACAGGATCTCGCCGAGGATCGCCGGGCCGTCGCCGTCCCACGCCGCCCACAGGCTGGGGCGGTAGTTGCAGTCGAAGGAGACGGTGACGCCGGCCGCCCGCGCCGCCCGGGCCGCCGCCCTGGCCGCGTCCGCCGACGCCTGGCCGACCGCGGCGGTGACGCCGGAGATGTGCAGCCAGCCGGCCCCCGCCAGCTCCGCCGCCCAGTCTATGGCGTCGGCCGGGGTCCGGGCGAAGGCCGAGTCGGCGCGGTCGTAGAGCACCTCCGAGGCGCGGCGCACGGCGCCCGGCGTGAAGAAATAGAGCCCCATCCGGCCGGGGCCGGTCTTCAGGCGCGAGACATCGACGCCATAGCGGCGCAGCTCGTCCACGGCCGCGCGGCCCAGGGCGTTGGCCGGCAGCACGCTCAGCATCCGCGCGTCATGCCCGAACCGCGCCAGCGACACGGCGACATTGGCCTCGGCCCCGCCGAAGGTGGTTTCCAGCCTGGGGGTCTGCAGCAGGAACTCCGCGCCCGGGGCCGAAAGGCGGATCAGGATCTCCCCGAAGCAGAGGATGCGTCCGTCCTGTCTCATCGCGCTATCATCTCCCCCGCCGGTGTTGCGTTTGGGACACCGGACTACATCTCGGCGTCATAATTTCGTATTCCGGCTTCTATTGCCACCGGTGTCATGTTAATTGCTACCGGTATCATAAGACGGCTGCCCCCACCGTAACGGCGGAAGCGGGGCCAGCATGGGGAGGCAAGCATGAAGGTTCCACAGCGCAATCGCGTCTGGCTGCGGGTCGGCGTTTCGGCCGGCGCCCTGGCCCTGGCCACGACCGGCGGCGCCGCTCGGGCGGCCGACGCCAACGCTGCGTCCGCCAGCCCCGCCGACCAGTCGGTGTCGGAAGTGGTGGTCACCGGCTTCCGCTCCAGCCTGGCCAAGGCCATCCAGCTCAAGCGCGAGGACGTCACCCAGACCGACACCATCCTGGCCGAGGACATCGGCAAGTTCCCCGACCTGAACCTGGCCGAGTCCCTGCAGCGGATCCCGGGCGTGACCATCACCCGCGAAGGCGGCGAGGGGCGTCAGATCACGGTGCGGGGCCTGGGTCCCCAGTACACCCGCACCCGCATCAACGGCATGGAGGCCCTGACCACCATCGGCTCGCCGGACAACGACGGCGGCGTCAACCGGACGCGGTCCTTCGACTTCACGGTGTTCGCCTCGGACCTGTTCAATTCGCTCAGCGTGCACAAGACCGCCGAAGGCGATGTCGACGAGGGCTCGCTGGGCGCCACGGTGGACCTGCACACGGCCAGGCCCTTCGACTTCAACCACCGCACCCTGATCGTCTCGGCCAAGGGCGACTACAACCAGCTCAGCGGCTCGTTCGAGCCGCGCCTGTCGGCCATGGCCTCCGACACCTTCGCGGACGGCAAGTTCGGCGTGCTGGTCTCGCTGTCCTATTCCAAGCGCAACTTCCTGGACGTCGGCGCCAGCACCGTGCGCTGGGACCAGGGCAATGTGCTCAACACCGGCGTGGGCCTGGCGGGCTTCAAGTCCGTGCTGGGCCAGAACTGCCAGGTGGCCCTGGCCTCGCGGCCGCAGGCCTGCATCGACGCCGACAACGCCCTGCACCCGCGCTTCCCGCGCTATGACTACTACCAGAACGACCAGAGCCGGTTCGGGGCCACCCTGTCCCTGCAATGGCGGCCGGACGACGCCAGCCTGTTCACCCTGGACGTCCTGCACTCCTACTGGAAGGCGACGCGCCAGGAACAATACCTCGAGGCGCCGGGCTTCTCGGGCAGCGGGGGGTGCTCGAACCCGTCCACCTGCACCAGCATCGCCAACATCGCCGTCACCCAGGAGAACATCAATTCCCAGGGCGTGATGGTGTCGGGCACGTTCAACGGCGTCGACACCCGGGTCGAGGACCGCTTCGACCTGATGCACACCAACTTCAACCAGATCACCTTCGCCGGCGAGCACAAGTTCACCGACGCGGTCGGCATCGACGGCCTGGTGGGTTATTCCTCGTCGGACTTCCAGAACCCCATCCAGACCACGGTCGGCTACGACCAGTTCAACGTCCAGGGCTTCCAGTACGACTACTCCAGCGGCAAGATCCCGATGCTGAACTTCGGCAGCGCGGACCTGTCGGCCAACGGCCCGTGGGTGCTGACCAGCGTGCGCGAGCGGCCGCAGTCGACCAAGAACACCTTCCTCACCGGCCAGTTCAACGCCCACTGGACGCTGAACGAGCACTTCAAGCTGTCGGGCGGGGTCAGCTACAAGGAATACAAGTTCGCCACCACGTCGCTGCGCCTGGTCAATGGCGAGAGCGTCGGCGCCACCGGCGCCTACGCCGCCCTGCGCGCGATCCCGATCTCGAGCTACGTCGAGACCGTCACCATGGCCAACGCCGGGGTCAACGTCCCCACTGGCAGCACCGCCACGTGGGCCGCGCCTAACGCCGTCCTGGCCGCCCAAGCCCTGGGCCTCTACACCAACAGCAGCCTCTTCGCCCTCTCGATCCAGGGCGACCTCGGCAACAACGCCGGCGTCACCGAGCGCGACGTCGGCGCCTATCTGCAGGGCGACTTCAACTTCGACCTGGCCGGCCGGCCGCTGAAGGGCAACATCGGCGGGCGCGAGGTTCGCACCGGCCAGTCGTCCACCGGCTATCTGTTCATCGGCGGCGTGCAGACCCCGGTCAACGCCGCGCGCGTCTACCACGAGTTCCTGCCGTCCCTGAACCTGAGCTGGGAGCTGGCGCACAACTTCCAGGTCCGCTTCAGCGCCGCCAAGGTGATGACCCGGCCGAACCTCACCGACCTCGTGGCCTCCACCTCCGTGTCGGTCTCTGGCACCAGCTTCACGGTCAAGACCGGCAATCCGAACCTGAAGCCGTTCCTGGCCAACGCCTACGACCTGGCCTTCGAATGGTACCCCACCAGCGGCTCGATCCTGTCCCTGGCGCTGTTCCGCAAGGACGTCGTCAGTCTGGTCACGACCCAGACGCAGAACATTCCGTTCCACGACAATCCGTTCGGCATCCCCGACATCGCTGCGATCGCCGCCTGCGGCCCCAATCCGCTCAACGGCTGCAGCCCGACCGCCACCTGGGCTTTCCAGACGCCCCTGAACACGCCGGGCGGCCAGGTCAACGGCCTGGAGGTCAACTACCAGCAGCCCTTCACCTTCCTGCCCGGCCTGCTGCGGCACACCGGCCTCCTGGCCAACTTCACCTATGTGACCTCGAGCGTGAAATACCCCACGGCCACCCCCGGCGTGTTCGTCAACAACCAGCTCCTCGGCCTCTCCAAGTACGCGGCCAACGCCACGATCTACTACGAGGACGAGCACTGGAGCGCGCGCGTGTCGGGCGCCTATCGCACCAAGTACCTGATCCGCGTGCCGGGCCAGGAGACGGGCACCGACGCCGACGGCTTCGACGCCACCTTCAATCTCGACGCCAGTGTTCAGTACACGGTCAATCCGCACATCAAGCTGACGGTCGAGGGCGTGAACCTGACGGACCAGTACGAGAGCGAGTTCAACGACACCGTCCGCGACCTGCCCTACTACTACCACCACACCGGCCGCGAGATCCTGTTCGGGGTGCGCTACCAGTACTGACCGCATCCTCGGGACTGGAAGCAGGAAGGGCGCCGGCGCCGGCCGGCGCCCTTTTCCGTTCCGCCCGACCCAGCCTAGACTGCCGCCGGCAGGGAGGCTTCGCATGGATGGCCGGGACGACATCCGCGACCGCAACCGCGACGCCTGGAACGCCGGCCGTCACCAGGCCTGGGTCGACGCCCTCGGCGCGCCGGCCGAGGCGGCCGCGGCCATCGCGGCCGACCCCGCCAAGGTCGCCCGCCGGATCGCCCCGCACCTGGGTCCGATCGCGGGCCAGAGGATCGCCAGCGTGCAGGGCTCGCACGGCCGCATCGCCGTGGCCCTGGCCCTGATGGGCGCCGCGGCCACGGTGTTCGACTTCGCCGAGGAGAACCGCCGGTACGCCCTGGACCTGGCCGCCGCCGCGGGCGTGCCGCTGGACTACCGGGTGGGCGACGTGATGGCCGCGGGCGGTCCCGGCCTCGACCAGGCCTTCGACGCCGTGGTCATGGAACTGGGCATCCTCCACTACCACCAGGACCTGGCCGCCTTCTTCGCGGTCATGAAGCGTCTGGCCGCGCCGGGCGGCCGCCTGGTCCTGTGCGAATTCCACCCGGTCGAACGCAAGCTGTACTGGGCCGGCCGGGGGACGGCGCCCGACTATTTCGCCACGGACCTGGTGGTCGCGGACGTCCCCAACCCCACCGGCTCGGACGAGCGCCTGGGCCAGTGCGCCTACCGGTTCTGGACCCTGGGCGAGATCGTCAGCGCCGTGATCGCGGCCGGCTTTCGCCTGACGAGCCTGGAGGAGCATCCCGACTGGACCGACCCCACAATCCCCGGGACCTTCACGCTCACTGCCGTGGCCTGACGGATCCTCAGAACTCTTCCCAGCCGCCATCGCGCGCCGCCGGGGCGGCGCCGACGCCCGCCGCGAGCTTGCGGTTCAGGGCGTGGACGGGGGACCGGGCCGCCGGCCTGGCGCGGGGCGCGGGACGGGCCGGCGCCTCGCCGGTGTGGAAGGCGGACATCAACCGGCCCAGTTCGCTGATCTCGGCCTGCAGGGAGTGCGCCGCGGCGGTCGACTGTTCGACCATGGCGGCGTTCTGCTGGGTGATCTGGTCCATCTGGTTGACGGCGGTGTTGACCTCGCCCAGGCCCGTGGCCTGTTCCTGGGCCGAGGCGGCGATCTGGGCCACCAGGCCGTCGATCTGCGAGACGCTGTCGACGATCTCGCGCAGGGCCTGGCCGGTGGCGTTGACCAGGCCGACCCCGCCCGACACCTGCTGCGAGGAGGTCGAGATCAGGGTCTTGATCTCCTTGGCCGCCTCCGCCGAGCGCTGGGCCAGGGCCCGAACCTCCGAGGCGACCACCGCGAAGCCCCGTCCGGCGTCGCCGGCGCGCGCGGCCTCGACCCCGGCGTTGAGGGCCAGCAGGTTGGTCTGGAAGGCGATCTCGTCGATCACCCCGATGATCTGGCTGATCTCCTTGGATGAGCTCTCGATCTCGTTCATGGCGCTCACCGCCTTGGAGACCACCTCGCCGGAGCGGTCGGCCACGTCCTTGGCGGCGGTGACCGCGTCCTTGGCGCTGCGGGCGCCCGAGGCGGTGCGCTGGACGGTGGCGGTGATCTGCTCCAGGGCGGCCGCGGTCTCCTCCAGGCTGGCCGCCTGCTGCTCGGTGCGCCGGGACAGGTCGTCCGAGGCGGCGGTGATTTCGTCGGTGGCGGTGCCGATCTGGACGGAGCTTGCGCGCACCCGGGCCAGGGCGTCGCGGACCTTGTCGATGGCGCCGTTGTAGTCGTCGCGCAGTCGCCCATAGGCCGCCGGCATCTCGTCGCCGATGTGGCGGGTGACGTCGCCCTCGGCCATTGCCGTCAGCGCCCCGCCGATGGTCTCCATGACCGCTTCGCTGGTGGCGCGGGTCTCGTCCTCCAGCGCCTTTCGCGCGCGTTCCGACGCTTCCAGATAGACCGAGATCGCCAGCTCCATGTCGAGCAGGGTGGCCTTGACCACCGCGCCGATCTCCGCGCCGACCTGGTCGGCGCCGGGGCCCTTGGCGCCGAATCCGAGACCGCCCGTCTTGGGCCAGCGCGCGGCGACCACGGCGGCGACCAGCGTTTCCAGCACCAGGGCGTAGCCGCCGATGTACCAGCGCGGCTCCAGGCCGATGCGGGCGTGGACCTCGCCCACCGCCGTGACCGCGCGCAGGTAGTCGCCGTCGAACCGGCCCTCGGACAGGGCTTCCCAGTGTTTGAGCTGACGGGACTTGGCGCTGCCGATGGCCGCCTCCGACGCAAAGAAGGCGCGGGTTTCGGGGAAGGCGCGGACCTGGTCGTAGAAGGCGTCCAGGGCGCCCGGCAGCGCGTCCATCACGGGCGCCTTGGCGGCGCGAAGGCGTCGGCTGGCCGCCTCGTCCAGCTTCATGAACGCCAGCCGTCCATCCAGCGCAGACGTGTCGCCCGTGTTCGAATTCATCCGCTTGTCCCAACCTCTGCAAATAGTTCTCATTCAAGAACCGCGCCTGATCACGCGCTATTCTCGAATTTCAACGTTCTGTCAGCGATCAACGTTCTCGAATTCGAACGAAGACTGATCTCAATCCTTGAAATCGGGCACGTCTGACTAATCGCGGGTTAAGCATACGGAGCAATACGGATGAGACCGGATGTCGCAACGCGTGGCGGGCGCGCCGCCAGCCCTGCGGCGTGCGGCCGAAATCCCTTCCGGCGCCTCGATTTGGCGCCGACGCCGCGATAGAAGCCCTGCCGATGCTCTCCAGACTTGTGATCGCCGCCGCCGTCGTCGCCATGGCCGCCGCCCTGCCGGCTTCAGCCCTGGCCCGCGCCCCCGGCGTCGGCCCGGTGACCGCCTTCCACGTCCCCTGGGACCGGGCCAGCGCGCCGGACCTGGCCGCCCACGCCGACGGCATCGACGTCTTCGCCCCGCAGTGGATCGCCCTGACCACGGCCGGAGGAACACTCGCCGTCACCCCCGACCCCGCCGCCCAGGCGGTGCTCAGGCGCGCGCCGGGGATCAAGGTCATGCCGGTGGTCACCAACGCCCACGATGGGGTCTGGGACACCGCCGCCGCCAGCGCCGCCGTCGCCGATCCGAAGGTCCGCGCCAAGGTCGCCGCGCGGCTGGCGGCCCTGGCCAGGGCGCGCGGCTGGGCCGGCGTCGTGCTCGACTTCGAGAACCTGACGCCGGCCGGGGTCGCGGCCTATCCGGCCTTCGTCGCCGAAACGCGCCGGGCCATGGGCCAGGCCGGCAAGCGAGCCTGGGTCACGGCCTTCCTCAGCGCCGACCCGGCGGTCATCCGTCCCCTGGCGGCTGCTTCCGACCGGCTGGTGCTGATGGCCTATGACGAGTGCTGGTCGACCTCGACCCCCGGCCCGGTGGCCGGCGAGGACTGGCTGGAGGCGGTGCTGCCGGTGAAGCTCGCCGGCCTCGACCCGGCCAGGGTGCTGCTGGCCGTGGGGACCTATGGCTACGACTGGCCGATCGGCCGGGCGGCCACGGTCACCGGCGTTCCCGCCGCCAAGGCGGTGGCCGCCTCCCACGGCGCCGAGATCGCCCACGACCCGGCCAGCGCCAACGCCGTGTTCCGCTACCAGGACAAGGCTGGCGCCCGCCACACCGCCTGGATGACCGACGCCCGCACCTGGGCCTACGAGCTGGCGGCGGCGAGGGCCGCGGGCCTGTCCGGCGTGGCGATCTGGCGCCTGGGTCTCGAGGACCCGGACATCTGGACCACGCCGCCGGCCGCCGCGCCCTACGGCGTCGGCAACCCGCCCGCCAGGCTGCCCCGCTGCTTCCTGCTCGGCAGCCCCTGGGCCAAGGACGCGCCGCAATAGCGCGCGCCGCCTTGGCCTTGGAGCGAATAAGGCTGATCATCCGGCGATGAGACGCCCTCGCCCTTCGCCGCCGCCGCCCGGCCGCGCGCCGCCGGCCACCGTATCAACGGTGTTTTACGGGCTCTTGGCGCATGGCATGCCAATTCATCCCGTGGTGCGCAGCCCCGCGGCGATGCCGGCGATGGTCAGTTCGACGCCCAGGAACACCTCTTCGGACTCGTCCCCGCCCCGACGGCGGCCCAGCAGCTCCAGTTGCAGGGCGTTCAGCGGGGCGATGGCCGTCAGGGCCCGGGTGATCGAGGCGCGCAGGTGCGGCTGGTCCTCCAGCAGGCTCGACCCGCCCCGCGCCGCCAGGGCCAGGCCCACGGCGGCGGCGTGCTCGCGCTTGACCTGGTCCATGATCCGCCGGGCCGCGGCCTTGTCCGACGCCAGGGCGGCGTAGCGGCTTGCCAGGTCCATGTCCGCCTGCACCAGGGCCAGCTCCATGTTGGCCATCAGGGTGGCGAAGAACTCCGAGCCGCCGATCAGGTCCTGCAGCGCCCCGGCCGACAGGCCCGCCCGCTCCACCCCGCCGGCGAAGCCGTACCAGCTCGGCAGCAGGAACCGCGCCTGGGACCACGAGAACACCCAGGGGATGGCCCGCAGGTCCTCGATCCGCCGCCCGCCGGCCCGCGAGGCGGGACGGCTGCCGATGTTCAGCGAGGCGATCTCGGTGATCGGGGTGGCCGACCAGAAGAAGTCGGCAAAGGCGGGATCGTCGTAGACCAGGGCGCGATAGGCGGCCAGGGACCCGGCCGAGAGGGCCCGCAGGGTGTGTTCGTGCTTGGCCGCGCCGGGCCTTGCCTCCACCGGCTTGTGGCTGGCCAGGACGGTGGCGGCGACCAGGCTCTCCAGGCTGCGGCGGGCGATGGGCTGGTCGCCGAAGCGGTGGGCGATCATCTCGCCCTGCTCGGTCATGCGGATGCGTCCCTGCACCGAGCCGGGCGGCTGGGCCAGCACCGCCCGCGGGGCCGGTCCGCCGCCGCGCCCGATGGACCCGCCCCGGCCGTGGAACAGGCGCAGGCCGACGTGATGGTCCTCGCAGCGCTCGGCCAGGCGCTCGGCGGCGCGCACGACGGAGAAGCGGCTGGTGACGTAGCCGCCGTCCTTGTTGGAGTCCGAATAGCCCAGCATGACGTCCTGGACGGCCGGCTTGCCCAGCAGGCTGCGCGCCTCCGGCAGCCGCAGCCAGGCCGACAGGATCGAGGGGCCATGCTCCAGGTCGTCGATGGTCTCGAACAGGGGCGACACCGGCAGCTGGGTGCGCGGCTCGGCCCCGCCGGTGACCAGCCCCACCTGCTTGAGCAGGACCAGCGGCTCCAGCATGTCCGACAGGGAGTCGGTCTTGGAAACCACGTAGGCGCAGAAGGCCTCCCTGCCGTAGAGCCGCACCGCTTCCGCCGCGGCGTCGAGGGTGGCCAGTTCCTTGGACGTCTCCGGCGAATAGGCGGCGAAGGGCGAACGCAGGGGCCGCTCGTGGGACAGCTCGGCCAGCAGCACCTTGACCCGCTTGGCCTCGCTGAGGACGTCGTATTCCACGCCGGTGGCCGCCCGATCGAAGAGCTCGGTCAGCACCCGCTCGTGGACGTCGGCGTTCTGGCGCAGGTCCAGGCGCATGAGGTGGAAGCCGCAGGCGCGGGCCAGGGCGATCAGGGTGGCCAGCCGGTGCCCCACAAGCCGGGCGTCGCCGTTGTCGGCCAGGGAGGCGCTGACCACCTCAAGGTCGGCGACGAACTCCCGGGGATGGTCATAGGCCGCCGCCCGGGCCGGATAGCTGCCGCCGGCCAGGCGGTTGGCGGTCCCCGACAGGCGCTCCCAGATGTGCTCCAGCGCCAGGCGGTAGGGCTCGTCGCGCCGGTGGGGCGACATGTCGGTGGCCGTGTCGGCCAGGGCCTGCAGCGCCTCGGACACCGGGCTCAGGGCCGAGGAGATGGCGAGGTCGAACCACAGGGCCCGCACCTCGTCGGAATAGTGGTTCAGGATCACCCTGGCGTTGGACCTGAGCGCGGCGCGCAGGGTCTCGTCGTTGACGCCGGGATGGCCGTCGCGGTCGCCGCCGATCCACGAGCCCAGCCGCAGGATCGGATGGTCCGGCATCGCCGTCCCCAGCTCGCGGCTCCAGTTCTCGTAGAGCTCGGCCAGGGCCGGCAGGACGCTGTCGCGGACGATGGCCAGGGCGTTGCGGATCTCGTCGGCCACGGCGATGCGCTCGGGCCGGTGCAGGCGCATGCGCCAGAGCAGGGCGATCTCGCGGTAGAGGTCCTCGCGGTAGCGTGTTTCCTGCCCCGGGCTCAGCCGGTGGCGGGCGCCCAGGATCAGGCGCGAGATTTCGAACTCCCGCTCCACCACCGCGCGCCGGCGCACCTCGGTGGGATGGGCGGTGAAGACGGGGGTGACGTCCAGGCCGTCCAGCGCCTTGCGCGGCGCCGGCCCGCCGGCCGCCCGGACGGCCTCGACGCTGGCGTGCAGCGAGCGCAGCGGGTCGGACGGGTCCAGGGCCTCCGCCTCGGCGCTGCGACGGCGGCCGGCGGCGTCCTCGGCGATGGACATCAGCAGCGAGCGGCAGGTGAGAGCTCGGGCGACGAACTCGCCCTGCTCGGCGGTCAGGTCTTTCAGCGACGCCTCGCCGGCCTGGACCCTGGCGATCAGGGCCACGGCCTCGGCCCCGTCGGCCTCGGCGATGGCCTCGGTGAGCAGCCCCTCCAGCAGGGCCGAGGTGGTCTGCGCTACCGGGCGAGCCAACCGCCGTCCACCGCCAGGAGGGTCCCGTGGACATAGTCCGAAGCGGACGAGGCCAGGAACACCGCCGCCCCGCCCAGGTCCGACGGTCGGCCCCAGCGGCCGGCCGGAATGCGGGCCAGGATATCGCGGCTGCGGCCCTCGTCGGCGCGCAGGGCCTCGGTGTTGTTGGTCTCGATGTAGCCGGGCGCGATGGCGTTCACATTGATCCCTTTCGCCGCCCACTCATTGGCCAGAAGTCGGGTCAGCCCCGCAAGCCCGCTCTTGCTGGCCGTGTAGGACGCCACCCGGATGCCGCCCTGGTACGACAGCATCGAGGCCACATTGATGATCTTGCCGCCGCCTTGCTTGATCATTTGACGCCCCGCGGCCTGGGCCAGGAAGAAGGCGCTCTTCAGGTTCACGTCGACCACCGCGTCCCAGTCGGCCTCGGTGAAGTCGACGGCGTCGGCCCGCCGGATCACGCCGGCGTTGTTGACCAGGATGTCCAGCCGCCCGAACCGCGCCAGGGTCGCCTCGACGATGCGCGGGATGGGCTCCAGCGTGGCGAGGTCCGCCTCCACCGACAGGAAGGCCCGGCCCAGCGCCGTGACCTGCGCCTCGGTCCCGGTGGGCGGCGTGCGGCCGACGGCGACGATGTCGGCCCCGGCCTCGGCCAGCGCCAGGGCCATCCCCTGGCCGATGCCGGTGTTGGCGCCGGTGACGACGGCGATCCTGCCGGCAAGGTCGAAGGGGTTGGTCATGGGTCGCGCCTACTTGAGCTGGCAGATTTCCAGCACGTTCATGTCCGTGTAGTCGAGGTTCTCGCCGCCCATGGCCCAGATGAAGGCGTAGTTGGACGTGCCCGAGCCCATGTGGATCGACCAGGGCGGGGAGACGACCGCCTCCTGGTTGGCGACGACGATGTGCCGGGCGGCGTCGGGCTCGCCCATGAAGTGGAACACCCGCTCGTCGTCCTTGAGCCCGAAGTAGAAATACACCTCGGACCGGCGGTCGTGCAGGTGCGGCGGCATGGTGTTCCAGACGCTGCCGGTCTTGAGGATCGTCAGCCCCAGGAGCAGCTGCGCCGATCGGCAGGTGGCCGGCACGATGTACTGGTAGATGGTCCGCTCGTTGGAGGTCTCCAGGGACCCGCGCTCCAGGGGCACGGCCTGGTCGATGGAGATGTGCTTGGCCTCGAAGCGGGCGTGGGCCGGCGTGGACGCCAGGTAGAAGCGCGCCGGCGTCGCGGCGCTGGCCGAGGCGAAGGTCACTTCGGCGCTGCCCATGGGGATGTAGAGCCCGTCCCGGGGCTTCAGCCCATAGGCCGTCCCGTCGACGGTGACGGTCCCCTCGCCCTCGCCGACGTTGACGACACCCAGCTCGCGCCGTTCCAGGAAGGGGTGGCCCTTGGCCGACTCAGGCTCGGTCTGCAGGGGCAGGGCGACGGTCTTGGCCACCGGCGCCGCCCCGCCGATGACGAAGCGCTCGTTGTGGCAATAGTTCAGCCGCACCTCGTCCAGCGCGAACAGGCCGTCGATCAGGTAGCGGGCGCGCAGGGCGTCGTTGCTGGCCCCGTCCATCATGTCGGGATGGGTGGCGTGATAGGTCTTGCGGAACATGGGCGTCTCCCGGCAGCGTCTTGTTGTTCAGAGCTTGTAGGCCTGCTTGGGCAGGCGGTAGGCGAGGTCGGCGGCCACTTCGGCGGCCTCGTCCTCGGCCAGGCGGTGTTCGGCCACCAGGCGGGCGAGGAAGCCGCAGTCCACCCGCCGGGCCACGTCGTGGCGGGCCGGAATGGACAGGAAGGCGCGGGTGTCGTCGTTGAAGCCGACGGTGTTGTAGAAGCCGGCGGTCTCGGTGGTCTGCTCGCGGAACCGGCGCATGCCCTCGGGGCTGTCGTGGAACCACCAGGCCGGCCCCAGCTTCAGCACCGGATAGTGGCCGGCCAGGGGCGCCAGCTCGCGGGCGTAGGCGGTCTCGTCCAGGGTGAACAGGATCACCGTCAGGCCGGCCTCGTTGCCGAACCGGTCCAGCAGTGGCTTCAGCGCCCGGACATAGTCCGTGGACGTCGGAATGTCGGCGCCCTTGTCGCGGCCGAAGTCGGCGAACACCCGGGCGTTGTGGTTGCGGAACGAGCCGGGGTGGATCTGCATCACCAGCCCGTCGTCCAGGCTCATGCGCGCCATCTCGGTGAGCATCTGGGCCCGGAACGCCTCGGCCTCTGCGGGCGTGGCGCGGCCGGAGATCACCGTCTCGAACAGCGCCTCGGCCTGGGGCGGCGCCAGGTCCAGGGTGGCGGCGGTGGGGTGGCCGTGGTCGGTGGAGGTGGCGCCCACCGCGGCGAAGGCCGCACGGCGGATACGGTGCGCCTCCAGGTATCCTTTCCAGGTCCCGACGTCCTGGCCGCTCAGGTCGGCGAAGGCGGCGAGGGCGTCCCGAAACGCCTCGTGCTCGCAGTCGATCACGGGATCCGGCCGATAGGCGGTGACCACCCGTCCGGACCAGCCCGAGCCCGCCAGCTTGCGGTGATGGACGAGATCGTCGGAGGGGCTCTCGGTGGTGGCCAGGACCTCAATGCCGAAGCGCTCGAAAAGGGCGCGCGGCCGGAACGCCGGCGTTTTCAGCGCCGCGTCCATGGTGTCGTAGTAGAGGTCGGCGGTGGCGCCTTCCAGGGTGACGGACAGGCCGAACACCTCGGCGAACACATGGTTCAGCCAGATGGCCGAGGGCGTGCCTCGGAACAGGTGGAAGTGCTCGGCGAACAGCCGCCAGGCCTCGCGCGGATCGCCGCCCGGCCCCTCGCCGCGCCGCGCCACGCGCAGGCGCTCCATGGCCACGCCCTGGGAATAGAGCATGCGGAACAGGTAGTGGTCCGGGGCCAGCAGCAGGTCCGCGGGGTTGGCGAAGGGGGCGTCGCCGGCGAACCAGGCCGGGTCGGTATGGCCGTGCGGCGACAGGATCGGCAGCGCCTTGACCTCGCCGTAGAGCCGCCGGGCGATGGCCCGAGTCTCCGGGTCGGCCGGAAACAGGCGGTCAGGGTGATGCAGGATCGGGCGGGCCATGGCGGCTCCTTGGTAACCGGTGTCATAGACCGAGGCAAGAGTCTGCCGCCCCCGACGGGGCGCGGCGCGGGCACCCTAGACCAATCCCCGATCGAAGACGCAGCCCGACCGCCGTCAGGCGGGCGCCGGCTCCCGTTCCCAGACGCTCCAGGCCTCCGCCAGAACCTCGGGCTCGCCCGCCCCGAAGACGTAGCGATCCGGGCGCACCAGCACGGCCTTAGCGCCCAGGTCGTCCAGCCAGCGCTCCACGGCGCCGCGGAACGGCGCCAGCGCGGGATCGTCCAGCGCGAGAGCCTTCACCCCTCCGCCACTCCAAGGAGCCCGCGTGATCATCACCGCCCCCTCGCCCAGCCGGTCGTCCAGGCGCAGGTCTCCCGCCCAGGGCTGGGGGAACAGCCGCCCGGCGGCCGGGGCGCCGGCCAGGATGCAGCCTTCCGCCAGGGCCGGCGTCACGCCCGGCGTTCGGGGCGCGCCCTCGCCCTTGGCCCGGGCGGCGGTCATCTGGACGTCGCGGGCGCGCGCCACCTCGGGATCGATGGCGCAGACCACCCGCCCCATGAAGATCGCCTGCTCCACGATGGCCCGCACATTGGGCTCGCGCTCCGGCTGGTAGGTGTCGAGCAGCGCGTCGCCAGCCCGCCCGCTCAGCACGTCGGCCAGCTTCCAGGCCAGGTTGGCCGCGTCGCGCAGGCCCGAGCACAGGCCCTGGCCCAGGAACGGCGGCATCTGGTGGGCGGCGTCGCCGGCCAGGAACACCCGTCCGCACCGCCAGCGCTGGGCGACCAGGCCATGGAAGCGATAGACCGCCTTGCGCTCCAGGGTGAGGTGCTCGAGCCCGCCCCAGGGCGCCAGCCAGCCGCCGATCACGGCGTCGTCCATCACGGACGCGGGGTCTTCCCCCGGCTTCAGCATGAACTCCCAGCGATGCCGGCCCGGTCCCATCAGGACACAGGTGGTGGGCCGCTCGGGATCGCAGATCTGCAGGTTGATGTCCGGCAGGCGGGCGCCCTCGCCCACCCGCGCATCGATGACCAGCCAGGGCTCGTCGAAGCCGTAGTCGTCCAGCGAGACGTCGATGGCCTTGCGCACGGCCGAGGCCCCGCCGTCGCAGCCGATCATGAACCGCGCCCGCACGCGTTCGGCGCCCTCCGGCCCGGCGAAGGTCGCCGTGACGCCCTCGCCGTCCTGTTCCAGGCCCTCGAACCGCCGGCCCAGGCGCACGTCGACGCCGCCCAGCAGGCCGCGCAAGGCCAGCTCCACGCCGGGCTGGTGGAACATGTAGCTGGGCGACCAGCCGGAGGGGCTGGCGCCCGGCGGCATGTCGAACTGCATCAGCACCTCGCCCGCCGCGTTCTGGAAGCGGTAGGCCGGGGCCGGGCGGGCGTGGGCCAGCACCTGGTCGGCGATCCCCAGGCCCTGGAACAGACGCATGATCTCATGGTCGAAGTGGGCGGCGCGCGGCAGGGGATAGATCGCCCCGTCCTTCTCGGCCACGCAGACCGACACCCCGCGCCGCGCCAGCAGCGCCGCCAGCGCGGCGCCCACCGGCCCCAGGCCGACGATGGCGACGTCGACGTCCGCGCTCACGGTCACGCCTCCGGCCGGCAGACGGCCTCGATGGCGCCCAGGCGGTCGATCTCCACGCGGACGACATCGCCGTCCTTGAGGAATTGCCGGGGGGTCATGGCCGCGCCCACGCCGCCGGGCGTGCCCGTGAAGATCACGTCGCCCGGCTCCAGCGTCATGGCCTGGGACAGGTGCTCGACCTGGGCCCAGACGTCGAACACCAGTTGGGCGGTGTTGGAGGCCTGCCGGCTTTCGCCGTTCACCAGGCAGCGGATGTCCAGGCCATGCGGGTCGCCGACCTCGTCCGAGGTGGTGATCCAGGGACCAAAGGGCGCGTGGCTGTCGAAGGACTTGCCCACCACCCACTGGGAGGTGCGGTGCTGCCAGTCGCGGACCGTGGCGTCGTTGCCGACGCAGAAGCCGAACAGGGCGGCGGGGGCGGCCTTAGCGTCGATGTGGCGGCCGCCCTTGCCGACGATGGCCACCATCTCGGCCTCGTAGTCCAGGAAGGGAGAGACCTTGGGAATCTGGATCGGATCGTTGGGACCGTTCACCGCCGTCGTCGCCTTGGAGAACCACGTCTGGGCCGCGGGGGTCTCGATGCCGCTCTCGGCGATGTGGTCGGCGTAGTTGAGGCCGATGGCCATGATCTTGCCGGGCCGGGCGATGGGCGCCAGCAGCCGCGCCTCCGCCAGGGCCGCGTCGGCCGCCCGGCTGCGGGCGATCTCGGCGACCGCGCCGCCGACCGCATCCCAGCGGGCGATGAGGTCGATCATCTCCGTCACCAGGGCGGGGGCGGCGCGGGTGATGGAGACCAGGCCGGCGTCCGTGACCACGGCCAGCTCCCGGCCCTGGCCGGCGTCGAAGGCGGCGAGTTTCATGAGGGGCCTCCTAGGCCATGGTCGGGGGCGCGGGCGGCCCCCACTGGACGCCGAGCAGGTCGGCGATGCTGGTGACGTTCGAGCCCGAGGCGGCGGTGAGCAGGTCGCCGTCGGTCCAATGCTCCAGGGCGTGGCCCCAAGGGTCGCGCCAGTAGTCGAACACCTGGCTGCCCAGAATGTGCCGGCCGACGCCCCATTCCGCCATGTGGCCGGCGGCCAGCAGGTGCTGGTGGCCGACCATCAGGTCCTCGAAATCGGCGACCTCGAAGGCGGCGTGGTTGAACTTGGCCTTCGGACCCTGGGCCAGGAACAGGGTGTGGTGGTCGGTGGGCGTGTCGCCGCGGTCGCAGCGCATGAAGGCGCCCAGGATGAACTGGGGCGACACCGCCACCTCGTCGGAGGTGATGAAGCCGAAGCGGTCCTTGTACCAGCGCTCGGAAGCGCGGAAGTCGGTGACGTTGAGGACGGCGTGACCCAGGCGGATCACCGCCGCCGGCCCCTGCCCCACCCGCTTGACCGCGCCCTGGCGGGGATGGCCGAAGGCGCTGTTCCAGGCCGGCCGCCGGGGCGGCGCCGCGGCCGGGGCCTCGGCCTGGCCGGCGACCACCTCGACCGTGAACCCGTCCGGATCGGTCAGCCGCACGACCCGGCCGCCGCCGGGCGCATCGAGGCTTTCCACCGTCGCGCCCTCCGCCCCGGCCAAGCGGGCGAGGTCCGCGTCGCCGGCGGCGCGCAGGCCCAGCGCCAGGAACGCCGCCTCGCCGGCCTGCGCCGCATAGAGGAAGGGGCTGGGGCCCAGTCCCCGGTAGTAGCGCACCGGACCGCCGGCCTCGATCGGCCTCAGGCCGAAGTCGCGCAGGAAGGCGTCCAGGCGGTCCAGGTCCGGGACCTGGAAGCGCACGTGGGCGATGTCTTCGACCTTGATCAGGCTCATGGGGCGCTCCTTTGACGGGCGGTCTTGACGGCGGGCTCGACGAGTTCGCGGGCGGCGGCGGCCGCGATGCGGACGGCCTCGTCCGATGGCGCGCCCAGGCCGCGAAGCAGGCCGGCGTAGAGGTCGCCCACGGTGGCTACGTCCAGCGGCGGCTGGGTGGCGTCGAGGGCCCGGCTCATGCCGGCCAGGGCGACGCCATAGATCATCAGCAGGGCGGCGGGCGGCGACATGCGCCCGAAGCGGCCGACGGCAAAGCCCGCCTCAAGGTCTCCGACGACCCCTCGGTTCAGCGGCGAATCTGCCATCGCCTCGCCGTCGAACAGGCGGATCAGGGCCCCGGCCCGGCGCGGGGCGGTGATGGCGAAGGCGACGTAGACGCAGCCGGCCCGCGCCATGCGGACCGCCGGGTCGGCGACGCCGGCGTTGGCTGCATCCACCTGGCTTTCCACGGCCAGGCGGACCAGGCGATAGACCTCGTGCGCCAGGGCGTCGCGGTCGGGGAAGTGATTGTAAAAGCTGCCCTTGGCCACGTCGGCGGCGGCGGTGATCTCGTCGATCGTCACCCCGTCGCGGCCCTTGGCGGCGAACAGCGCCTCGCCCGCGTCGAGCAGGGCGGCGCGGGTGCGTTCGCGGCGGCGGTCGGGTCGGATCGTGTCGGAAATGACCATTTGGTCATTATTGGACGATTTAGTCAGAAACGCAAGCCACTACGGTCGCAACGCCGCCGCGGGGCCGATCGTTCAGGCTTCGAAGCGGTAGCCGTCCCCGTCCTTGACCACGCGCCCGGCGGTCGGGGCGGCGAAGTGGGTGCCGATCACCAGGGTGCGGTCGCGGGCGAAGTCCTCGAACATGCGCACGCGGGTGCGGCTGGACTGGGACTTGTCGTAGTCGAAGTGGCTGGCCCAGCTCGTGTGCGCCATCTGGCAGGGATGGTGGACGAAGTCGCCGGTGATGATCGCCTCGTGGCCCCTGGACGAGATGCCGACGCTGACGTGGTCGATGGTGTGGCCGGGCGTCGGGACCAGGCGGACCTCCGGGCAGACCTGATGGTCCGGCGAGACCAGTTCCACCAGGCCGGCGTCCCACACCGGCTGGACGCTGTCGGCGAAGATCTGGCCGTCGGCGGCGCCGTCTTCGTGGCCGGCCTTCCAGTACTCGAACTCGGCCTTGCCCAGCAGGTAGCGGGCGTTGGGGAAGGTCGGGACCCAGGCGCCGTCCACCAGTTTCGTGTTCCAGCCCACGTGGTCGACGTGCAGGTGGGTGCACAGCACCACGTCGATGCTTTCCGGCGAAAAGCCGGCGGCGGTCATGTCGTCCAGGAACCGGGTCTGCATGTTGGACCAGGCCGGGATGTTGCGCGGCTTGTCGTTGCCGATGCAGGTGTCGACCACGATGCGCTTGCTGGGCGTCTCGACGACGAGGGCGTGGATGCTCATCTTCACCCGCCCGTCCGGCTCGGCGAAGTGGGGCTGCAGCCAATCGATGGCCCGGATCGCCTCGGGCGTCGCCTCGTCGAACAGGAACTTGCCGCCGCTGGACATCTCCAGCTCGACGATGCGGGTGACGCGGACGTCGCCGATGGTCCAGGTCAGGTTCATGCGCGTTTCCTCCGGCGCCCGGCCGCTCTGACGGCGGTGATGGGGCTGCGGACCTTTGAAGCACTGGCGCGAGGGCGGGCGCAACAGTCACGCGACGGGCCCGTGCGCGGATGCGCCATTCGCCTTTTGTGCTGCATTGCACTATGTAGGGCCGTTCGCGACGGCCCATCGCGCCGCCGACCAGGATTTCCATGCCCTTCCCGATGATCAACCGCGCCATCGAGCGCGCCCTATTCGCTCAGTCCTACCTCGAGCCGACCCCCGTTCAGGCCGCCGTGCTGGAGGCCGCCGCCGACGAGCGTGACCTGCTGGTCTCGGCCCAGACCGGCTCGGGCAAGACGGTGGCCTTCGGCCTGGCCATGGCCGCCCAGGTGCTGGGCGACGCCGAGCGGTTCGGCGCGGCCGGGGTTCCGCTGGCGTTGGTCATCGCGCCGACTCGCGAACTGGCGATCCAGGTCAGCCGTGAGCTTGGCTGGCTCTACGCCGAGGCGGGGGCCAGGATCATCCACTGCGTCGGCGGCATGGACGTGCGCCGCGAGCAGCGCGCCCTGGCCGAGGGCGCCCACATCGTGGTCGGCACGCCCGGGCGCCTGCGCGACCACCTGGAACGCGGCCACCTGGTGCTGTCGGGCCTGAAGGTGGTGGTGCTGGACGAGGCCGACGAGATGCTGGACCTCGGCTTCCGCGAGGACCTGGAGGTGATCCTGGACTCCACGCCGGTGGAGCGCCGGACCCTGCTGTTCTCGGCCACCATCGCCCGCGAGATCGCGGCCCTGGCCCGCCGCTACCAGAAGGACGCGGTGCGGATCGACACCGTCAACCGCAACGAGCCGCACGGCGACATCGACTACCGCGCCATCCGGGTGGCGCCGCACGAGATCGAGCACGCGGTGGTCAATGTTCTGCGCCACTTCGAGACCGGGGCGCTGGTGTTCTGCGCCACCCGCGAGGCGGTGCGGCACCTGTACGTGAACCTGCGCGAGCGGGGCTTCAACGTCGTCGCCCTGTCCGGGGAGCTGACCCAGAAGGAGCGCGCCGAGGCCTTGCAGGCCCTGCGCGACGGCCGCGCCCAGGTGTGCGTGGCCACCGACGTGGCGGCGCGCGGGCTCGACCTGCCGGACCTGGGCCTCGTGGTCCACGCCGAGCTGCCCCAGAACAAGGCCGCCCTGCTGCACCGCTCGGGCCGCACGGGCCGGGCCGGACGCAAGGGCGTCTCGGTGCTGCTGGTGCCCTACAGCCGCCGGCGGCTGGCCGAGGGCATGCTGGCCCAGGCCAATATCGAGGCGACCTGGAGCGGCCCGCCCAGCGCCGACGAGATCCGCGCCAAGGACCAGCAGCGCCTGCTGGAAGACCCGATCCTCAACGAGCCGCCCTCCGAGGAGGAGCTGGTCCTGGCCCGCGCTGTGGTCGGCGAGCGCACCGCCGAGCAGGTGGCGACCGCCCTGCTGCGGCTGCATCGCTCGCGCCTGCCGGCGCCGGAAGAGCTGTTCGACGACGGCGGACCGCCGGCCCGGGAGGAGCGCCAGCGCCCCAACAACCGCGAACGGCGCGCCGAACGCCAGACCTATGTCCGCGACCAGGAGCCCCACGCCGCGCCGCGCGGTCCCCAGGGCGGCCCCCCGGGCGGCGGGTCATGGTTCCGCATGAAGGTCGGCCGCCAGGACGACGCCGATCCCAAATGGCTGATCCCGATCATCTGCCGCCTGGGCCAGGTGACCAAGGCCGACATCGGCGCCATCCGCATCTTCGAGCGCGAGACCAAGTTCGAGATCGCCGCCGCGGCCGCGGGCCACTTCACCAACGCCATCCGCGGCCACGAGGGCGAGCGCGAACGCATCGAGCCGGCCGGCGCGCCGGGCCCGCGCGACAAGACCGCCCCGCCCCGCACCCAGCACAAGCCCGGCGGCGGCCCGCCCCATGCCGGCAAGCGCCCCTTCAAGGGCAAGCCGCCGCATCGGGGCAAGGGTCCGCGCCAAGGCTAGGACGGCTCGGCGGCCTCAGCCGCCATGCAGGACGTTCACCGGGCGCGCATCGCCCTGCGGCCGCAGTTCGCGCCGGGTGATGATGGCCGGGCCGAGGGCTTCCAGGCGCGCGATCTCTTCGGGCGTGCGCTCGCGCAGGGCCTGGGCGCGGGAGGAGATGAACACCTTGAGCAGGCTCATGTCCGCGGAGGGCTCCATCGGATCGCCGGCCAGGTCCTGGCTGACGGTCAGGCAGTCACCCGCCTGCAGCCGCACCGGCGCGCCGCCCGGCCCCGTCACGCTGGCAGACCCCGCCACCATGTAGAGGATCACCAGGCCGCCCGCCTCGCCGGCGGGGGTCAGGTCGACAACGCCGGCCGCGCCGGCCGCGCCGGGCGCGGGCGTCGCGGGCCGGACGATCCAGGTCGCCGCCAGCCGGCCGGACGACTCCCAGGTTCCGCCGTCCCGCGCTTCCAGGTCCGGCCGTCCGGACACCGGCCGATAGGCCGCCTCGGGATCGCCCGGCGCCTGCAGCGAAAAGCTTGCGCCGGCGGCATGGTACGGATGATCCCAGGCGCTGCGCTGGTCGCCGGGCGTGACTTCGGTCGGCGGCACGATCTCCACATTGGCGAAGGTCTGGGGAATGAACAGCTCCAGGAACCCGAACGATCGGGGCGGCGCGCCCGGCGGCGGCGGCTCCAGGGACTGGGGCGTCAGCCGGTTCTCGGCGTCCGAGGCGGCGGCGTAGCTGTAGTCGAACTGGTCGTGGATGGTGCCGCCGTGCTGGTGGATGACCACGCCGGGAACCGCCTCGGTCGTGACCCCGTCATAGGAAAACACGCCCCGACCCGAAGTCGGGATGACGATGTGGACCTGGGCCAGATGGGCGTGGACCCCGGTGCGGCCGGCCGCCTGCGTCCCGGCGAAGGAGACCACGTGCTGGAAGTGGGCGAGGCCGGCGGTGGCTTCGTCGACCCCGAGAGTCTTGTAGCCGGCCCAGGCGCGGAACTCGCCGATCTCATGGTCGGATTGCGCCGCGCGGTGCAGGTGGAAGATGGGCCCGGGCGGCAGGGCGAGCTGACGCCCCGTGATCGGGACTTCCGCCAGCAAGGTGTCGTCGTTGAGCGCCATCACCGCCTCCGTCGCGACTTCACGCAAGGGGAGCGCCGAACGGAGCGCTCGGCAAAGGCCCTTGCGCCGCAAGGGATCAAATAGCTGGTCGACTGCCTGCCGGGAAGGCGCGGCGCTGGCCTTCGAGGCCCAGGCGCGCCGCAATCTTGGTCACCCGCCCCTTAGGCCCAGGGCGTCAGCGCCCCGGCGGGCCCGACGACTGGCGCACGACGAGGACCGGCAAGGTCTCCGCCTTGGTCGGCGGCGCCTCGTCCTCGGCGCCCAGCAGCTTCAGCGCCGCCAGGCGTCCGGTCACGCGTGTCGGCGCCCGCACCGTGGTCAGCGGCGGCCACAGGCGCGAGGCGATCTGGAAGTCGTCGAAACCGACCACCGAGATGTCCTCCGGCGCGCGCAGGCCCGAGCGCAGGGCCACCTGCAGCACCCCCGCGGCCATCTCGTCGTTGCCGGCGAAGATCGCCGTGGGCGGCGGATCGAGGGCGAGGAGCTGTTCGGCGCAGGCGATGCCGGACTCGAAGGTGTAGGCGCCCTCGCGGATGTATTTCGGATCGAGCTTGACCCCGGCCTCGGCCAGGGCGTCCTCGAACCCGGCGCGACGCTCGTGCGAAGATCGGAAACTGGGCGGCCCGGAGATGAAGCCGACCCGCTTGTGGCCCAGCTCGGCAAGGTGGCGACCGGCGGCGGCGGCGCCCAGGCGGTCGTGCGAGACGATCATCCGGTCGGGCGCGTCCATCTCCACCGAGGCGATGCGGATGTAGTCGCATTCGATCTCGGCCAGCAATTCGGCCACGCGCTCGTCCTCCGACACCGACGGCGTCAGCACCACCCCCGCCAGCCGCTGGCGCTCGATGAAGCCGCGGATGTCGGCCAGGAAGGATGGGCTGGCGCGGTCGCAGGGGTGGACCACCAGCTCGAAGCCGGTGTCCTTGAGCCCGTCAAGAATGCCGAGCTGCATGTTGACCACGTACTGGGGCGTCGGATTGTCGTAGATCAGCCCGATCAGGAACGAGCGGCGGAAGGCCAGGCCTCGCGCCTGGGGATCGGGGGCGTAGCCGGTCTCGGCGATCACCGCCTCGATGCGCGCGCGGGTCTCCTCCTTGACGAAGGGCGAGCGGTTGATGACCCGCGACACGGTCTTCTTGGACACCCGGGCCAGGCGCGCGATATCGTTGATGGTCGGGCGCCGGCCGGCGAAGCCGCCTTCGGTCTCGTCGTGGTCGTCGGACGAGGAAGATGAGGTCACGGGCGCTCCAGATCCAGATGTCCGGGATGTTGTCCCCCGAGACATTCCTCTCATAGACGACGCCGCGGCTGCGCGACAATGCGGCAGGGCCGGGCTAGCCGATGCAGCATGACACCGGTTACTGATTGGGCAAGTGGCGTGGGAAACGGGCAGGAGCGGCCGGCGGGCCGAGGAACGGCATGACGGAACGGCTGTCGATGCGGACCCTGGCCGGGCTGGCCGAGGGGGTGGAGCGGTTCGGCTACGATCGCGCGGCCCTGACCATCGGGGTGGCGCACCTGGGTCCCGGCGCCTTCCACCGGGCGCACCAGGCCTGGTTCTTCGACCGGCTGCTGGAGACTGACCCGCGTTGGGCGATCAGCGGCGTCGCGCCCAAGAGCGTGACGATCCCGGACGCCCTGGCGCCCCAGGACGGCCTCTACGCCCTGGCCGAGCTGGAGGCGGTGACGCGGGTGCGAGTCATCGGCGCCATGACCGAGGTGCTGGCCGCGCCGCGCGAGCCGGCCGCCGTCCTCGCGCGCCTGGCCGCGCCGACCACGCGCTGGCTGGGCCTGACCGTCACCGAGAAGGGCTATGGCCTGGCGCCCTCCGGCGACCTCGACGCCGGCAATCCGGACGTGGCGGCCGACCTGGCGGGGCGCGGCCGGGGGACGCCCCTGAGCGCGGTGGGCTGGGTCGTCGCCGGCCTGGCGGCCCGGCGCGCGGCGGGCCATCCGCCCTTCGTCGTCGCCAGTTGCGACAACCTGCCGGCCAACGGCCGCAAGCTTCGCCACGCCGTGCTGCAGATGGCCGCCGCCCGCGATGCGGACCTGGCCGCGTGGATCGAGGGCGAGGTGCGCTTTCCCTCTTCCATGGTCGACAGCATCACCCCGGCCACGGACGACGCCCTGAAGACGCTGGTGGAGAACCGCCTGGGCCTCGTCGACGCCGCCCCGGTGCAGCGCGAGGGCTTCGTGCAGTGGGTGCTGGAGGACGACCTCGGCCCGGAGGCGCCGGACCTGGGCGCGGTCGGGGTCACCCTGACCTCGGATGTGGAGGCCTATGAGGCGGCCAAGCTGAGGCTGCTGAACGGCGCCCACTCCAGCCTCGCCTACCTCGGCCTGGCGCACGGCTTCGAGACGGTGGCCGAAGCCGCCGCCGATCCGGCCCTCGGCGCCTTCATCCGTGATCTGATGATCATCGACATCGCCCCGGCGGTGCGCGCCCCAAAGGGCATGGATGTGGGCGGCTACATCGAGGCGATCCTCAAGCGCTTCGCCAACCCGGCCATCCGCCATCGCCTGATCCAGATCGCCATGGACGGTTCGCAGAAACTGCCCATCCGGTTGCTGGCCACCACCCAGGCGGCGCTGGACGCCGGCCGGCCGGTGTCGCGACTGGGCCAGGCTGTCGCCGGCTGGATGGCCTTCGTGGCGCGCCAGACGGCGGCGGGGCGAACGCTGCAGGATCCGCTGGCCAGTCGGCTGGCGGCCACGGTCCGCGCCGAGGGCGCCTTGGCGCTGCTGAACCTCCGCGAGGTGTTTCCGGCCCGCCTGGCCGAGGACGTCAGGTTTCGCGTCGCCGTCACCGAAGGACTGACGGCGTTGGGCGGCTAAGCCATGCTCAGGCCGGTGCGTCAGCCCCGGTTCCGAACTTCGCCTCCAGCAGCGCCGGCGCGGTTTCCGCCAGGCCCGCCAGCGGACCGGAGGACAGCAGCAGCACGACCTCGTCGCCCGCCAGGGACCGGTCGAGTTCGGCCAGCACTTCCGGCCCGTTGGCGAAGGCGTCGGCGTCGACGCCGGCCGTCCGGATACGGGCCAGGATGTCGGTCTGGCTGAGCTGGTGGTGGGTCGCCGCGCCATGGCCCGGCGGCGGCAGCAGCAGCACCCGCGAGACGCCCTCGAACACCGTGTCGTACCAGGCCAGGGCGTCCTCGTTGCGCCACGAGAAGGTGTGCGGCTCGAAGACCACCACGGCCGGGCGCCCAGGGAAATGCAGGGCGATGGCCTCGATGGCCGAGCGCGCCTTCTCGTAGGACGAGCCGAAACCTTCGTAGGCCGGCACGCGGGACGTCGCGGTCTTCTTGTCCAGCCGCCGCGCAACGCCCCGGAACCGGGGCATGGACCGGCGCAGGGTGAAGGCGTCGATGTCGCCGCGCTCCAGCAGCAGGGCCGCCGCGCCGGCGATGTTCTCGATGTTGTGCAGGCCGAGCAACTGGGTCGACAGGGCGATGCTCTCGCCCGACGGGATGGTCAGGTCGAAGGTGGTGATCTCGCCCACCTGGATGTTGTGGGCCCGGTAGTCGGCGCCGTCGCCGAGGCCGTACCAGACCACCTTGCGGCCGGCCGTCAGCCGCTCGATGGGCTCGTACCCCTGGGCGCAGACCAGCAGGTTGTCCCTGGGCAGCAGCGTCAGCAGTTCGGCGAACGGCCTCTCATAGGCGGCCATGGTCGGGAAGACGTTCACATGGTCGTGGACGATGGAGCTCAGCAGCACCTGAGACGGGTGGTAGAGCAGGAACTTGGAGCGCCGGTCGTCGCCGCCGACGATATATTCGTCGCCCTCGATGACGAAGGCCTTGTCCTTGCCGGCGTGGCCGGTGGCGTCGAGATCCAGGGGGATGGCGCCGATGAAATAGCCGGGATCCTTGCCCGCCTCGCGCATCAGGAAAGCGATCATGGCGGTAAGGCTGGACTTGCCGAAGCTGCCGGCGACAACGATGTTTTCGCAGCCCTCGGTGTGCAGTCCCAGGAACTCTGCGAAGCTGTAGCGGGGGACGCCGCGACGGATCAGCTCGGCCAGTTCCGGATTGTCGCCCAGGTCCAGCTTGGCGCTGGAGCCTACGATGGCGACGTCGATGGCGGCGGGGATCTGCGCCGGGTCGAAGCCGACGTGATAGGGGATGCCCATCCGGGTCAGGTAGGTGCTGACCGGCGGGAACACCCCGTCGTCCGAGCCGGAGACCGTATGGCCCTCAGAGGCCAGGACCGAGGCCAGGGCGCTGACCCCCGCGCCCGCGATGCCGAGGAAATAGACGTGCATGCCGCCCTTGTGCGGCGATGCGGCCCGCGATGGAAGAGGGCTCGGCGCTCGCGGTCGGCCACGCCCCCCGCTATGACCCGAAGACCCAGCCAGGAGGATGCCCGCCATGAGCGACAGACACCGCCACGCCATCGTCGGCCTGGGCGCCCGGTCGTACATGTATTCGCGGGCGATCCTGAAGACCTACGCCGACCGGCATGCGCTGGTGGGGCTGTGCGACAGCAACCGCACCCGCATGGCCTGGTGCAACGGCAAGTACCGCGGCTGGGGCGCGCCCGCCGACATCCCCGCCTACCACGCCGCCGACTTCGACCGGATGATCGCCGAGACGAAGCCGGACACGGTGATCGTCACCAGCGTCGACCGCACGCATGCCCACTACATCGTCCGGGCGATGGAGCTGGGCTGCGACGTGATCACCGAGAAGCCGATGACCACCGACGCGGCGACCTGCCGCGAGATCCTGGCGGCGGTGGAACGCACCGGCCGGCGCCTGCGCGTGGCGTTCAACTATCGCTATTCGCCGGTCCGCGCGGCGGTGAAGGCGCTGCTGCAGCAGGGGACCATCGGCAAGATCAAGGCGGTGCACTTCGAGTGGCTGCTCGATACCGTCCACGGCGCCGACTACTTCCGCCGCTGGCACCGCGACAAGCGCAACTCCGGCGGGCTGATGGTGCACAAGGCCACCCACCACTTCGACCTGGTGAACTGGTGGCTGGAGTCCTCGCCCGAGCTGGTCTTCGGCCTGGGCTCGCTGGCCTTCTATGGCCGCGCCGCCGCCGAGGCGCGGGGCGTCACCCAGTTCTACGATCGCGGCACCGACCACCCCAACGCCAAGGACGATCCCTTCGCCCTCAGCCTGGCCGACGGCGGCATGCTGGAAGGCCTGTATCTGAACGGCGCGAAGGAAGACGGCTATCGCCGCGACCAGAGCGTCTTCGGCGACGGGATCAGCATCGAGGACACCATGAACCTGCTGGTCCGCTACAGGAACGGCGCCCAGATGAGCTACACGCTCAGCGCCTACAGCCCCTGGGAGGGCTATCGCATCGCCTTCATCGGCGACACCGGGCGTATCGAGCTGGAGGACCTGGAAAAGTCCTACATCAGCGCCGCCGGCGGCGAGATCGGCCAGTCCGCCAGCGAGAGCCAGAAGGTCACCGTCTTCCCCCACTGGTCGCGCCCCTACGACGCCACGCCGCCGGCCGCGACGGGCGAGCATGGCGGCGGCGACGCCCTGCTGCTGGAGGACATCTTCGGCCAGGCCCCGCCGGCCGACCCGTTGGGCCGCCGCGCCGACCACATCGCCGGGGCGCGCAGCATCCTCACGGGAATCGCCGCCAACCAGGCCTTCGCCACGGGCCTGCCGGTGCGGGTGGACGACCTGGTGCGCCTGGACTAAGGCGGCGCCCCGGGACGTATTCAAGTCTGGACTTAAGTTACCATGCCGGGCTGCCGCGGCGCCTCGTCCTGCCAGGCCTCGGTGTCCAGAACCTGCTGGATCACCTGGGCCGCCCGCCAGACATCCTCGTAGCCGAGGTAGAGCGGGGTGATCCCGAACCGCAGGATGTCGGGTTCGCGGAAATCGCCGATCAGGCCGCGCGCGATCAGGGCCTGCATGATCCGGTAGCCTTCCGAGTGGGCGAAGGAGACGTGGCTGCCGCGAGGCCCGTGGCGGGGGCTGGCCAGGGTCAGGCCGGGGCAACGCGCCTCCACCTCGGTGATGAAGAGGCCGATGAGGCGCTTGGCCTTGGCGGCCAGGTCGTGGGCGGCGATCTCGACGGCGATCTCGACGCCCGCCTCCAGGGCGGTGAGCGCGAGCACGGACGGCGTGCCGCACAGGAATCGCTCCACGCCGGGCGCCGGCCGGTAGTCGTCGACGAAGTCGAACGGCGCGGCGTGGCCCATCCAGCCGGTCAGGGGCGAGACCAGCTCGCCCTGGTGGCGGGCGGCGACGAACAGGAACGCCGGCGCGCCGGGGCCGCCGTTGAGGAACTTGTAGCCGCAGCCGACGGCGAGGTCGGCGTTGCAGCCGTTCAAGTCCACCGGAATGGCGCCCGCGCTGTGGCTGAGGTCCCAGAGGGTCAGGGCGCCGGCGTCGTGGGCGGCGGCGGTCAGGGCCGCCATGTCATGGCGATGGGCGCTCTTGTAGTGGACGTGGCTGAGCTGCAGGAGGGCGACGTCCGGGCCCAGATGATCCGCGATCTCGGCGGCCTGAACCGCCCGAACCTCGATGTCGGGCAGCACCGCCGCCAGGCCCTGGGCGATGTAGAGGTCGGTGGGAAAGTTGCCCGGCTCGGTGAGGATCACCCGCCGACCCGGCCGCGCCCGGACGGCGGCCACGGCCAGCTTGAAGAGGTTCACCGAAGTGGAGTCCGCGACCACCACCTCTCCCGCTTCCGCGCCGATCAGGCGCGCGATCTTGTCGCCCACGCGGCGGGGCGCGCCGATCCAGCCGGCGTCGTTCCAACTGCGGATCAGGCCGCGGCCCCATTCGTCGTCGAGGGCGCGGGCCATGGCGGCTCGGGCCGCCCTGGGCAGGGGTCCCAGGGAGTTTCCGTCCATGTAGATCACCCCCTCCGGCAGGTCGAAGCGGCCACGGAAGGCGCGCAGGGGGTCATGGGCGTCGAGGGTGCGGACGGCCGCAAGAGCCAGGGTCATCGGCCGGTCTCGCGCAAGACGGCGCGAACAGGGGCGGCGTCCAGGCCTTCCAGCTTCAGCGGCAGGGCGATCAGCTCGTAGTCGCCGGGCGGAACCTCGTCGAGGACCAGCCCCTCAAGGATGCGCATGTCGGCGGCGAGGACGGCCTGGTGGGCGTCCATGGTCTTGGAGTCCTCGGGATCCAGCGACGGGCTGTCGAGGCCGACCAGCCGTACGCGTCGCCTGGCCAGGCCGGCGATGGCCGCGGCGCTCACGGTGGCGAAGTCCGAGCGCCAGGCGCCGTGCGGAAAGGCGTCGTAGGTGCGAAAGAGGACTCGCGGCGGCAGGGCGCCGAGCCGCTCCACGAAGTCCGCTTCGATCACCGCGCCGCACATCCGGGCGTCGACCACCCGGCAAGGCCCCAAGTAGGGCGTCAGATCGACGTCGGCCGAGGCCGCGCCGGCGGCCGCATAGTGAAGCGGCGCATCGGCGTGGGTCCCCGCGTGGGTGGACGCTTCGAAGGCGGAGACGTTCACCGGCGAGCCCGCGCCCATGTCCCAGGTGCGGCGGGCCGCGAAGGGCGTGTCGCCCGGCCAGACCGGCAGGTTCGTGCGCAGGGTCTGGCTGATGTCCCACAGCCTTGGCGGCGCGGCGTTGGGCGTGGAGTCGTGGGTCATGGCGGGTCCTGGACGAAGGCGGACCCTAGAGGAGGAGAGCGGCCGGCGCCTAGGTCAGCGGACCAGGGCGGTGACCGCGCAGAACACCAGCACCGCCACGGTCAGCGCCACCCAGAGGAAAGCCTTGAGGCTCATCCCCTTCGGTTTTGGCGGTTCAGCCCAGCGAATCGGCATCTCTCTCATGCCACGAAGTCTGTCATCGCGATCGTTTACCGAATCTGAATCCAGAGTTCGCTTCCACTATATTGGGCATATGAAGCGCAACACTTGCACGAAAAGCACCATTGATCGCACGCGAAGATAGGAATTGCGGCAGGAAGATGGCGCGAAAACTACGTCGACTAGACGACATCCTGGGGCGCCCAGTCGGCGGGCGTTCACCGCCCTGACCGCCGGGACGGCGGTCGCCGCCTTGCCAAGGCCTGGAGTTTGGGCGCCTCCTAGGCGGCTCGACCATCGCTGGGGAGCGGCATGGACATCGGCGTCTTCATCCCGATCGCGAACAACGGCTGGATCATGTCGGCGACCTCGCCGCAGTACAGGCCGACCTTCGACCTCAACAAGGAGATCACCCAGAAGGCCGAACGCTATGGCCTCGACTTCGCCCTTTCGATGATCAAGCTGCACGGCTTCGGGGGACAGACCGAGTTCTGGGACTACGCCCTGGAAAGCTTCACCCTGATGGCGGGGCTGGCGGCGGTGACCGAGCGCATCAAGCTCTACGCCAGCGTGCCGGTGCTGGCCGTGCCGCCGCCCATCGCCGCGCGCATGGCGGTGACCATCGATTCCATCAGCCACGGCCGCTTCGGGATCAACATCGTCTCCGGCTGGCAGAAGGCCGAGTACGACCAGATGTCGATCTGGCCGGGCCAGGAGCACTTCCTGCGCCGCTATGACTACTGCGCCGAGTACGTGACCATCATGAAGGAGCTGTGGGAGACCGGGCGAAGCGACTTCAAGGGCAAGTTTTTCACCATGAACGACTGCCGCCTGCTGCCCAAGCCGACGGCCCCCATCGACATCATCTGCGCCGGCCAGAGCCAGGCGGGCGTGGATTTCGCCGCCGCTCATGCGGACTACAACTTCTGCTTCGGCATGGGCCTGAACGAGCCGCTGAAGTGCCAGGAGGCCGTCCAGCGCAACGTCGACGCCTCGGTTCGCAGCGGGCGCAGGTGCGAGGCCCTGCTGCTGTTCATGATCATCGCCGACGAGACCGACGAGGCGGCCCTGGCCAAGTGGGAGCGCTACAAGCAGGGGGCGGACCTGGACGCCATCGCCTGGATGAACCACCAGGGCGAGGCCGACCCGCGCGGAGCCCTGGACGTCTCGGCCATCTACATGAGCCGCCCGCCCAGCGCGATGAACCTCAACATCGGCACCCTGGTGGGCTCCTACGCCACCGTGGCGCGATTGATGGACGAGATCGCCGAGGTGAAGGGCGCCGCCGGGGTCATGCTGACCTTCGACGACTTCCTGGTCGGGCTCGACCAGTTCGGCCGGCACATCCAGCCGCTGATGAAGACCCGGGCGCATGTGAGGGGGTCTGATGTCGCTGCAACGGCCTGACCTCGGCCCCGACGCCGTCACCCTGCCCGCCCGCCCCGAGGCCCTGCCGATCTCGCCGAAGCAGACGGCCCTGATCGTGGTCGACATGCAGAACGCCTACGCCTCGCCCAGCGGCTATCTGGACGAGGCCGGCTTCGACATCGGTGGCGCGGCCGGGGTGATCGAGCGCATCAAGGCGACGGTGGAGGCCGCGCGGGCGGCCGGCGTGCTGGTGGTGTTCTTCCAGAACGGTTGGGACGCCGACTACCTCGAGGCCGGCGGTCCTGGCTCGCCGAACTGGTGGAAGTCCAACGCCCTGAAGACCATGCGCGCCCGGCCCGAACTGGACGGCAGGCTGCTGGCCAAGGGGACTTGGGACTACGCCCTGGTGGACGCCCTGAAGCCCCAGCCGGGCGACATCGTCATCGAGAAGCCGCGCTACAGCGCCTTCTACAACACGCCGCTGGACTCCATGCTGCGCGCCCGGGGCATCCGCACCCTGGCCTTCTGCGGCATCGCCACCAACGTCTGCGTGGAATCGACCCTGCGGGACGGATTTTTCCTGGAGTATTTCGGCGTGCTGCTGGAGGACGCCACGCACCAGGCGGGGCCCGCCTATCTTCAGGAGGCCAGCGTCTACAATGTCGAGTCCTTCTTCGGCTGGGTGTCCAGCACCGCCGACTTCTGCGGAACCATCGGGCAGACGCCCGCCACCTGAGGGGAGCCTCCATGCCCAAGACCGTGATCACCCCGCCCGGAACCGGCGTCCCCATCGCGCCCTTCTCGCCGGGAACGACGGCCGACGGCGTGGTCTATGTGTCGGGAACCCTGGCCTTCGACGCCGACAACAACGTCGCCCACGTCGGCGACATCGAAGGGCAGACGCGCCAGGTGCTCGAGACGATCCGGGGCGTGATCGAAACGGCCGGCGGAACGATGGAAGACGTCACCTACAACATGATCTTCCTGAAGGACTGGGGCGACTACCAGGGCATGAACAAGGTCTATGCCGAGTTCTTCCCAGGGGAAAAGCCGGCCCGATACTGCATTCAGTGCGGCCTCGTGCGTCCTGATTTTCTGGTCGAGATTTCCAGCATCGCGCATCTGGGCGCCCGGTGAACCGCTACCCGGCTGCAACAATCGCCCGGGCCGCGCGGCCGGAGCGGGCGCCCGCACGCCCTGCCGCGCCTTGCCCTCGGGGCCTTGCGGCGTCGCCGGGGCGTCGGCGGCCGGTAACCACCTCTAAAGCATAATTGGGCCATGAGCGGAGGCTACCCAGCTAAGCCATGACTGGACGGACGCCTCCCATGACCATCGCCAAGCTTCGCGGCGCCCTGGCCGCGGCCTGCGTGCTGGCGGCCGCGCCGCTCAGCGCCCACGCCGACGGCGGCGCGTGCGAAGGCGCGCCCACGGCCGTCAAGATCGTCGTCAAGGTCGAGAACGTGCGCGCCAGCCAGGGGCTGATGGCCGCCACCTTTTACAACGACGGCGACAAGTTCCTGAAGAAGAACGGCTCGATCCGGGTCCTGCGCGTCCCGGCCAAGGCGCCGGCGCAAAGCATTTGCTTCTGGGCCCCCGCGCCCGGCGACTATGCGGTGGTGGTCTACCAGGACCTGGATTCCAACCACAAGTTCGCCTTCAACCTGTTCACCGGACCCCAGGAACCCTGGGGCCTGACGCACAATCCGCCCAACCTGTCGCTGCTGCACCGGCCCACCTTCAACCAGGTGAAGTTCGCCGCCCACCCCGGCGAGAACGTGGTCACGGTCTCGCTAAACTATCCGAAATAAAAACTGATCGGGTTTGCTGCACCGCAGCAGGTGACATCCGAGCGTCAAGAGCCCATCTAGGGCGTTCCAGTGAGACGGGGGCCGATCTTCCATGGCGGGTGTGACGTTGCGGGACGGACTGAAGGTCGCCGCGAATGTGCTGCTGTCGACCCGGAAGCCGATGCTGGCCCACCTGGTGGTGACCCGCTACTGCAACCTCGATTGCGCCTATTGCAGCGAGTACGACAAGATCTCCAAGCCGGTGCCCCTGGAGCTGCTGCTGGAGCGGGTGGACCGCCTGGCCGCCCTGGGCGCCCAGATCGTCACCCTGACCGGCGGCGAGCCCATGACCCATCCGGGACATGAGGACGTCATCCGCCGCATCCGCAGCCACGGCATGGTCGCCACGACCATCACCAACGGCTTCCTGATGACCAAGAAGTCCATCGAGGGGATGAACGAAGCGGGCCTGCAGGAGCTGCAGATCTCCATCGACGGGGTGAAGCCCGACGAGGTCTCCAAGAAGACCTTGAAGTCGCTGATGGGCCGGCTGAAGCTGCTCTCCGAGCACGCCAAGTTCCACGTCAACATCAACTCGGTGCTGGGCATCACCGAGGAGCGCACCCAGGACGCCATTGAGGTCGCCGAGACCGCCAAGGCGCTGGGCTTCAGCCACACGGTGGGCGTGCTGCACGACGCCGAGGGCACCCTGGCCCCGCTGTCGGACACCCAGCGGGCCGTCTACGACAAGCTGACCGACAAGCGGTCGATCGTGCACCAGATCAACTATCTGATGTTCCAGAAGAACCTGATGGCCGGCCTGCCGAATGACTGGCGCTGCCGGGCGGGCGCGCGGTACCTCTACATCTGCGAGGACGGCCTGGTGCACTACTGCTCCCAGCAACGCGGCCATCCGGGCGTGCCGCTGGCCGACTACACCACCGCCGACATCGTCCGCGAATATTCCACCGCCAAGAGCTGCGCGCCGTTCTGCACGGTGAGCTGTGTCCACCAGGCCAGCTTCCTCGACGCCTGGCGGGGCGGCCAGAAGCCGGCCAAGGCGCCCTTGCAGGTCGCCCACAAACAACCCGCCGCCGCCTGATCCGCCGCCTTGACCGTCCGGCCCAGTCCATCACCCCGCGGGGTAGTCATAGGCTCCGCGCGGAACGCCGCGAACGGCGCCGACGACGGCCTGCGCGAACTTGAGCTGCGCCAGGCTGAGGACGCCGGCCAGGGCCGAGGGCTGATGCGCCGACGCGGGCAGGGCCTCGGCCACCGCCGGGTCGATGACGACGGCGCGGAAGTCGGCGATCACTCGCGGATCGGCGATCACCGCCACCAGTTCCTCCTCGGCGCCCAGGCTGACGAAATCGAAGTTGGACGAGCCGATCACCAGTCGCTCGTCGTCGATCAGCATGCCCTTGAGGTGGGACATGCGCGGCTGCAGGCGCACGTCCAGCCCGCCCGCCTGCGCGGCCCACAGCAGATAGTCGCGCACCAGCCGCTTGTTGTTGGCCAGCGGGGTGATCAGCTCCACGGCGACCCCGCGGCGGCGCGCGCGGGCCAGGGCGCCGGTGACCGGAAAGGTCAGGTACGGGCTGATCACGGTCACCGATCGGCGGGCGTTCTCGATCATCGCCATGATCTCGGCGAAGGCGGCGCGGTTGCTGCGTCCGTCCATGGAAATCAGCCTGACGGGCCCGAAATCGGCGCGGCTGGCTCGCGGGCGGCCCTCGAAGGTGGCCAGGAAATCGTCGGCGCAGGCGTCGGCGAAGTCGCTTCGTTCAATCCTCAGCATGAAGTCGTGCCAAGCGAAGTTGTGGTCGCTGAAATTGACGCCGCCGATGTAGGCCGCGTCATCGGCGACAATCAGTTTCTTGTGATTGCGCGCCGGATACCGGGTAAAGAGAGGGCCGACGGGGTTTGTCACGCGAACGCAAACTCCGCCGTCTACGAGGCCGCTGAACATCGCGTGGGTGGCGCGGACCTCGCTCTGGAAGTCCTGGTCGGCTTTGGAGGCCTTTGCGTGAACGGAGCGGTCGCTGATCACGTGCCGGGTGTATTCATCCACCAGGACGCGCCGGTCCGCCGCCGGGCTGGCCTGGATCGCCGCCGCCACCGCCAGCCCCGCCGTGTCGCCCTCGAACGTCATCGCCTGCACAAAAAGTCGGCGACGCGACAGGGCGAAATCCTTCGCCGCGCGCTTCCAGAAGGCGTCCGCCCCAACCAAGAGCTCGAAATGAACCAAACCGCCCTCCACCCCGCGCGAAGCGGCCCGCCCGGGTTGCCGCTCGCCGCGAGCCGCGGCTAAGAAGCTCCCGATGGGGGACGGATTCGCCACCGTGATCGATAGCACGCCCGCCCCGCCGGTGCGTGTGATGCTGCTGCTCTCTTCGCTGCATGGCGGCGGGGCCGAGCGTGTCGCCGTGCATCTGCTCAATCGCTGCGATCCCAGGCTGGTCGACGTGCGCATGGGGCTGCTGAACCGGTCCGGCCCGTTCCTGGACGACGCAGACCACAGCCGCATCGACGTCTCGCCCTTCGGGCAAAACCTGCTGGCCTTCGAGGGCGCCAACTCCTCCTTTTATCGCCCCCACAAGCTGGCCGCCGCGGCGGTGCTCGCGCCCCTGAACCTGCGCCGGATGATCAAGGCGCACCGCCCGCACGTGGTGATGAGCTTCCTGAAGGGCATGAACGTGATCACCGGGCCGGTGGTGGCGACCATGGGCGCCGACCGGCCCCGCTGGATCGTGCGCGAAGGCAACAACACCGACGCCGTGATCGAGAACGAGCTGCAGAACAGCCTCGCGCGGACAGCCATCAAGTCCCTGACCCGCAAGGCCTATCGGGCCGCGGACTGCTTCCTGGCCAATTCGCACGAGATGGCGGCCGGCCTGCAGGCGCGCCTGGAGCTGGATCCCGAGCGCGTGCGCGTGATCCACAACCCCATCGACCTGGCCAAGATCCGCCAGATGTCGCGCGAGCCCGTGGAGACCCCGGAACGCCCCTTCATCCTCACCGTCGGGCGCCTGGAGTACCAGAAGAACCACGACCTCCTGCTGCGGGCCTTCGCGGCCAGCGAGGCGGCCAGGGGCCACGATCTGGTGATCATCGGCCGGGGCAGCATGGACGCCGAGACCAGGGCGCTGGCGGCCCAGCTGGGCGTCGCCGAGCGGGTGAAGTTCCCGGGCTGGGTGGCCAATCCCTGGGCCTGGATGGCCAAGAGCGACCTCTTCGTCCTGCCCTCGCGCTGGGAGGGCTTCCCCAGCGTTGTGGCCGAGGCCCTGGCCTGCGGCACGCCGGCCCTGGTCACCTCCTGCGACTTCGGTCCCGCCGAGGTGGTCGAGGACGGCAAGAGCGGCTGGGTGGTCCCGCCCGAAAACCTGGAGGCCTTCAGCGCCGCCATGGACCACCTGCTGGAGAACCCGGGCCTGCGCGCCGAATTCTCGCACAACGGCCGCATCCGCGCCGAGGAGTTCGACATCGACAAGATGGTGGAGCGCTATTCGGCCCTGTTCATCGAGCAGGCCATGGCCGCCGATCCCGCCCGCGAATCCTACGCCCGGCCGGTGGAGATGGGCGCGGCGGTTCGCGTGGCCGAATAGGCGGGCCGCCGGTGCGCCGCCGCGACGCGCCCGGGCGCCGATGAAGCCCAAGGTCCAGGTCTTCGCCCTCGGCGGCACCATCGCCATGGCCCCGCGCCGGGAGGGGGGCGTGGCGCCGGGCCTGGACGGCGACGATCTGGTGGGCGCCGTCCGCGCCTGGACCGGTGATGTCGAAGTCGCCGCCGAGACGCTGTTGAGCCTGCCCAGCGCCAGCCTGGCCTTCGCCGAGATCGCCCAGGTGGCCGATCGGGCTCGCGCCGCGGTGGCCGCCGGCGCCGCCGGCGTGGTCGTCACCCAGGGCACCGACACCCTGGAGGAGACGGCCTTCCTGCTCGATCTTCTGCTGGACCTTCAGGCGCCCGTGGTGGTGACCGGCGCCATGCGCGCGCCCTCTCAGGCCGGGCCGGACGGCCCCGCCAACCTGTTCGCCGCGATCCAGACCGCCGCCAGTTCCGAGGCGCGCGGCGCCGGTGTGCTGCTGGTCTTCAACGACGAGATCCACGCCGCCCGCTTCGTCGCCAAACGCCACACGCACAAGCCGTCGGCTTTCGTCTCGCCCCTGGCCGGCCCGATCGGCTGGATCGCAGAGGGGCGCGTGCGCGTGCCTTTGAAGCCGGTTCGTCCCATGCCCACGCTCGTCTGGCCGGCGCGGGGCCTGCCCGAGGTGGTGCTGCTGGCCGGGCCGCCGGACGACGGCGGCCGCCTGGTGCGCGCCCTGCTGGCCGATCCGCCGGCCGGGGTGGTGGTCCAGGCCATGGGCGCCGGGCACACGCCCCGCGTCCTGGCCCCGCTGCTGGGCGAGCTGGCCGATCGCATACCGGTGGTCCTGGCCTCGCGCACCGGCGCGGGCGAGACCCTGCGGCGCACCTATGGCTTCCACGGCAGCGAGATCGACCTGACCCAGCGCGGCCTGATCCCGGCCGGCTGGCTGGACGCCCCGAAGGCCCGCATCCTGCTGGCCCTGCTGCTGGCCGACGGCGCCGACCGGTCCCGGATCATCGCCGCTTTCGACGACTAGCGGGGCCGGCCGGCCTCAACGGGTCAGGCGTCCTCGTCCTGATAGTATTCCTGGCCCAGGTGGGTGATCTGGTCCTCGCCCATCAGCCAGCGCAGGGTGTTCTTCAGCTTGGTCTGCTGGATGAACAGGTCGTGCTCCGGATAGAGGCCGGGCGCGTGCTGCGGGCTCTTGAAGTAGAACGACAGCCACTCCTGAATGCCCTTGAGGCCCGCGCGCTTGGCCAGGTCCATGAACAGCGCCAGGTCGAGCACCAGCGGCGCGGCCAGGATCGAGTCCCGGCACAGGAAGTCGATCTTCATCTGCATCGGGTAGTTCAGCCACCCGAAGATGTCGATGTTGTCCCAGCCTTCCTTGTTGTCGCCCCGCGGCGGGTAATAGTTGATCCGCACCTTGTGGTAGATGTTGCCGTAGAGCTCCGGGTGCAGTTCAGGCTGCAGGATCGTATCCAGCACGCCCAGCTTGGATTCCTCCTTGCTCTTGAAGCTCTCCGGGTCGTCCAGCACCTCGCCGTCGCGGTTGCCGAGGATGTTGGTCGAGTACCAGCCGGCGAGGCCCAGCATGCGGGCCTTCAGCATCGGCGCGATGACCGTCTTGAGCAGTGTCTGGCCGGTCTTGAAGTCCTTGCCGCAGATCGGCACGCCCAGTTCATTGGCCAGCTGCACCATCACCGGGGTGTCGACCGTAAGGTTCGGCGCGCCGTTGGCGAAGGGGATGCCTTCCAGCATCGCCGCATAGGCGTAGATCATCGACGGCGGGATCGAGATGTCGTTAGACGTCAGCGCCGCGTCGAAGGCCTCGCGGCTCAGGTGCGTGGCGGCCTCTTCCATGAAGATCTCGGTGGAGGCGGCCCAGACGAACACCAGCCGGTCGCAGTTGTTCTTGGCCTTGAAGTCGCGCATGTCCTGGCGAACCATCTCCACCAGGCCCATCTTGGTGTTGGCGGTCTTGACGTTCTTCCCTTCCAGCCGTTTGACGTAATACTGGTCGAAGACGGCCGGCATCGCCTTGACGCTCTTCAGGAAATCGCCGATCGGCTCGATGTGGTCATGGCGGTCGAGCACGCCGCACTTCATGGCCGCCTGGTAAGCGTCCTCCTCGATGGGATCCCAGGCGCCGAATACGATGTCGTCCAGGCTGGCCAGGGGCACGAAGTCCTTGATCAGCGGCGACTTGCCGTCGGTGCGCTTGCCGAGCCGGATGGTGCCGGTCTGGGTCAGGGCGCCCACGGGCGCCGCCGTGCCGCGCCGGGCGTGCTCGACGCCCGCGATGAGGGTCGAGGAAACGGCGCCGAGGCCGGCGAGGAGGACCCCGAGCTTGCCCTTGGCGGGCGCGATCTGATGTCGTTGCGTTTCCACGAAGTCTCTAGCCTCCAGATTGACGCCCCGAGCCCGGGCCAATGCGATCAACGGCTGCTGCCACTGCGCCGGCACCCGTCCGGTGCTCGCCCAGTGCTCGATCGTGCTCTGCCGCTTGCCGAGCAGGGCCGCCAGCGCGCTCTGGCCGCCGAAGCGGCGAATGATGCGTTCTGCTGGGTTGCCTTGCTCCATGTCCGAGCGGGCTAACGAAATTTTCGTTGGGCGGCAAGCGCGAAACGGCGCGCGCCTCCATTCGCCCTTCGAAAGGGCGGGCGTGAGGCAAGGGTCGTCTGTCTTCGTGGCGTCTTGCCGATGCGCCTTGAACGGCGAAGCGCCTCAGGCCGCCGCCTGTTCCGCGTGGCCGAAGGCGACCTTGTCGTCCACGTCCAGCCAGAAGCGGTCGCCGATGTCGTAGACATGGGCGTGGCCGCGGTCGGCCAGGATCTGCATGCCGCCGGAGATGCCGCCGGAGCCGCCGTTCGCCACGTCCTCATGGACGGCGCGGATCAGGGCCTTGGACGCCAGGAAGATGCCGGTGTCGAAGCAATCATAGGTCTCGATCATCTTGCCGATGCGCACGATCCGGCCCTCGGTCGTGGTCGCCACCCGGGTGACGTCGTCCATGTCGACCAGCTCGTTCTGCAGCCGTCGATCGACGGCCAGCGTCACGCCCTCGGGATCCGCGGCCTGGGCGAGCAGCCCGGACAGAATCTGCGGGTCGAACAGGTGGTCGGACATCATCAGCACGAACCGCTCGCCCAGCGCGGCCTCGGCGGCGGCGACCGACAGGCCGTTGGACTTCCGCCAGTCGGGGTTGCGCACGGTCTCGATCGCAAGGCCGCGGCGTGCCGACAGGTCCTGCAGGAACGCCTCGACCCGCTCGGCCTCATAGCCGGTGACCACCGCGAACTCGCTCAGGCCCGCCGCATGGGCGCTCTCGATCACGCGCTCGATCAAGGCCACGCCGCGGACTTCCGCCAGCGGCTTGGAGAGGGCGATGTCGCGAATGCGCGTGCCCTGGCCGGCGGCCACGATCAAGCCCTTGACGTTGGCGTGGGCGTCGATCTTGTTGGCCATGCGTTTTCCGTTCGGGGACTGAAAGCCTGGGGCGCGACCGCGACGCCCGTTGTCGCGGTCGAAGGTGAGCGCCCAAGGGACGCAAGAACGCTAGCGACTGGTCCCACGTCGGACAAGATGAACACGCGCGCGAAGGCGCTTAAGGACCCAAACCCGGCCATGAAATCAAGTGGTTCTTCATCACCTCAGGTTTCAGAAGGCGCCAGCGCGCAGCCTCGGGGCGGCGCTCCCGCCGGGGCGCCGGGGCGTCCCAACGAGATCGAGGGTGTGACCAATACCTGGCTGATCCATCCGATCTCGCGCCGGGTGGTGGACGTGCTGGCGAAGACTCCGGTGACCCCGAACCAGGTGTCGGTGGCCAGCGTGTTCTTCGCCGCCGCAGGGGCAGCCTGCTTCGCCTTCGCGCCCTGGCCCCTCTCCGCCTTCGCCGGCCTGGTGCTGCTGATGGCCTGGCACGTGCTCGACGGCGCCGACGGCGACCTGGCCCGGCGGACCGGGCGCGCCTCGCCGATCGGGGAGCTGGTGGACGGAGTGTGCGACCACGCCAGCCAGGCCTGCGTCTACATCGGCATCGGCTGGCTGCTGGCGCCGAGCCTGGGGATCGTCGGGACGGTGGAGCTGGCCGCCGCCGCGGCGCTCAGCCACTTCGTCCAGGCCAACGGCTATGAGACCGGGCGCAAGACCTACCGACGCTGGGTCTATGGCGCGGCCTGGATGCGCCAGACCCAAAGCCAGGGCGGCAACGTCTTCCAGCGGGTGCTGGGCGGGCTCTACATCGGGCTGTCGCATCTGATGGCGCCGGGCGAGACGGCGCTGGAGGCGGCGCTGGAGCCCAAGATCGCCGAGGGCGGAGAGACGGCCGCCAAGGTGCGGGCCGACTATCGGCAGTCGCAACAGTCAGTGGTCAAGTTCTCGGGCCTGCTGAGTTCCAACAGCCGCACCATCGCCGCCGTCCTGGCCGTGCTGGTCAAGGCGCCGGCGGCGTTCTTCCTCTACGAGATCACCGTGCTGAACGCCGTGCTGCTGGCGGTGCTGCTGTTCAGAGGGTCGCGCAACCGGCGCCTGGCCGGCATGCCGTAGGGTCGCAGGACCCCGCGCCTGGGTTCAGCCGACCCTTCGCTAGGCCGCCTCTTCCCCGAACTGAAGCTTGGCCAGGTGGGCGTAGAGGCCCCCGCGATCGATCAGTTCGGCGTGGCGGCCCTCCTCGACCACCCGGCCTTCGTCCATGACCACGATCCGGTCAGCCTCCAGCACCGTGGCCAGGCGGTGGGCGATGACCAGGGTGGTGCGGCCTTCCATGGCTTCGTGCAGCGCCTTCTGGACCAGGCGCTCGTTCTCGGCGTCGAGGGCGCTGGTGGCCTCGTCCAGCAGCAGGATCGGCGAGTGGCGCACCAGGGCGCGGGCGATGGCCAGGCGCTGGCGCTGGCCGCCGGAGAGGGTCTTGGCCCGCTCGCCCACCAGGGTGTCGAAGCCCTGCGGCAAGGCCGACAGGAAACCTTCCGCCTGGGCCGCCAGGGCGGCGTCGCGCACGTCCTGGGGGCTGGCGTCGGCGCGGCCGAAGGCGATGTTGTCGGCTGCCGAGCCCGAGAACAGCGGCGTGTCCTGGGCCACCAGGGCCATGCGGGCCCGCACTTCGCGCGGGTCGGCGTCGCGCAGGTCGACCCCGTCGATGCTCACCGTGCCGGCGACGGGATCGTAGAACCGCAGCAGCAGGCGCAACACCGTGCTCTTTCCCGCGCCGGACGGGCCGACCAGGGCCACGCGTTCCCCGGGACGCACGTCCAGGGTGAAGTCGTTGAGGGCCGCCTCGGCGCGCCCCGGATAGGCGAATCGGACGTGACTGAACGTCACCGCGCCTCTCGCCGGGACCGGCAGCGGCCGCGGGTTGGCCGGCGCCGCGATGGCCGGCTTGAGCGCCAGGATGTCCAGGGCCCTGGACGCCGCGCCTGAAGCCTTCTGGATCTCGCCCCACACTTCCGCCAGGTCGCGGACGGCCGAGGCGGCGACCATCGCCAGGGCCAGCAGCATGGCCAGGGCGCCGGCCGACATCAGCGGCCGGCCGTGGCTGTCGTGCTGGATGAACACCGCCAGGGCGGCCTGGAAAAGCAGGATCAGCATGCCGGCGGCGATCAGGCTGATCATCAGGCCCGACATGGCGCCGCGCGCCCTGAGCTGGGCGCGGGAGGCCGAGAAGGCGGTTTCCACGGAGTGGTCGAAGCGGGCGGACATCGGCCCTTCCTGGCCGAAGGCCTGCACCGTCTCGATGGCCTCCATGCCCTCGCCGGCGATGCCGATGGCCTGGGCGAAGCGGTCCTGGGCCAGGATCGACAGGCGCTGCATCCGCCGGCCCAGCAAGCCCAGCGGTGTCATCAGCACCGGGATCAGGACCAGCACCAGGCCGGTGAAGGTGGGGCTGATCACCACCATCGAGACCATGGCGCCCAGCAAGGTCAGCAGGTTGCGGATGGCCACCGGCACGACATTGCCCACGGCCCGTTCGACCATGGTCATGTCGGTGGTCAGGCGCGACAGCATCTCGCCGGTGCGCAGCCGGATGAAGTGCGACTGGTCCAGGGTCAGCACATGGCGAAACACGCTCTTGCGCAGATCGGCCACGACGCGCTCGCCCAGCTTCAGGGTGAAGAAAATCCGCAGGCCCGTGGACAGCGCCAGCACGAAGGCCACGCCGGTCAGCTTGAGGAAGGCCACCATGAGCTCGGACTGGGTCTTCAGGGCGACGCCGTGGTCCACCACCGATTTCAGGCCCCAGGTCAGGGCCAGCAGGGCGCCGGTGGACAGCAGGACGAAGAAGGCGCTCAGGAACGCGTCCCAGCCGTGCGCCAGCACGAACGGGGTCAGCCGGGTCAGCGGGCGCAGGTCGCGCTGGCGTTCGCGCCGCCAAGCGTCGGCCTTGTAGGCGTCCTTCATGAGGCCGCCCAGGCTCGGGCGGCCCGCAGGCCTGGCCTCGATCGGCCCGGGTTCGCTCATTCGTGCTCCATATCAAGCGCAGGAGGGCCAAGACGCCGCAGAAGGCATCATACGGGCTATCAGCGCGGCGCGCGTTGTCATAATGACGTCACCCCGCGGCGCATGCCATGATCAGCGCGTGTTCGCCATCCCCACGGAGGGTCACTATTGGACGGTCGGTCTTGAATCCCACGCCCACGGCGCCGGAACGGCGCATGCTTATCGCGGCCCATTCGACGATCGCCGAGGCCTTGGACTACGCCGGCGACATGCCCACCGGGATCAATGTCTACTCCCTGCGCGGGGAGCTGGCGGAGGTTCTCGAGTACGGACGGCTGCGCGACGAGTCGCGGGCCATGGCGGGGCGGCTGCTGGGCGCGGGGCTGGAGCCCGGCGACCGCGTGGCCCTGGCCGCCGAGAGCGACGCCGACTTCCTGAAGGCCTTTTTCGCCTGCCAGTACGCGGGCCTCGTTCCCGCCCCCTTGCCGCTGCCGTCCCTGCTGGGCGGCAAGGAGCCCTACCTCGCCCATGTGCGGCGCATGCTGCAGGCTTCCGGCGCCCGCGCCGCCTTCGCCCCGCAATCCCTGGCCGACTGGTACGCCGACGCCGCCGAGAGTCTCGGCCTGGCCTACGCCGGCGGCTACGGCGCCTTACCTGAGACGGTCGAGTCGCGGCTGCCGGCCCCCGATCCGGAAGGCCTCTGCTACCTGCAGTTCTCGTCGGGCAGCACCCGTTTCCCGCTGGGCGTGGCGGTGACCCAGGCGGCGCTCAAGGCCAATGTCGGCGGCATCGCTGGCCCGCGCGGCCTGGACCTGGGCATCCATGACCGAGGCGTGTCCTGGCTGCCGCTCTATCACGACATGGGTCTGGTCGGGGTCCTGATGACCACCGTCCTGTGCCAGGGATCGCTGGACCTGCTGCCCACCGGCGCCTTCGTGCGCCGGCCCGGCGTGTGGCTGGACCTGATCTCCCGGCACCGGGCCTCGGTCTCCTACGCCCCGACCTTCGGCTACGACCTGGTCGCCAAGCGCGCCCTGGCCGGCAAGGTCGGCGATCTGGACCTGTCGTCCTGGCGCGTCGCGGGTCTGGGCGGCGACATGATCCGTCCGGAACCCCTGCGCGCCTTCGCCGAGGCCTTCGCCCCGGTCGGCTTCGATCCGGGCGCCTTCAACGCCAGCTACGGCATGGCCGAGGCCACCCTGGCCCTGACCCTGACGCCGGTGGGCGGGGGCCTGCGCACCGACCACACCGACATCGACCGCCTGGAACGTGAAGGCCTGGCGGTGAAGCCGTCCAAGCGCGGCGCCCGCGACCGCGAATTCGCCCTCTGCGGCCGGGTGCTGCCCGATCACGTGGTGGAAGTGCGCGACGCCGCCGGCCACGTCCTGCCCGAGCGCCGCGTCGGCCGCATCTTCGCCCGCGGCCCCAGCCTGATGAAGACCTATTTCGGCGAGCCGGAAGAGACCGCCAAGGTGCTGTCGGCCGACGGCTGGCTGGACACCGGCGACCTGGGCTACTTCGTCGATGGCCAGATCGTCATCACCGGCCGCGCCAAGGACCTGATCATCGTCAACGGCCGCAACGTCTGGCCGCAGGACCTGGAATGGACCGCCGAGAAGGAGATCGCCGCCCTCCGCCAGGGCGACGTCGCCGTGTTCTCGATAACCGGCGAACTTGAAGAGACGGTCATCGCCCTGGTGCAGTGCCGCCTGAGCGATCCGGCCGCGCGCGAGGCCCTGCGCGACGAGGTCGCCAAGCTGCTGCGCGTGCGTCACGGACTGGACGTGCAGGTGGTGCTGGCCCCGCCGCGCAGCCTGCCCGAGACCTCGTCCGGAAAGCTCAGCCGCTCGCGCGCCCGGGCCCTCTACCTCGAGGGCGCGTTCGAAGAGGCGCCCGTCAGCCTCACGGCCTGACATGAAGAGAAACCAGAATTGACCGGCCGCCTGGCCGTGGTCACGGGCGCCACCGGCTTCCTCGGGAGGCGGCTGGTTCCCGGCCTGGCGCGGCGCGGCTGGCGCGTGCGCGTGCTCTCGCGGCGGGCGCCAGAAGCCGGCCTCTGGGGCGAGACCGAACCCGAGATCGTGCGCGGCGACCTGGACGATCGCGACGCCCTCGCCCGCCTGTCCGAGGGCGCGGACCTGGTCATTCACGCCGCCGGACTGATCAAGGCCCGGGACCGGGCCGCGTTCATGGCCGTCAACGAAGCCGGCGCGGCCGCGGCCGCCTCGGCGGCCCTCGCGGCCGGGTCGCGCCTTCTGCTGGTCTCCAGCCTGGCCGCCCGCGAGCCGGCCTTGAGCGACTACGCCGCCAGCAAGGCGGCCGGCGAAGCCGCCGCCCGGGCCGTCTTCGGCGAGACCCTGAGCGTCCTGCGTCCGCCGGCCATCTATGGCCCGGGCGACCAGGAAACCCTTGCGCTGTTTAGGCTCGCGGCCCGGTCAAGCCTGCTGCCCCTGCCGGGCGACACCCGGGCGCGGCTGGCGCTGGCCCATGTCGACGACGTCTGCGACCTGGCCGCCTGGCTGGCCGAGCGGCCCACGCCCGGGACCTGGGCCGCCGGCGGCGCGAGGCCCGAGGGCTATGCCTGGCGCGACGTCTTCGAGACCGCCGGCAAGGTCCTGGGCCGCCGCGCCGACCTCATGCCGATCGCGCCCTGGCTGCTGCGCGCCGCCGGCGCCGCGTCCGAGGCCGCCGGACACCTCACCGGCCGACCGGCCATCTTCTCCCGCGGCAAGGCGCGCGAACTTCTGCACCCGGACTGGTCGGTTTCGCCCAAGGAACAGGCGCCCGGCGCCCCGCCGGCGCGGTTCGACCTGGAGGCCGGATTCGCCGATGCGGTGGCCTGGTACAGGTCTGCGGGCTGGCTGGCGTAGGGGTTCCGGGAGGCCCCCCAGCCGCCCCGGCCACTTTCCGCCGCAGTTGAAGGGCTATACGCAAACCTGTAACGGTGGACTGGGGCTTCGTCCGCGAAGCGGTGCATACAGATTCGCGGGATGCGGGGACATCATCAATTGACAGTGGTTGGCTCCGAGATGGACGTCTCTCATCGATCCATGCGTGACGATATTGCCTCGATATTCGAGCAAGTCCTCAATCGTCCCGTGGAGATCACCGACGATACCGACATCGTCGAAGACCTTGGTATGGACTCCTTGGGAGTAATGAATTTCGTTATGGCGATTGAAGACTTCTACGACATCTCGATTCCCCTGGATCGAATCACGCAGGTGCAGACCGTCGGCGACCTGATCCGGGCGGTGGAAGAGCTGCGTAAGGGAGCCTGAGCGTGACGATCCTCGCCAAACATGCCGCCTACAAGACCGCGTACGACACGGTCCGGAACATGGGCATCGAGCCCCTCAGCGTGCGCTTCGACGACGTGCTGTCGCCCACCGAGGGCGTCCTGGCCGGCAAGCGCACCATCCTGCTGGGCACCAACAACTATCTGGGTCTGACCTTCGACCCGGCCTGCATCGAAAAGGCGGTCGAGGCCACCAAGAGCCAGGGCACCGGCACCACCGGCTCGCGCATCGCCAACGGCAGCTACGACGGCCACCTGCGCCTCGAGCAGGACCTGGCCAAGTTCTATGGCCGCCAGCACGCCATGGTGTTCACCACCGGCTACCAGGCCAACCTGGGCGTCCTGTCGACCCTGGTCGGCCGCGGCGACCACCTGATGCTGGACGCCGACAGCCACGCCTCGATCTACGACGGCTCGCGCCTGGGCATGGCCGAGGTGATCCGCTTCCGCCACAACAACCCCGACGACCTCTACAAGCGCCTGCGCCGCCTGGAAGGCGTGCCGGGCGACCGGCTGATCGTGGTCGAGGGCATCTACTCCATGCTGGGCGACACCGCCCCGCTGAAGGAGATCGCCCATGTGAAGCGTGAGACGGGCGCCTACCTGCTGGTGGACGAAGCCCACTCCCTGGGCGTGCTGGGCGAGACCGGCCGCGGCCTGGCCGAACAGGCCGGCGTCGAGGCCGACGTCGACTTCATCGTCGGCACCTTCTCCAAGAGCCTGGGCAGCGTCGGCGGCTTCTGCGTGTCGGACAATCCCGACTTCGACGTGATGCGCATCGTCAGCCGCCCCTACATGTTCACCGCTTCCCTGCCGCCGGGCGTGATCGCCTCGACCATCGAAGCCCTGCACCAGATGCAGATCCGCCCCGAGCTGCGCGCCAACCTGATGCGCAACGCCCGCCGGCTGCACGACGGCCTGACCGCCCTCGGCTTCGAGACCGGGCCGGAAGCCAATCCGATCGTCGCCGCGGTGATGCCGAACCAGGAAATCGCCGTCGCCTTCTGGAAGATGCTGCTGGACAGCGGCGTCTACCTGAACCTGGCGGTGCCGCCGGCCACCCCGACCAACAACCCCCTGCTGCGCTCCAGCGTCAGCGCGGCGCACACGATCCAGCAGATCGACACCGCCCTGGAGGCGTTTGAGCATGTGGGTCGCCAGCTTGGCATGCTAAGCGCCGACAAGCGGCGCGCGGGCGCCGCCAGCTAAGGGGTTCGCCATGGCCGCGGCGCTGGCCGGCTACAGGTCCACGTGGCGGCCGTCGCTGATCGACGGCTATGTCCTGCGAAGCCTGGCGCGCCCGGCGGTGGGCGTGCTGGGCGTGACCCTGATCGCCTTTTTGCTCGAGCAGACCCTGCGTCTGATCCGCGAGCTGTCGGCCAATGGCGCGCACTTGGGGTTTCTGCCCGGCCTGATCACCAACCTGGTGCCCTATCACCTGGGTCTGGCCCTGCCGGCGTCCTTCTTCATCGCCATGTTCATCGTCGTCGCGCGCATGGACGAGGACTCCGAGATCGACGCCATCCTGGCCGGCGGCGTGTCGTTCGAGCGCATCGTCGCGCCGCTGGTCTTCGTGGGCGTGATCCTGGGCATCCTCAGCATCCTGCTCACCGGCTATCTGCAACCCTACAGCCGCTTCGCCTATCGGGCCATGCGCAACGCCGCCCTGGACGCGGGGTGGACGGCGCAGATCGAGCCCCAGGTGTTCATGAGCGCCGGGCCCGACTTCACCATCACCGCCGACGAGGTGGACGGCAGCGGCCGCAACATGAAAGGCGTCTTCATCCGGCGGATCACGCCCAACGGCGAGACGCTGGTCACCGCCACGTCCGGGCGGCTCGGACTGCGGCCCGACGGCAAGACCACCGAGCTGACCCTGTCGGGCGGGGTGCTCTACGAGGACGGACCGCACGGCGACCCGCGGGTCCTGCGCTTCGGCAATGTCACCGACTTCGAGACCCTCGGCGGGGCCCAGAAGCTTGATCCGCGCGGGGTCGGCGACGCCCAGGAGCTGACCCTGCCCGAACTGGCGCGCGAACTGACCCGCCGCGACGCCCTGATCCCGCACGCCGTGCTGGAGTCCGAACTGCTGGCCCGCCTCGCCCGGTCGTTCGCCATCCCCTTCCTGCCCTTCCTCGCCCTGCCCCTGGCCATGGCGGCCAAGCGCGGGCGCCGCGCGCCCGGCATGATCGTCGGCGCGGTGGCCCTGGTCGCCTTCCACCACGGCGTCACCCTGGCCAAGAATTTCGGCGGCAATGGCAAGGCGCCGCCGTTGCTGATCCTCGGCGGGGTGTTCCTGCTGCTGGTCGCCTTCTGCCTGTGGATGTTCTTCTCCAGCCGCACGCGGCCGGGCGAGACGCCGATCTCGGGGCTGTTCGCGCGCGTCGAGGGCTTCTTCGAGCGACGCTCGAAGGTGAAGGCCACGGCCATGCAGTCGCGCGGCGGCCTCAGCCTGACAGGCTACATGAGCCGCATCTTCGCGGTGCGCACGGCGGTGGCCGCCGGCGCCCTGCTCGGCCTGCTGCAGCTCATCGACCTCCTGGAGCGGACCAACGACATCCTGCACCGGGGCGGGGCGATCGAGATCCTGCGCTACCTGGCCCTGCGCCTGCCCGACATGTTCCAGCAGATCGCCGGCTTCGCGGTCCTGGCCGGCGCCCTCTTCACCTTCAACCAGTTGGCCGCCAGCAGCGAGATGGTGGCCATGCGCGCCACTGGCCTGTCGCTGTACCAGATCTTCCGCCGCGCCTTGCCGGTGGCCCTGTCGGTGGCCGCCCTGGACCTTGTGGTGGCCGAGGCCGTGGCGCCGCGCGCCGAGCAGGCCCTGACCACCTGGTGGAACGCCAGCGCGCCGGCGGCCCAGAAGAAGGCGCCCGAACCGCACTGGTTCCGCATCGGCGGCGACCTGGTCGTGGCCAAGGGCTCGACCCCGGACGGCCGCACCCTGACCGGCCTGACCATCTACCAGCGCGACGGCGACCTGGCCCTGATGCGCCGGATGACCGCCCAGTCCGCGACGCCCGAGGTCGGCGGCTGGAAGATGCGCGACGCCGTCGTCACCGACGTCGGCCCGCAGCGGGCGGTGGTCACGGCCGGCGGCGACGTGCACTGGCCGACCTCGCTGAGCTCGGGCGACGCGGCCCGGCTGTTCTCGGACTCCAGTGACATCTCCTCGGCCAACGCCATCAAGGCGCTGAAGGGCACCGAGCCCCTTAACCGCGCGCCGGCCGAGTTCCAGACCCGCATCCAGCGCACCATCGCCCAGGGCTTCGCGCCCCTGATCATGCTGCTGCTAGCTCTGCCGGCGGCCCTCGGCCACACCCGCAGCAACCGCACCCTGCCGGTGATCTTCGGGCTCGGCGGCGGCCTGCTCTACCTGGTGGTGGACGGCCTGCTCACCGCCATGGGCCAGACCGGCGTCCTGCCCCCCGCCGCGGCCGCCTGGGGGGCGCCCGTCGCCTTCGGCTGTGGGGCCCTGAGCATATTGCTATACGCTGAAGGATGACCTCCCCGAGCATGTCCGGCGACCTCAAGATCATCCCCGTCTCCAGCCAGGCCGAGCTGGAGCGCTTCATCCGCGTGCCCATGCGGCTGAACGCCAGGGACCCCAACTACGTCGCCCCCCTGCTGTTCGAGCGGCGCGAGGCCCTGTCGCCCAAGCACAATCCCTTCTTCGAGCACGCCGAGGTGCAGTTCTGGCTGGCGGTGCGGGGCGGCAAGGACGTCGGCCGCATCAGCGCCCAGATCGACAGCCTTTGCCGCGAGGAGCCCGGCAAGCCCACCGGCCAGTTCGGCATGATCGCCGCCGAGGACGACCCGGCCGTCTTCCAGGCCCTCTTCGCCACCGCCGAGGCGTGGCTGAAGGCCCGCGGCAAGACCCACGTCATGGGGCCGTTCAACCTCTCCATCAACGAAGAGACCGGCCTCTTGGTGGCCGGCTTCGACACGCCGCCGTTCTTCCTGATGCCGCACGACCAGCCCTACGTCGGCGCCCGGGTCGAGGAACTGGGCTACGCCAAGGCCAAGGACCTGTTCGCCTGGTACACCGGGGTGCCGACCTTTCCCAAGGCCGTGGACAAGCGCCTGGCCCGGCCCATGGGCGAGGGGGTCGTCTTCCGCCCGGTGGACAAGAAGCACTTCGAACGGGACATCAAGGCCCTGGTCGAGATCTACAACGACGCCTGGGCCGACAACTGGCAGTCGGTGCCGATCACCGTCTCCGAAACCAAGTACATGAAGGACTCCCTGGGGTTCATACTCAAGGACGGCCTGATCTGGTTCATGGAGATCGACGGCGAGCCGGCCGCCTTCGGGGTGATGGTCCCCGACCTCAACTGGATCGCCCGGGACCTCGGCGGCAAGCTGTTCCCGTTCGGCTGGGCCAAGCTGCTGTACCGCCTGAAGATCGGCAAGATCCCGCGCTTCCGGGTGCCGCTGATGGGGGTCAAGCGCAAGTTCGCCAAGGACCCGCGCGGCATCCTGGCCCCTTTCCGCATCATCCGCGAGCTGCGCGACCAGGCGGTCAAGTACGGCATGACCAACACCGAGTGCGGCTGGGTGCTGGAGGACAACCGCCCCATGAACCACATCATGGAGAACCTGCAGGCCGTCCCCTACAAGACCTACCGCATCTACGAGAAGGCGATCGGTTAGGGTTTCGCGGCGGTGTCGGCCGTGTCGGCGCCGCCCGTCGACAGCGTCGCCGGATCGCAGGGTTCGGCCTTGGTCAGGGTGTAGACTTCCTCGCCGTGACGGGTCTTCACGCCCATCGGCGTCTTCACCGAACCTGGCCCTTCGGCGTTGATCTTGCCGCTCGAGCCGTCGGGCGCCAGGGCGATCTTGAAGGTCCCCTTGCCATAGACGGCGAACCCTTCGAGCGAGCCGTCGTAGTCGTAGTCACCCTCGCCATTGCCCTTCGGCGTGAAGCGCACCGTGACCCCGCCGCCCGATATGATGAAGGGCTTGGTCAGGTCGCAGATGACGCCCGTCCCGTGGAAGTCGTCGGCGCCGCCGTCGGCCTTGTAGGCCGGCGGCCGGACGGCCGGGAAAGCCGGCATGGCGGCGGTGGTGGCGCCGGAGGTGTCGCCCGCGCCGCGTCCACATCCGGCCAGGACCACCATCGCCAGCGGAAGGGCCCAGGCAGCGCGCATCGTCATCTCCCATGTCGCGAATCGTCGTTACGCGATCCGACAAGGTTTCGCGGGCCGACTCAAGCCGCCACCCCCGCCTGGCCGCGACGCTCAATCCTGTTGCCAACCGCGCCCATCGGCCTCAAAGCAGATGCATATTGCATCGTCATTTGAGAGTTCGAGACTTTGACCCTAGCTGCCCAGACCCTCGGGGACGCGCCTGAGTCGCATCCCCTCGCCTCCGTCGATTCGATCATCGAAGGCCTCGCCGGCGCCGGCTATATCGCCTCGCGCCGCATCGCCACCGCCCTCTACATGTCCGCCCACCTGCAAAAGCCCATCCTGGTGGAAGGCGTCGCCGGCGTCGGCAAGACCGAGCTGGCCCTGCGCACCGCCGAGCTGCTCGGCCTGCCGCTGATCCGCATGCAGTGCTACGAGGGCCTGGACGAGTCCAAGGCCCTGTACGAGTGGAAGTACGGCAAGCAGCTTCTCTACACCCAGATCCTCAAGGACCACATGGGCAAGGAGCTGACCGACGCGCCGGACGTCGACAGCGCCATGGACCGCCTGCACGGCATGGGCGACCTGTTCTTCTCCGAACCCTTCCTCGAGCCGCGCCCCCTGCTCAAGGCCATGCGCCAGGAAGGCGGCTGCGTCCTCCTGATCGACGAGATCGACAAGTCGGACGAGGCCTTCGAGGCCTTCCTGCTGGAAGTGCTGTCGGCCTACCAGGTCTCGGTGCCCGAGATCGGGGTGATCAAGGCCCTGACGCCGCCGATCGTGTTCCTGACCTCCAACAACGTCCGCGACCTGGGCGACGCCCTCAAGCGCCGCTGCCTGCACCTGCACATTCCCCTGCCCGAACAGCGGCTGGAAGAGCGCATCGTGGCCACCCGCGTGCCGGGCATCGAAGCCCGCCTGACCCGCGAACTCGTCGCCTTCGTGCAGACCCTTCGCAACCTGGATCTGCGCAAGTCGCCGTCGATCTCCGAGACGGTGGACTGGGCCCGGGCGCTGATCCTGCTGCACGCGTCGGCCCTGGAGCCCGAGCTGGTGCGTGAGACCCTGAATGTGCTGCTCAAGTTCGAGCAGGACATCGTGGCCGTCGAGGCCAAGCTGGGCGAGCACCTGGCCAAGGCCGCCGAGGCGGCGGGGGTCTGATCCGATGGCCGCCATGCAAGGCGCCCCCATGCAAGGCGCTTTGGAGGACTTCCTACGCGCACTGCGCGCCATGGAGGTCCGCGTCTCCCCGGCCGAGGCGATCGATGCGCACATGGCCGTGGCCGAGGTGGGCTACGCCAACCGCGAGCTGCTGAAGGACGCGCTCTGCGTCACCCTCGCCAAGTCCGAGGACGAGGTGGAGAAGTTCGACTTCTGCTTCGACACCTTCTTCACCCGCGAGGAGTTCAAGGGCGCCATGGGTCCGGCCGACCGGGGCGACGACGATCGCCTCGACCGCCGCGAACCCGAGGCGGGGCAGCCGGCGGGCGGGCCGGGCGGCGGGGCGCAGGATCACACGGACCAGGCCTCCCAAGACGCTTCGCTGGCCGAGATGCTGCTGGACAACGACGCCATCGCCCTGTCGCGGGCCATGGAAGCGGCGGCGGACCGGGCCCGCGCCAAGGACATCCGGCTGAACACCCAGCGCAGCCTGCTGACCCGCAAGACCCTCGACGAGATGGGGCTGCGCGAGCTGGAGACTCTGATCAACCAGCTGCGCGGTTCGGGCCTGCCCCGGGACGAGGCCCTGGCCGAGCGCCTGGCCGAACGGCGCGAGGCGCTGTTCGTGGAGGCCCAGCGGTTCGTCGAGCGGCAGTCCAAGCTCTACGCCAGCGAGACCGGCCGGCGCATGCGCGAGAAGATCCTCGGCGACATGAAGCTGACCTCCATCGACCCGGACGAAATGAAGTCCATGGAGGCCCTGGTCAAGCGCATGGCCAAGCGCCTGGCCAGCCGCTACAGCCGCAAGCGCCACCGCGCCGACAAGGGCAAGCTGGACGTGCGCAAGACCATCCGCCGGTCGATGGGCTATGGCGGCGTGCCGTTCAACATCGTCTGGAAGAGCGAGACCATCGACAAGCCGAAGATCATCGCCATCTGCGATGTCTCGCGCTCGGTGGCCGCGGCGGCCCAGTTCCTGCTGCTGTTCCTCTACAGCCTCAACGAGGTGGTCGATAAGCTGGAGGCCTTCGCCTTCTCCGACCGCATGGTCTCGGTCAACGACCTGCTGGACGACGAGAAGCTGGACGAGGCTATCGCCCAGATCCTCAAGCGCATCGGCTTTCGCCCGACCGACTATGGCCGGGCCCTGGCGGACTTCTGCGACACCCATCTGGACGAACTGGATCGCCACACCACGGTGATCATCCTGGGCGACGGACGCTCCAACTACGTCAATCCGCGCTTGGACCTGATGAAGCAGATCGCCGAGCGCTCGCGGGCCGTGATCTGGCTGAATCCCGAGCCCCAGACCTACTGGGGCCAGGGCGATTCCAAGATGGACGCCTACCAGCGGTTCTGCAGCGTGGCCAAGAGCTGCAACACCCTGAACCAGCTCGAGAAGATCATCGAGGAAGTGCTGCGGACCTATTCCCCGCGGTAGGGGTTCGGGCGCCTTGCGCGCCCTACCCCGCCCGCCCGGTCAGGCCCGCCGCCTTCAGTTCCTCGCGCGCGGCGTCCAGGTCGGCCTGGAAGCGCGGGTCCTTCAGCATCTCGGTCGCCACGACCACGCCCAGGGTCTGGCCGGCGACGATGTCGGCCCGGTAGTGCATGCCGCAGACCAGGCGGTGATAGGCGTAGTCCCGCGCCCGCCCCATGATGTTCCCCGACAGCTCGGGCATCGCCTTGGTCAGGACCACGGCCATGGCGAAGCCCATTGTGGTGTGGCCGCTGGGATAGGAGCTCTGCGGGGCGTCTTCGCGCGAGCAGGTCTTCAGCTTGGGGTCGACGATCCACGGCCGGTTGCGCTTGAAGTAGCTCTTGGCCGCCTTGCCGGCGACGGACTCCTCGTTGCGCACCTCGGCCAGCAGCTTGGCCGTGGCGGGCAGCTTGGTCAGGTCGAACCCCGGCGCGATGGCGCTCTGGAAGATCATCCCGTCCTCGTGCTCGTCGTCCCACTTGGCCCGCTCGAACTCGGCCGGTGTCGTGACGGCGGCGATGCGGCGAAGCTCGGCCAGCTCGTCCCGCGCCTGGGTCGAACCGTCCACCGGCGGCGGTGGCAGCAGGTGGGTCGGTTCGACGTCCGCCGGTGTGAGAAAGGCCAGCGCCGGCGCATCGGCCGCGTGCCCCGGCGCGCCCAGCAGCATCGCCAGGCCCGCGAAGGCCGCCAGGGCGGTGGAACGGTGACGCGTCATGCCGGCCTCCGCTCTAGAAGCTGTACTTGGCCGACAGCTGGAAGCTGCGACCGGGCTGGAAGTAGTACTGATCGGAGGCGGCGCCGCTGCCGGAGATCTTCACGATCGATTGGCTGTCGAACAGATTGTAGATCGAGCCCTGCAGGCGCCAGTGGTCGATCTTGTAGGCCACCGTCAGGTCGGTGGAGTTGTAGCCCTTGATCCGGAAGGCCTGATAGGCGGCCTCGGCGGCCGCCGGATTGGTCGCGCCGAGGGTGGTGTCGTAGTTGTTGGCCCACTGCTCGGCCACGTACTTGTCGGACACCGAGACCTTCCACGGCCCGTCGTGCCAGACCGCGCCGAGCGCGGCCGTGCCGCGGGGGGCGCCGCTGATCTGCTTGTAGGGATTGGCCTTGTCCTCGGCGAAGTTCACCGAGCCGTTGGCGAAGACGAAGGCATGCTCGTTGACGGTCAGCGTCGCCTCGCCCTCGAAGCCCTTGTAGACGGCCCCGCCCCCGTTGAACCACACGGTGTCGTTCAGGGTGCAGCCGTTGGAGACCACCTTGCCGGCGTCGCAGACGTAGGACTGCAGCAGGTTGCTGAAGTCGATGTAGTAGACGTCGGCGTCGAACGAGATGCGGCCGCTCTGGAAGACCGTGCCGATCTGGTAGTTGCGGCTCTCCTGGGGCCTCAGGTTGGCGGTGTTGGGATTGTTGGTCTGCAGCACGCTCAGCGGCGGGACCAGGAAGCCTGTGGCGAACTGGCCATAGACGCTCCAGTTGTCGCGCAGCTTGTAGTTGGCCGTGAAGAAGTAGAGCGGCTTGTCGTAGGTCGCCGAATAGGGAATGCCGTTGCGGTTCTTCTGGTTGTAGGGCCCCCAGACGTTCCGTTCGAAGTGCAGGTACTTGAAGCCCGGGGTGACGGTCAGCTTGTCGCCCAGCTTGAGCTCGACGTCGAGGAACGGCTGGTACTGATGCCAGCTGGAATGCTGGTCGAACTGGATGTTGGCGGGCGCGGTGCTGATCGTCACCCCGGCGGCGTTCTTGACCGCCTTCTGGTCGTAGTTGGGGACGGTCGGGTTCATGTCCGCCGTCAGGTCATAGTCGTAGCGCAGCCGGTGGGTGCCGGACCACTCGTACCAGAAGCCGGCCTTGATCGTCCCGTAGGCGAAGTCCTGGTTGACCCGCAGGATGTCGCCGACCACCCGGTAGTGGTTGAGCTTGACGTAGCCGGGTATGTGGTTGCCGGGGACCGTCGCACCTGCGCTGTTCTTCGTCGAATTCACCGTCGTGTCGGTGACGTCGTTCGGCGACAGCGTGTTGTTGTCGTAGTAATAGGTATAGACCGTGTTTTCCAGGTGCGTCTGGGCCGTCACGTCGCCGTTCAGCCGGATGTAGCTGAAGTCGGTGTGCTTGTTGACCTGATTGATCTTGTAATACTGGTTGGTTCCCGGAATGTCATTCAGGGCGTAGGTCTTGCCGTGCAGGGCCAGCTGGGCCAGCGTGATGCCGTTGTTGTCATCCTGGTAGACGTGGGTGTGGTTGATGGTGGTGAACAGCGTCGCCTTCCAGCTTCCGCCCAGGGGCACCACAGCCCGCGTCATGATGTTGATCCCGTAGGCGCCGCTCTGGGTCAGGTAGCCGTCGGACCGCAGGCCCGACAGGGCGAACAGCGCCCGGGTCCCGTTCAGGCCGCCGATGGCGCCCGTGTTCAACAGGCTGACCGATTGGGCCGTGTTCCACGAGCCGTAGGTGACCTGCTCCGAACCGCCGAATTCGTCGCCGACCTCGGGCGAGAAGATGTTCACCGAGCCGCCGAAGGTCGCCTGGCCGAGCTGGCCGGCGCCGCCCGGACCGCGCTCCACCGACACCGCGCCGATGTTCGACGAGGGGAAGAAGGACGTCGAGTGGTGAGTGGGATCGTTGGTGTCCGAGAACGGAATGCCGTCGTAGGTGACGTTGTACTGGCCATCGGAGAACCCGCGCAGGGTCGATTTGGCTTCGTAGAGGCCCGGGCCGTTGAACGACAGGCCGCTGACGCTGGGCGTCAGGAGCAGCACCTCGGTGTAGTCCGAGGTCTGGGGCACGAACTGGTCGATGGCCTCGTGGGTGACGATGGAGGTCGGCTCCGTCGCCTGCAACGGCGCCTTGCTGGGGGCGTTGGTGACCGCGCCGCCGGTGGCGGTGACGGTAAGTTCGCCGATCCGGTTGCCATAGTCCGGCGTCTCGGCCACGCCCGTGGAGGCGTCGGCGGTCGCGTCGGCGGTCGCTGCTGAGGCGGCGCCCGCAAGGCCCAGGCCGGCGATCATCGTCGCGCCGGCCAGCATGGCGCGCAGCACGCGCACGTCCGCGGTCCGGCCGTACAGCCGGTTCTTGAAGCTCGTCATCGTCTATCCCCGATCCGCCGGCGGTAGACCCGCCGATCCAATGCGCACCACCGGCGCGATCGGCCCCCGACGCGCTCGGCTCCATCTTCGTCAGACGGCGGAGCCCCTGATGCAGCGCGGGCCGCCAACGGTCGAGTGAATATTTGGCGACGCTTTTGTCTACGATTTGAAGGATTTAGTTCATCGAAGCGTCACAGTTTCCGACCAACCGCCGGCCTCAATGTGGAGGCGAGTTCCGCACCTGGGCGCCCGCGCGCGTCGGCAGCCACCGGGCGCCGGCGACGTTAAGACGTGGCGCCGCAGGCCTCCTTGCCTGTAAGACCTCTTTCAAAGCGCGGCCCCGCCTTGGTATGGCTAGGGCCTACGCACCCGCGGACTAGAAGGCGCCATGGCCACTCTTGAAGACGAACTCCTGGATCTGGTGGCCGAAGAGGCTTTGATCGATCGCGCCAAGCTCGTGCGCGAAGCCACGCTGGAAGATGTCGGCCTCGACTCGGTCGACGTGGTCAGCATCGTCTTCGCCATCGAAGAGAAGTACGGCGCGGAAATCGCCGAGGACGCCTTCAAGAACACGCTCAATCTCGGCGAGTTCGTGGACACCTTGAAGGGCCTGATCGAAGCCAAGCAGGCTTAGGCGGGCATGACCCATCGTATCGTGGTGACGGGCCTGGGCGCTGTATCGGCGCTGGGCCTATCCGTGGAAGAGACCTGGACGGCGGCCCGCGACGGCCAGGGCGGCATCGCCCCCATGCTCTTCGATCCCGGCCCCAACGGCCCCGAGGGCCACACGACGCCCGTGGCCATGGTCAAGGGCGACGCCCTGGCCGCCACCGAGGCGGCGCTGGGCCGGCGCGTGGGCGCCTCGCTGGACGCCTTCGGCCTCTACGCGGTCAAGGCCTCGCACGAGGCCCTGGCCCAGGCGGGCCTGCTGGGAACCCTGGGCGCGCGCACCGCCGCCGTCTACGGCCACGGCTTCGCCGGCCTGCACACCCTGGAAGAGGGCTTCGAGCGCTTCTACGGCCGCAAGGCGGCGCGCCTGCACCCCCTGACGGTGCCCAAGGTGATGGTGTCGGCGCCGGTCAGCGCCATCGCCATGGAGTTCGGCATCAAGGGCCCGGTGTTCGGCGTCACCAGCGCCTGTTCCTCCAGCGGCCACGCCATCATCCAGGGCGCGGCCCTGCTGAACTCGGGCATGGCCGACGTGGCCGTGGTCGGCGGCAGCGAGGCGATCAACACGCCTGGCTGCCTGCGCGCCTGGGAAGGCCTGCAAGCCATGTCGCCCACCACCTGCCGCCCCTTCTCGGAAGGCCGCGACGGCATGGCCATCGGCGAGGGCGCGGCGTCCATGGTCATCGAGACCCTGGAGCACGCCCAGGCCCGCGGCGCGACCATCCTGGCCGAGCTGGCCGGTTCGGGCATGTCGTCGGACGCTTTCCACTGGACCCAGCCCAGCCTCGACGGCGCCCTGGCGGCCATGCGCCCGGCGATGGAGCAGGCCGGCGTCCTGAATGCGGACCAGCTCCTGATCTCGGCCCACGGCACCGGCACGCCCCTGAACGACAAGAACGAGTCCCTGGCCATCCAGACCCTGTTCGGCGAGCGGGCCAAGCAGCATCCGGTGATCGCCACCAAGAGCCTGCACGGCCACCTGATCGGCGCCACCTTGGCCCTGCAGGGGGTGATCGGGCTGGAGGCCCTGCGCCACCGGCTGGCGCCGGCCATCCAGAACTATCTCGGCCCGGATCCCGATTGCGACCTGAACCTGGTGCTGGGCGAGGCCCGGCCCATCGAGACCGACCACCTGGTGCTGAACGCCTTCGCCTTCGGCGGCCTCAACACCACCCTGGTGTTCAGGCGCTGGAGCTAGACCCCGAACACGTCCGCCAGTGAGCGGGCGTAGGTCTCCACCGTCTCGTCCACCTCGGCGCGGGTGATGATCAGCGGCGGCGAGAAGGCGTTGACCGGCATGAACGGCATCGGCCGGGTGATCAGGCCGCGCTCGAAGGCGGCGTTGGACACCTTGCGGTGCATGCCGTCGGCCGGATCGAAGCGGCGGCCGGTGGCGCGGTCGGCGACCAGCTCGCACGCTAGGATCAGGCCCTGGCCGCGGATCTGGCCCACATTGGGATGGTCGCCCAGCCGGACGTCGAGGGCGGCCTTGAAGTAGGCGCCGGTCTCCGCGGCGCGGGCCGGCAGCCCCTCGTCCTCCAGCACCTTGAGGTTCGCCAGGCCGATGGCCCCGCCCACCGGGTGGCCGGAATAGGTGAAGCCGTGGGCGAAGACGCCCATCTCCGGCGAGGCGTCGGCCAGCACGTCCCAGATCCCCTTCGAGACCGCCATGCCCGAGGTCGGGAAATAGCCGCTGGTCACCCCCTTGGCGAAGGTCAGGAGGTCGGGCTGCAGGCCATAGACCCCCGAGCCGAACCAGCCGCCCAGGCGGCCGAAGCCGCAGATCACCTCGTCAGCCACGAACAGGATGTCGTGCTCGCGCAGGATCGGGACGATGGCCTCGTAGTAGCCGGCGGGCGGCATCAGCACGCCGCCGGTGCCGATCACCGGCTCGGCGAAGAAGGCGGCGATGGTCTCGCCCCCCTCGCGGGCGATGAGGTCTCTCAGTTCCTGGGCCAGGCGCGCGGTGAACGCCGCCTCGCTCTCGCCCAGCTCGGCGAAACCGTAGTGGTGCGGGCAGGTGACGTGCATCACCCCGTCGATCGGCAGGTCGAAGGCCTTGTGGTAGAGCGGGATGCCGGTGAGGCTGCCGGCCGCCACGGTGACGCCGTGGTAGCCGCCCTGGCGGGCGATCAGCTTCTTCTTGGCCGGGCGGCCCTTCAGGTTGTTGTAGTAGCGGACCAGCTTGACCGCCGTGTCATTGGCCTCCGATCCCGAATTGGCGAAGAAGATGCGGGCCATGGACTTCAGGCCCGCCTCGTCGCGCATCAGCTGCAGCAGCTTGTCCGCGAGGCGCGCGGTGGGCTCGCTGCCCATCGAGGCGAAGGAATGGAAGAAGCCCAGCTCCGACAGCGCCTGGGCCCCCGCCTCGGCCAGCTCGCGGCGGCCGTAGCCGGCGTTGACGCACCACAGCCCCGCCATGGCGTCCAGCCAGGTTCGGCCGTGGTTGTCTGTGATTCGCACGCCAGAGGCCCGGCTCATGATCGTCGGGCCGCGGACCAGGTGGTCGGCGATGGAGGTGGCCGGATGGAAGACCGACTCCCGGTCGATGTCCTCGATCGAGCGATTGGGGCGCAGATCGTCCATGGCAGTCTCCAACGGTCGAGAGCCTTAGACTTGGCAAGCGCCGCTCCCTAAGGCTAGGGAAAAAGCCGACGAGGAAATTGACATGCCCAATGCTGCAAACGGTCCGAAGATCGGCCGGACGATCGCGGACTCCGAACCCTGGTGGCCGACCGCCGCCAAGCCGGCCAAGGGCAGTCCCAACATCCTGGTGGTGCTGTTCGACGACGTCGGCTTTTCGGACTTCGGCTGCTACGGCTCGCCGATCGCCACCCCGACCATCGACGCCCTGGCGGGCCAGGGCCTGCGCTACACCGGCTTTCACACCACGGCCATGTGCTCGACCACCCGCGCGGCCCTGCTGACCGGGCGCAACCACCACTCGGTAGGGGTGGGCTGCCTGGCTAATTTCGACTCGGGCTATCCCGGCTACCGCGGCAAGATCGCGCCGGAGGCCGGCACCCTGGCCGAGATGCTGCGCCCGGCCGGCTATCGCAACTACATGGTCGGCAAGTGGCACGTGACCTCGCTGACCGAGACCGGGCCGACCGGTCCCTTCGAGGGCTGGCCGCTGGGGCGGGGCTTCGACCGCTACTACGGCTTCATGGACGCCGAGACCGACCAGTTCGCGCCCGAGCTGGTGCGCGACAACACGCCGATCGACGCCCCCGGCGGCTATGCCGACGGCTATCACCTGACCTCGGACCTGACGGACCAGGCGATCCGCTTCATCGCCGACCACGCCGCCGACGACCCGGAGCGGCCGTGGCTGTGCTGGCTGGCCTACGGCGCCTGCCACGCCCCGCACCAGGCGCCCCAGGACCTGATCCTGCACTACGACAAGGTCTTCGCCGAGGGCTGGGACGTGGAGCGCGAGCGACGCCTGGCGCGCCAGAAGGCCATGGGGATCGTGCCGCCGGACACCCGCATGCCGCCGCGCAACGACATGGTCCGACCGTGGGCCGAGCACAGCGCCGACGAGCAGCGCCTGTTCACCCGCCTGCAGGCCGCCTTCGCCGCCATGCTCGACCACGCCGACCGCAACCTGGCGCGGCTGGTGGCCTTCCTCGAGGACGCCGGGATCAAGGACGACACCCTGATCCTGGTGATGAGCGACAATGGCGCCAGCCAGGAGGGCGGCCCGTTCGGCATGGTCAACGCCATGGGCCCCTACAACGGCAAGCCCGAGCCGATCGCCGAGAAGATCGCCCGCATCGACGACATCGGCGGGCCCGACACCCACACCAACTTCCCCTGGGGCTGGGCGATGGCGTCCAACACCCCGCTGAAGCGCTACAAGCAGAACACACACGGCGGCGGCATCCGCGACCCGCTGGTGGTGTCGTGGCCCAGGGGCATCGCGGCCCGCGGCGAACTGCGCCACCAGTTCCGCCACTGCAGCGACATGACCCCCACCCTGCTGGAGGTGCTGGGCATCGCCGCGCCGGACGTGATCAAGGGCGTCGACCAGATGCCCATCGAGGGCGTCTCTTTCGCCGCCAGTTTCGGCGACGCCGACCCGCCCCGGGGCAAGGCCCAGTACTTCGAGATGTTCGGCCACCGGGGTCTTTGGAAGGACGGCTGGAAGGCCGTCGCCTACCACCCGCCCGGCCAGCCCTTCGACAACGACGTCTGGGAACTCTACCACCTGGACCAGGACTTCTCAGAGACCGAGGACCTGGCGGCCGCCCAGCCGGAAAAGCTGGCCGCGCTGCAGGCCGAGTGGTGGGCGCTGGCGGAGGCTTGCAAGGTGCTGCCGCTGGACGACCGCTTCGGCCCCCGCTTCGCCGAGAACGCGACCCGCTTCCACGGGCCGCGCAAGCGGTTCGTCTTCCACCGCGGCATGGGCCACCTGCCCACCGACGTGGCCCCGGACGTGCGCTCGCGCTCGTTCGTGGTCGAGGCCCACGTCAAGGTCGCGGACGGGGACCAGGGCGTGCTGATCGCCCACGGCGACGCCACCTGCGGCTATTCCCTGTTCGTCCGGGACGGGCGGCTGACCTACGACATGAACGTCGGCGGGCGGCACGCCACGGTGGTCTCGGACACGCCGGTCCCGGCGGGCCACCACCGGCTGGGGGTGGCCGTGCGCAGCGAGCCGGGGCAGCGGATCATCACCCTGCTGGTCGACGGCCGGCCGGTGGGCTGCGGCGAGACCGACATGGGCTTCCACAGCTTCATCTCGTGGTCCGGCCTGGACATCGGCCGCGACCGGGGCAGCCCGGTGGCCGACTACGCCGCGCCGTTCGAATTCACCGGCCTGCTCAAGAAGGTCACCGTCACCATGGACGCCGACCAGGCCCTCGACGGCGACATGGTCGGCGAGGCGGAGATGGCGCGGCAGTAGGCGGCGAAAACCCACGCCTTGCACTTCCCTGCCCGTCATCCTCGGGCGGCAGTCCCGAGGATCCATAATCGCGAAAGGCCGCGTCGCGAGCGGCAGCGGAGCGTCGCACGGCGTCGAGGTTCGCGAATGGCGCGCCCTTCGAAGCGCGCCACACCCTCTCACGTGTTCATGGGCCCTTGGGACTGGCGCCCAAGGGTGACGGTTGAAATTGAGAAAGGGAACCGCGAGGTCGTCATCCCAAGAGCCCCTCCAGCCGCCCCATGGCCTCGGTGAGGGTGGCGGGGTCGCGGCAGACGCACAGGCGCAGGAAGGTCTCGGAGCCGGGGCCGAAGAAGACGCCGGGGGCGAGGCCGACGCGGGTCTTCTCCAGGATTTCCAGGCAGGCGGCGCGGCTGTCGGGCATGCCGTCGACCTCGAAGAAGGCGTACATGCCGGCCTGGGGCCGGGGGCCCAGGCGAACGCGGCCGAAGCCCTCGAGCGCGTCGCATACGATGGCCATGCCGGCCTCGCAGTATTCGCGCATGGAGGCGACGAAGGGCTCGCCCTGGCGCACCGCCGCCACGCCGGCGTGCTGCAGGAAGGTGGTGACGCCCGAGGTGGTGTACTGGGTCATCATCGCCAGGATCGGGCCCAGCGACGACGGATGGACGATCCAGCCCAGCCGCCAGCCGGTCATGGCCCAGGACTTGGAGAAGGAGTTGACCACCATCAGCCGGTCCTCGGGATCGGCGTGGTCGAGGATCGACGGGCCGTTGCGGCGGCCGAAGACCAGGCGATTGTAGACCTCGTCGGCCATCAGCCAGATCCCGCGCTCGCGGCAGGCCTCGAGGATGGCGACCTGGACGTCCATGGGCAGCATGGCGCCGGTGGGATTGCCGGGCGAGGCGAAGAACACCACGCGGGTGCGCTCGTCCATGGCGGCGACCAGCCTGTCGACATCCAGGGTCCAGCCGTCCGGCCCGTGGTCCATGCGCACCGAGCGCACCTCGGCGTCGAGCAGCTTGGCCATGCCGGCGGCGTTGGGCCAGACCGGGTCGATGGCGATCATGTTGTCGCCGGGGCGCATGGCCATCTGCAGGGTCAGCATGATGGCGTTCATGCCCGAGAAGGTGACGGTGATGCGGTCGGACGTCACCGGCCGGCGGCCCAGGCCGGAGAGGTAGTCGGCCAGGGCCTCGCGCAGTTCGGGGATGCCGTTCTGGTGGGTGTAGAAGACCTGGCCGTCGTCGATGGCCCGCTTCATGGCCTCGCCGATGAAGGCCGGCGCCGGGCGGTCGCCTTCGCCAAACCACAGCGGGATGATGCTGGGGTCGCCGAACGCGCCCTTGGCCAGGCTGGAGATGTTCTCCAGGGGCACGCGCAGGATGTGATCCTGGGCGCCCGTGAGGGCCAGGGCGGCGGGCGGGGCCAGGCCGGCGGCGGGGTTCAAGGGCGCACGGCCTCCGCGTGGAAGCGGTCGTGCGCGGCCCTGGCGCCGCGGTTGATGGCGACGTCGTAGGCGGCGACCACGAAGCAGTGGCCCTGCCTGGCGCGGGCGACGGCCTGGTCGAGGCCGGTGGTGAAGATGCCCACCGGCACCCCCGCCGCCCGGCCGGCGGCCATCACCTTGTCCACGGCGGCCTCGAAGTCCGGCTGACCCTGGGACGACCCCAGCGACAGGGAGAGGTCCCCTGGGCCGATGAAGATCATGTCCAGGCCGGGCGTCGCGGCGATGGCCTCGGCGGCCTCCACGGCGGCGGCGGTCTCGATCATCACGCTGGCGACCAGGTGCTGGGCGGCGGCGCGGTAGGCGGCGAAGTCGGCGCTGGTGCGCGCCCCGCCCCCGGAGCGGTGGCCGTGCGGCGGATACTGGGTGGCGCTGACCGCCTTGGCGCATTCGGCGGCGGTGTTGACCATGGGCACGATCACCCCGTGCGCGCCGGCGTCCAGGGCCGAGCCTATGGCGTAGTCCGACTGGTCGGCGACGCGGACCAGGACCGGGACGCGGCCGGCGACGGCGCCGATGGCGGCCTCCAGGCTGGAGCGGTCCCAGAGGCCGTGCTGGGTGTCGATGACGATGGCGTCGGAACCGGCCTCGGCGGCCAGTTCGGCGATGGCGGGCGAGCCCAGGGACAGCCAGTGACAGCCGACGGCGGGACCGGATTTCAGCCGGGCTTTGAGGTCCGGCGTGGGGAGACGGGCGCTGATCATGGCCGGGCCATAGCCGCTTGCGCGGTCCTTGGCGAGACGGCGTCCGCCACCGTCGGCGGGGCGAGGCCCAGGCGCTCGAACTGGGCCAGGGGAACCTCAAGCTCGATCAGGATGCGGCGCAGGCGCTCGGCCAGCGTCGCCTCGTCGGGCGTACCCACCAGGTTGACGGCCTCGTCGGGGTCGGCGGCCAGGTCGAACAGGAAGTGGCCCTTGGGCTTGAAGCGGGCCCAGAAGGGCACGGCGTCGCCCTCCTCCCAGCGCTGGTGGATCACCGGCACCTCGGAGCCCGGCATGCGGTCGAGCACCGCCCGGTGATCGGGCAGGGGCAGGGCCTCGTAGGGCGGCAGGACGTGGGTCGGCATGGTCGACCAGCGGTTCGAGAGCATGGAGAGGGGGGCGTTGGCGCCGGCCGGCCCGCGCACGTACTTCCAGTGGTCCGTGACCAGGCAGACCTCGCGGCCCCAGACGCCGGTGAGGACCCAGTCACGGATGGAGGTTGCGCGTCCCTCGATCAGCGGGATCAGCGAGGAGCCGTGGGTGCGCTGGCGCTGGGTGACGCCGAACAGGTCCATCAGGGTGGCGTGGATATCGACGCTGGTGGTCAGGGCGTCGCACGTTCCCGGCGCGACGCCCGGCCAGCGGACCAGCAGGGGGATATGGCCCAGGGGCTCGTAGACCGGCACCCCCGGCTTTCCCCAGATGTCCTTTTCGCCCAGGTAGTGGCCGTGGTCGGTGCACAGGATGACCACGGTGTCGGCGGCCAGGCCGTTGCGGTCGACGGCGTCCAGCACCTTGCCCAGCCAGTGGTCGATCATGCTGAGCTTGCCGCCATAGGATGCGCGGAGCTGGCGGGCCTGGCGCTCGGTGAGAATGCCCTTCTCGATGGCGCCCTGCATGTAGGGCGGCCAGATCAGGTGCGGACCTTCCCACTCCGGATCGTATTTCGAGGCCCAGGGTTCCGGCGTGTCGAAGGGCTCGTGCGGGTCGAACTCGTCGACGAACAGGAAGAAGCGGTCGTGATGGCCGGCGTTGTCGTCCAGCCATCGGGCGGCGGCGGCCATGGTGCGGGGGCCCGGGAAGTCGGCCTCGCCCCGGAACCAGCCGCGGCTGTCGTCATAGGGCATGTGGCCGCGACCGAAGCCCGGGGCGCCGGTCCAGCTGGGGTCGGCCCTGGTCTTCCAGGCGTCGCCCTCGTGACCGCGCTCGTAGGACCAGGCCTTGAAGTCGCAGTGGTAGTTCTCGCCGCCGGTCTCGAACAGGTGCGGGTGGTCGCTGATCAGCTGGCTGACCACGCCGGCCTGGCGCAGCTCGTAGGTGATGGCGTCTTCCCAGATCTCCACCGAGCCCCAGGCGCGCCAGAGGAAGTCGAGCGCCCCGCAGAGGATGTCGTGGCGGGCCGGCATGCAGGGCAGCGAGCCGGTGTAGTGGCGCGTGAAGCGCATGGACTGCGCCGCCAGCCGGTCGAGGTTGGGGGTCTCGAACTCGCGGCCGCCATAGGCGCCCAGCATGTGCCGGTTGAGGCTGTCGAGGAGGATGACGACGGCGTTCTTGGGGGCGTTTCGGGGCTTGTCTTGGGGCGTTTCTGGGGGCGTCGTCACGGCGCGCGGGTCTCCCTCGTCTTTCCTACATTCAAGGCCCCGAAGCCTGCGCGAAGGCAAGCGACGCGGCGCGTTTTCGGGTATCCAGGGGCCGCTTTTCGAAGGGGACGCGAATGGCTGAGATCACCACCGGCAAGATGAAGGCCAACGGCCTGGAGTTCGTGGTCGACGAATGCGGCGAGGGCGATGCGGTGGCGCTGCTGCTGCACGGCTTTCCCGAGAGCCGGCATTCCTGGCGCCATCAGCTGCCGCTGCTGGCCGACCTGGGCTGGCGGGCGATCGCGCCGGACACGCGCGGCTATGGCGGCTCCAGCCGGCCGATAGGCCGCGACCAGTACAAGCTGGACCGGCTGAACGAGGACGTGGCGGGCCTGTTCGAGGCGGCGGGGGCCAGGAAGCGCCTGCTGATCGGCCACGACTGGGGCGGCATCATCGCCTGGGCCTACGCCATGGAGGGGCGCCTGCCCCTGGACGGACTGATCTGCATGAACGCCCCCCATCTGGCGGTGTTCGGCAACCTGATGCGGGCCAGCTGGAAGCAGCGGATGAAGTCCTGGTACATGGGCTTCTTCCAGATTCCGTGGCTGCCGGAAGCCCTGACCACGGCCCAGGGGGCGCGGGCGATCACCCAGTCCTTCACCCGCGAGGCGGTGGACAAGTCGCGCTTCCCGCCCGAGGTGACCGAGGTCTATCGCCGGAACGCCCTGATCCCCGGCGCCATGACGGCGATGATCAACTACTACCGCGCCAACGTCTTCGACATGGCCCGCTTCTCCGGCCAGGACGTGGCGCCCATCGACATTCCGACCCTGCTGATCTGGGGCGAGTCCGACGGCTTCATGGGCGTCGAGGCCACCGAGGGCTATGGCCCCTATGTGAAGGACTTCACCCTGAAGCGCCTGCCGAATGTGTCCCACTGGGTGCAGCAGGAGGCGCCGGAGGCGGTGAACGAGACCGTGGCGGGGTGGATGAAGGCCAAGGGGCTGGCGGGCGGGAGCTGAGCTCGCGCCCAGCGTCCATCCCCGCTTCCGCTCATCCCGGCGAAAGCCGGGAACCAGGCACAAGTTGCAGGCCCAATGCGCGCCTTGGCGAGCCCCGTAGCGCGGAGAGTCTTGCCTGGGCCCCGACTTCCGTCGGGGTGAGCGGAGTGCTGGGGCGCCGCGAAAGCAGGCGATCTTTATGCTTTCCTTATGGGGGTGCGGCCCTTTGCGCATTTCCTTCTTAGCCGTGCGATCATAGCTGCCGGGGCTTAAGTCCCGGCGCGCATCCGCGCCACGAGAGGCGTCTTGACCCATTCCACCGCCAAGCCGTCCGCCGGCCGGTTCGCCGCCCTGACCCTCGGGTCCGTGGGGGTGGTGTTCGGCGACATCGGGACCAGCCCGCTCTACGCCTTCAAGGTGGCGGTGGGGCAGGCCGCGCGCGGGGTGGTGCGCGAGAGCGACATCCTGGGCCTGACCTCGCTGATGCTGTGGGCCCTGATCATCGTGGTGACGATCAAGTACGTCACCGTGCTGATGCGGGCGGACAACAAGGGCGAGGGCGGCATCCTGTCGCTGATGGCCCTGGCCCAGCACGCCCTGGGCGGGCGCACCCGCACGGTGCTGGCCCTGGGCGTCATCGGCGCGGCCCTGTTCTATGGCGACGCCATGATCACCCCGGCGATCTCGGTGCTGTCGGCGGTGGAGGGCCTGAGGACCGTGCCGCAACTGGCCAACGACGTCACCGTGCCGGTGGAGATCATCATCAGCCTGACCATCCTGGTGGCGCTGTTCCTGGTGCAGTCGCATGGGACGGCGCGGGTGGCGACCTTCTTCGGGCCGATCTGCCTGCTCTGGTTCGTGGCGATCACGGTGATGGGCGTCAGCCACATCCCCGACGCGCCCAAGGTGCTGCTGGCGCTGGATCCCAGCCGGGGCGTGATGTTCCTGGCCCGGCACGGGATCATCGGCCTGTTCGTGCTGGGGTCGGTCAGCCTGACCATCACCGGGGCCGAGGCGCTGTACGCCGACATGGGCCACTTCGGCCGCGGGCCGATCCGCGCCGGCTGGCTGCTGGTGGTGTTCCCGGCCCTGGTGCTGTGCTACCTGGGCCAGGGGGCCAGCGCCCTGCACTACATCGCCGGGCCGGGCAACCAGGCGGGCATCGCCGACCAGGACTGGTTCTTCCTGATGGCGCCGCCGGCGTTCCGCATTCCCCTGGTGATCCTGGCCACGGCCGCCACCGTCATCGCCAGCCAGGCGGTGATCACCGGCGCCTATTCGCTGTCGAACCAGGCCATCCAGCTTGGCCTGCTGCCGCGCCTGAACGTGCGGCGCACCAGCGAGGTGGAGGCCGGCCAGATCTACCTGCCGACCATCAACTTCCTGCTGATGGTGGGGGTGATCCTGCTGGTGGCGATCTTCAAGAGCTCGGACAACCTGGCCAACGCCTACGGCCTGGCGGTGACCGGCACCATGGCGGTGACCACCGCCCTGGCGGCGATCGTCATCCGCCGGCTGTGGAAGTGGCCGGCGTGGCGCACGGCCCTGATCGTGGCGCCCCTGTTCGCCGTCGACCTGGCCTTCTTCGCGGCCAATTCCCTGAAGCTGATCTCGGGCGCCTGGGTGTCGCTGGCCATGGGCGCGGCGGCGGCGGCGGTGATCGCCACCTGGATCCGCGGCAGCCGCATCATCAGCGAGAAGGCGCGGCGCGACCGCATCCCCCTGAGCGACTTCATCGCCTCCCTGGAGCGGCGGCCGCGGCCGCAGGTGCCGGGCACGGCGGTCTATCTGAGCCCCGAGCCGGACCTGACCCCCAGCGCCCTGATGCACAACCTCAAGCACAACGGCATCCTGCACCAGACCAACGCCCTGGTGACGGTGAACACCGCCGACACCCCGCGGGTGCCGCAGAGCGAGCGGGCCAGCTTCGAGCGCCTTTCGCCGTCCTTCGTGCGGGTGACCCTGCGGTTCGGGTTCATGGAGTCGCCGGACGTGCCCGAGGCGATGAAGCTGGTGCAGGGTGACGGGGCGAGCTTCGACCCCATGACCACGTCCTACTTCCTGGGCCGGCGGACCATCGTGCCCTCGCACGACTCCGGGGTGCGGCGCCTGCAGGACCAGCTGTTCATCGCCCTGGCCCGCAACTCGGCCAACCCCAGCGACTTCTTCTCCATCCCGCCCGGGCGGGTGGTGGAGATGGGGCTGCAGGTCACGGTCTAGTCGCCTAGAACCGGCGATTCGGCCGTCAAAATCACCGTAAATCACCGTTGATACGGTGGCCCGCCCCGCCCGCGGAGGACGCGGGTGGGGGCGGCGTGCGGTCATGTGGGCGCCTTGCGAGTGGGACCGCACAGAACGCGCTGGATTCGATCGCGGGTCAACGCGGGGCCGCTTCTCCTATCGTCACCCCGGCCGCAGCGCAGCGGAGAGCCGGGGCCGGCCCGTCCGACGCCCAGACGATATCGCATGAGGAGCTTGCTTGGCCGGCCCCGGATCTGCGGCGCTGACGCGCCTTGTCCGGGGTGACGAACTGAAGCGCCTAGACGCCATTTGAGGCCCCCTAGAACCCCCGCTTCATCTCCGACCAGGCGCGGTCGAGGCCTTCGCGGTGCTCGGGGGCGGCGATGGCGATGAGGGATCGGGCGCGGGCGTCGAGGGCGGCGCCGCGCAGGTCGGCGATCCCGTGCTCGGTGATCACCAGGTCGGTGTCGTCGCGGGGGATGGAGACGGTGGGGGCGGCGATGCGCGGGACGATGCGCGAGATCGTCCCGCCCCGGGCCGAGGCCGGCAGGGCCAGGACGCCCCGGCCGCCGGCAGAACGCTTGGCCGCGCGGGCGAAGTCGGGCGCGCCGCCGAGGCCGCTGACCAGGCGGCCCGACTGCCATTCGACGTTGGCCTGGCCGAAGAGGTCCACCTCCAGGGCCGAGTTGATCGCCCACAGGCGTTCGATGGCGGCCAGGGACGCCGGGCCGTGGGTGACGGTGGCGTCGGCGAAGGCGAAGGCCTGGCAGGCCCAGGCCATGAAGTCGGGCGAGCCGAGGGCCAGGCCCGTGACGTGGCCGTCCTGCGCCAGCGCGCCGGCGTCGGCCAGGGCGCGGTAGCCCTCGGTGACCATGCCCGAGCGGACCACTAGGCCCCGGCGGCCGGTGAGGCGGCCCACGGCCGCGGCCGGGGCGCCGCCGATGCCGGTCTGGATCGCCGCATGGTCGGGGACCAGGCCGGCGATGATCTCGGCGATGGCGGCCTGGTCCGGGGCCGGCGGGGCTTCGGTCCCGGTGATGAAGGGCCCGTCGGCCTCGATGGCGATGGCGATGGCCGAGCGCGGGATGGTCGGACCCCGGGCCGCCCGGGGCAGGGCGGGGTTGATGAAGGCGGCGACCCTGCCGGCGCGAGGCCAGACCAGGGGCGCGAAGTCGGCGCAGGGCCCGAAGCCGCACAGGCCCTCCGCGTCTGGCGGCGTCACCTGCAGGACGGCCAGGTCCGGCGCCGGGCCGTCCTGCATCGCGGCGGCGATCTGGGAATAGGCCATGGGGGTGACCGCCACCCGGCCGGCCTCGAAGGAGGCGCGGAAGGCCGGCGGCAGCATGAAGCAGCCCACCCGCGCCGCCGGGTTCAGCGCCGCATAGTCGAAGTCGTTCATCCCCGGCAGGAAACAGCCGACCAGGGCCGGCCCGTCCAGCGCCTGGGGATGCGCGGTCAGCAGGGCGCGCAGGGCGAGGGGTTCGCCCACCCCGCCCTGCACATAGATCGTCCGCCCCGGCCGGAACTCGGCCAGCAGGGCCTGCGCCGTCATCAGACCGGGTCGTAGGGGAAGACGGTGGCGCTGGCGCCCAGGTCGGTGAAGTCGTTCTTCATGGCCGGCAGGCAGACGTCCAGCAAGCTGCGCGGCGTCCAGCCCTCGGTGGCGGCCATGGACCGCACCGGGCGGGGCTGGTCGAACAGCACCACCTCGTTGCCGCGCACGCCGAAGATCTGGCTGGAGACGTCCTTGGCGTCGGGGCTGCACAGGGCCACCGCCAGCTGGGCCACCTGGTCGGCGCGCATGGAGCGCTGCATGCGGCCCACGCGCTCGGCGGAGGCCTCGTCCTTGACCGGGATGGTGGCGATCATCCGCGTCCAGGCGAAGGGGGCGATGATGTTGGAGCGGATGTTCTTGAGCGCGCCTTCCATGGCCAGGATGCGCGACAGGCCCATGACCCCCAGCTTGGCGGCGGCGTAGTTGGCCTGGCCGATGTTGCCGATCAGGCCCGAGGTGGAGGTGAAGTGGACGTAGGACCCTTCCTGCTGGTCGCGGAAGTGCTCGACCGTGGCGCGGCTGACGTTGTAGGCGCCGCGCAGGTGGACGGCGATGACGGCGTCCCAGTCGGCGTCGCTCATCTTGTGGAACATGCCGTCTCGCAGGATGCCGGCCGGATTGATGACGGCATGCAGGCCGCCGAACTCGTCCAGGGCCTGCTGGACCATGTGGCGGACGGCGGCGATGTCGGTGACGCTCTCGGAGTTGGAGACGGCCTGGCCGCCCGCGGCGCGGATCTCGGCCGCGGTGGCCTCGGCCGGGCCCGCCGAGCCCTCGTCGCCGCCTGCCACGGAGCCGCCCAGGTCGTTGACCACCACCTTGGCGCCCTCGCGCGCGGCCAGCAGCGCGCACTCCTTGCCGATCCCGCCCGCAGCCCCGGTGACCAGCACCACCTTACCGTCCAGCACGCCCATCTGGGGTCTCCTTTGTTGGTGAGCGGGGCCTATCGCGAATGACGCCGGGGCTCAATGGTGACGCCGGGGACGGGGTGAGGCCGCGATGTCCTGGGATGTGCGCAGGACCCGCGAGGCGCGGCCGTGCTAGCCGTAAGGGGACGTGAGGAGCCGGACGGCATGGGGGGTTGGCGGCGCGCCTTGGCGCTGGCGGTGGTGCTGGGTTTGACGGCGGCGGCGGCCGGCGCGATCTGGTACGCGCGCTTCCAGCCGGACCCGCGGCGCTTCGCCGTGCGCGGCATCGACGTTTCGCGCCACCAGGGCCAGGTGGACTGGACGGCGGTGGCCCAGGACGGGGTGCGCTTCGCCTACCTGAAGGCCAGCGAGGGCGGCGCCTATCGCGACCCCAGCTTCGCCGGGAACTGGACGGCGGCGCGGCGGGCGGGGCTGGCGGTCGGCGCCTATCACTACTTCACCTTCTGCCGCTCCGGCCGCGAGCAGGCGGCCAACTTCCTGGCCGCGACGCCGCATGCGGCCGACGCCCTGCCGCCGGTGCTGGACCTGGAGTTCGGCGGCAACTGCGCCATGCGGCCGGGGCCGCAGATGCTGCGCCGGCAGATCGAGGCCTTCCTGGCGCCGGTGGAAGCGCGCGAGGGCAAGGCGGCGATCCTCTACCTGACGCCGGAGTTCCAGGCCGCCTATGGCGACGCCCTGCCCGACCGCCCGCTGTGGCGGCGCTCCATCGCCGTCGAACCCATCGGCGGGCCGCCGTGGGTGTTCTGGCAGTACCACAACCGCGGCCAGGTGAAGGGGGTGACGGGACCGGTGGACCTCAACGCCTACGCCGGCGGGGTGAAGGGCCTGGCGCGGCTGGCGGGGGGCTGAGGCCACATGGCAGGGTCCAGCCCCACCTCTTCCCCCGCGACCATCGGGAGTGGGGGAAGTGTCGCCAATGGCGAGCGCAGCGAGGCGGGCGACGATGGGGGTGCGTAAGTTGGGAAACGCCCTAGGTCCCGCCCCACGCGCTGGCATCGACATCATTGCGCACGCGGGTGCGCCGACGCCTTTGCCCTTTTCGCACCCCCATCGTCGCCCGCCTTCGGCATAGGCGACACTTCCCCCACTTCGCGGGGGAAGAGGTGGCTGCGCTCATGCCGTCTCTTCCGCCACCAGGCCCAGTTCCTCGACCATGGCCTGGCGGATGAGGAACTTCTGGACCTTGCCGGTGACCGTCATCGGGAAGTCGTCCACGAAGCGGATGTAGCGGGGGATCTTGTAGTGGGCGATCTGGCCGGCGCAGAAGGCGCGGATCTCGGCCTCGTCGGCGGCCTGGCCCGGGTGCAGGCGCACCCAGGCGCACAGCTCCTCGCCGAAGCGCCGGTCAGGGACGCCGACCACCTGGACGTCGGCGATCTTGGGGTGGCGGTAGAGGAATTCCTCGATCTCGCGCGGATAGAGGTTCTCGCCGCCGCGGATGACCATGTCCTTGATGCGGCCGACCACGTTGCCGTAGCCCTCGGCGTCGATGACGCCGATGTCGCCGGTGTGCATCCAACCGTCGGCATCGACGGCCTCGGCGGTCTTCAGGGGATCGTCCCAGTAGCCGAGCATCACCGAATAGCCGCGGGTGCAGATCTCGCCCGGGACGCCGCGCGGCGTGACGGCGCCGTCCTCGCCGACGATCTTGACCTCCAGGTGCGGCTGCACCTTGCCGATGGTGGAGACGCGGCGCTCCAGCGGATCGTCCGGGCCGGTCTGGAAGCTGACGGGGCTGGTCTCGGTCATGCCGTAGGCGATGGTGACGTCGGTCATGCCCAGGCGCCCGATCACCTGCTTCATCACCTCCACCGGGCAGGGCGAGCCGGCCATGCAGCCGGTGCGCAGGCTGGAGAGATCGTAGGACGCCAGGTCCGGATGGCCGAGCACGCCGATGAACATGGTCGGCACGCCGTAGAGGCCGGTGCAGCGCTCGGCGGCCACGGTCCTGAGCACCGCGAGCGGATCGAAGGCCTCGGACGGATAGACCATGGCCGCGCCGTGGGTCAGGCAGCCGAGGTTGCCCATCACCATGCCGAAGCAGTGGTAGAGCGGCACGGGGATGCAGAGCCGGTCGCCGGCCTTGAGCCCGATGGCGCGGCCGACGAAGAAGCCGTTGTTGAGGATGTTGCGGTGGCTGAGGGTGGCGCCCTTGGGCGAACCGGTGGTGCCGCTGGTGAACTGGATGTTGATCGGATCGGCAGGCTTCAGGGTCCGGCCGATCTCGGCGACGCGGGCCAGGGCGTCGGGGCCTGCCGGGGCGGCGACAGCCTCGAAGTCCAGCCAGCCGGGGCGCGGGCCGCCGCCGATCTTGATCGCCGCCTTGAGCGTGGGGACGCGGGCGGCGGAAAGGGCGCCGGGCGTCGCCGCCGCCAGTTCCGGGGCCAGGGCCTCGACCATGCCGGCGTAGTCGCTGGTCTTGAAGCGTTCGGCGCAGACCAGGGCCCGCACGCCGACCTTGTTCAGCGTGTACTCCACCTCGGACAGCCGGTAGGCCGGATTGATGGTGACCAGGACCAGGCCGGCGCGGGCGGCGGCGAACTGGGTCAGGGTCCATTCGGCGCAGTTGGGCGACCAGATGCCGACACGGTCGCCGGGGGCGAGGCCGAGGGCCAGGAGGCCGGCGGCGAGGTCGTCGGCGCGGCGGGCCAGCTCGCGCCAGGTCAGGCACACGCCCTGATGGGCGCTGACCAGGGCCAGGCCGTCCGGCCAGGCGGCGACGGCGCGGTCCAGGGCCTGGCCGATGGTCTCTTCCAGCAGCGGCGGCGTGTCTGCGCCGCGCACCCAGCTTAGGGTCTCGTCCATCGGTGGCCTCAGTGGTGGAGATGGTCCTGGTCCGGCATCATCGAGCCGGCCTTGCAGAAGGGCAACGCCACAAGCGCGGCGAAAAAGGCCAGGGCGCACAGGCGGAAGACATCCTGGAAGGCGCCGGTGAGGGCCTCGCGCGCCACCAGCTGGCCGATGGCGGCGCGGGCTGCGGCGGGGGCCTGGTCCGGATTGGGCAGGACGGCGACCAGGCGCTGGGCGAGGCCGGCGGCGGCGGCCAGGGCTTCCTGCGGGGCGCGGCCGAGGCCCTGGCCGAGCTGCTGGAGGTGCCAGGCGAAGTAGTGCTGCAGGCCGGTGTTGACCAGGGCGATGCCGAGCGCGCCGCCGAGGTTGCGCATCAGGTTGTTGAGGCCGGACGCGCCCTTCAGCTCGGCGTCCGGCAGGTTGTTGAGGGCCATGCTCACCGACGGCACCATGCAGAACAGCACCCCCGCGCCGCGCACCGCCTGCATCCAGAAGAGCTGCCAGAAGCCCCACTGGCTGGTGACCCCCGAGACCATCCAGAAGCTGGATCCGAAGAGGATCAGGCCGATCCCCATGACGATGCGCATGTCGATCCGGGTGGCCAGCCAGGCGGCCAGGGGCGCCGAGGCGGTCATGAACACCCCGGAGATGAAGGTGGTCGTGCCGATCTCGTAGCTGGTGAAGCCGCGCACGCGGGCGAGGAACGCGGGGGTCAGGTAGACGGCCGTGTAGAGCCCGACCCCGGTGATGAAGCTCATCACCCCCGCGGCGGCGAACCCCTTGCGGCGGAAGGGCGCCAGGCTGACCAGGGGCGAGGGCGAGAACAGGCAGCGCTCGGCGAACACCGCCGCCCCCACCGCCGACAGCCAGGCCGTGGTGGCGATGCCGCGGTCCTGGAACCACTGGTGGCGCGGCCCTTCCTCCAGGACGTACTGCAGGCCGCCGAGGAACAGGGCCAGGGACGCGGCGTGCAGCCAGTCGATGCGGGCCAGCATGTGCGGCCGGGCCTTGTCGATGGGGCCGAGCAAGACCAGGGCGATGGTCACCGCCGCGCCGGGCAGGATGTTGACGAAGAACAGCCAGCGCCAGCCGATGCTGTCGGTGATCCAGCCGCCGACCGCCGGCCCCAGGGTCGGCGAGAGGGTGGAGATCACCCCCAGGATGCTGGTCACCATGGCCCGCTTGGGCCCGTCGAAGAACGAGAAGCCGGTGGCGAACACCAGGGGAATCATCGCCCCGCCGACGAAGCCCTGCAGCACCCTGAAGACCAGCATCGAGGGCAGGTCCCAGGCGGCGCCGCACATCAGGCTGGAGATGGTGAACAGGGCCGCCGAGGCGACGAACATCCACCGCGTCGACAGGGCCTGGGCCAGGTAGGCCGACAGCGGGATCATGACGATCTCGGCCATCAGGTAGGCGGTCTGCAGCCAGTCGATCTCGTCCGCCGCGGCCGACAGGCCGGCCTGGATGGCGTTCATCGAGGCGGCGACGATCTGGATGTCGAGCAGGGCCATGAACTGGCCGACGGTCATGACCAGGAAGATCGCCAGCTTGCGCCCCTCGGTCAGGCCGGCGCCCACGACGGGCGGCGCGTCGAGGTCCAGGGTGACGGCTGTGCTTGCGACCATGAGAACGATGCTATCTGATCGAGCCTCGATGGGGATAGCCTTGCCGCAGGGGCCGAGAGGATGAGCGACGCCGGGGCCGGCGGGCGGCGGGGGGGCCTTCGTCCAGGCGTCGTGCGCGCGCTGGCGGTCGCCGCCGTGGCGGCGGTGCTGGCCGCAGGCGGGGCCCTGTGGATCAACGCCCGGCGCGACCAGGTCTCCACCGACGACGCCTATGTGCGGGCCGACAAGACGGTGATCTCGCCCAAGGTGCGCGGGGCCATCGAGGCGGTGCTGGTGGCCGACAACCAGGCGGTCAAGGCCGGCCAGCCGCTGGCGCGCATCGACCCCACCGAATACGACCTGCGCCTGACGGGCGCCGAGGGCGACCTGATGGCCGCCCAGGCCGCCGCCGCCCAGGCCCGGGCGGGACTGGCGCGGCTGGACGCCGAGGAGAAGCTGGCCAAGAGCCAGGTGGCCGCCGCCCAGGCCTTGGCCGGCCCCAAGGGCCCCGCAGACCCGGCCCTGCGCCAGGCCTTCGAGACCGCCCGCGGCCAGGCCCTGATCGGGGCCCACAGCCGGGCCGAGATCGCCGCCGCCCTGGCCCAGGCCCAGGCGGCCGAATATCGCGCCCGCACCGCCCTGACCGCCGCCAGGACCGAGAAGGCGGCCACCCTGGTCACCGCGCCGGCGGACGGGGTGGTGGGGGACCTGCAGGCGGCGGTCGGAGCGCTGGTGCAGCCCGGCGTGACCCTGATGACCCTGGTGCGGCCGGCGACCCTCTATGTCACCGCCAACTTCAAGGAGACCCAGACCGGCCGCATGCTGGCCGGCCAGGCGGCGGAGGTGCGCGTGGACGCCCTGCCCGGCCGGGTGTTCAAGGGCCATGTGGCGAGCCTGGCGCCCGGCACCGGGTCGGAGTTCGCCCTGCTGCCGTTCGAGCCGGGCGCCGGCAACTTCACCAAGATCGTCCAGCGCGTGCCGGTGCGCATCGCCCTCGACCCCGGCCAGGCGGGCATGGAGCGCCTGCGCTCAGGGCTGAGCGCCGTGGTGACGGTGAAGCTGGGGGACTGACCCGCACCTCCCCTTCCCTCGTCACCCCGGCCGAAGCGAAGCGTAGAGCCGGGGCCGGCTTTTCCGGCGTCCAGACGAGATCGCACGAGGAGCCGGCGCGGCCGGCCCCGGATCGGCGGCGCGGCGCGCCTTGTCCGGGGTGACGATCTGAGTGGCGCGCTACTCAGCCAATCCGAGAGGCGCGGTGGCCCTACCCGGCCGCCGGCTCGACGCGTTCGAGCCAGGCTTCGCGCCAGTAGAGGGGGTTGGCGCGGGGGCAGTTCTTGACGCAGGCGCCGCTGCAATAGAGGTCCTTGAGCGCCACGGTGGAGGAGAGCTGGATCATCCGGCCGGTCTCCTCGTGGATGATCTTCTCCACCGGGAAGTCGACCTGGTAGCGCCGGCCCAGGTAGGCGGCCATCTCGGGCTCGAAGGTCAGGCCGCGGTTGCGCCCGTCCGGGCCCAGGGTCTTCTTGATCTCGTCGGCGGACTTGATGCGCACCCACTCGCCGGGGGCGAGCCGCAGCTTGCCCCGTTTCGGCGCCCGGGCCTCTCCCAAAATGAGACCCACTTCCGGTAGGCCCGCAAGGCGGCGCACGCGATTGACGACAGTGCGGCCGAGCATGCCCACCAGGCCGACCGGCGACAGCTCGCCGCGCGCCACGTCCCCGAACAGGCCGACGATGTTCCAGCGCGGCAGGCGGTCGGAAGCCTCGGCCAGGACCGTGGACTGGCAGTGATAGAGTTCGCCCCGCATCACCGGCGCGGTGACCAGGCCGGCGGCGGCGTCCGGCGCGGCGTCCGACGCCGGCTTGTCCGTGTCGGAGGCCGGCTTCAGCCAGGCTTCCTTCCAGAAAATCAGGCAGTTACGCTGGCATCCGTCGTGCAGGGCGCCGTCGCAGCGGGCGTCTTCCAGCAGCAGGGTGTTGTGCAGGCGGCGCAGGCCGTGGCCCTCGACGCAGGTGCGGTCGACCCGGCTGCGGACGGTCAGACGACGGCCGCAGAAGGCGGCCATCTCGGGCATGAAGGGCACCCCGTCCAGGGCGCCGTCGGCGTCGAGGGTCGCGGCGATCTCGGCGGCGATCTTCACCTCGACGATCTGTCCGCGGAGGTATTTGGGCGGGGTCTTGGTCACGGCGAACATCGATCCTGGTTGTCTAAGTCCCGGTCGGGGATGACCTGGAGCCGGTCCGAAGCAACCTCGGCGCCACATGTGTGTTCGCGGGGACCTGTCTGCCGTTTTCACGCCTCAATTGAAACCTTCGCCGTTGCTGACTTTCGGAAGAATTCGCGCGGGGGTGTCGGGAAGCGCGGCCGGCGCACGTCCTGGGCGCGTGATGGGCGGCGACGCACGCCCGGCAAGGAGACGAGACCGATGCGCTATCTGGTGATCTATCGCGCCGAAGGCCGCGAAGAGGGCGGCGCGCCCGACCCCGAGCACATGGCCGAGATGGGCCGCTACGCCGAGGAACAGACCCGGGCGGGCGTGCTGCTGGGCACCGAGCCGTTAGGGGTGCGGGCGCTGGGCGCGCGGGTGCGCCTGAAGGACGGCCAGTTCACCGTCAGTGACGAAGCGGAGCGGGCCAGCGGCTACGCCTTCCTCAACGCCGGCTCGCGCGAGGAGGTGATCGCCCAGTGCAAGGACTTCCTCAAGGTGGCCGGCGACGGGGTGACCGAGATCCGCCAGATCCTCGAGTTCGGCCCGCCGCCGGGGGCGTAGTCGCCTACGCACTGCGGCGCCGGCCTGCGCCCCCTCCACCATCCTTCTTCGCCTTTGGCTACGAAGGACGGTCCCCCTCCCCCGCTTCGCGGGTGAGGAGATGACGGCCCAGGGCGTATCCTCCTCCCCTGCTTCGCGCAGCGACGCGGGGGAGGTGGCGGGCGCGCGTCAGCGCGGCGTGACGGAGGGGGCGCAAAAAGGCGCCCCCGCCCTACCCCAGCCCGGCCAGCACCTTGTCGGGCGTCAGCGGATAGTCGCGCAGGCGCACGCCGCAGGCGTTGTAGGCGGCGTTGGCGATGGCCGCGCCGACGCCGCAGATGCCAACCTCGCCGACGCCCTTGATACCCAGGGGGTTCGCCTTGTCGTCCACCTCCGGCAGGAAGTAGGCGTCGACGTCGACGATGTCGGCGTGGGCGGGGATCAGGTAGCCGCCGAGGTCCTGGCCGATGAAGGAGCCATAGCGCTCATCCACCCGGTTGACCTCGTGCAGGGCCGTGCCGACGCCCCAGATCATGCCGCCGGTGATCTGGCTGCGGGCGGTCTTGGCGTTGAGGATGCGCCCGCAGGCGAAGGCGCCCAGCATGCGGCGGATGCGGATCTCGCCGGTGACGGAGGAGACCCCGACCTCGGCGAAGGTGGCGCCATAGGCGTGCTGGGCGAAGTTGCGGGCGTCGGCGGCGGGGGCGGACGAGCCTTCCACCTCCACGCCGGCGGGGGCCAGGCGCGCGACCAGGGAGGCCAAGGTCTCCGAGCGGTTCTCCACCGTGATCAGGCCGTCGCGGAAGTCGGCGGCGGCGGCCTGGGCGCCATAGAGGGGCGAGGCCGGATCGGCCACCGCCATCTCGGCCAGGGTCTTGCGCAGCACCATGCCGGTGGCCAGCGCCGCCGAGCCGGCGCTGGCGGCGCCGAACTGGCCGCCCGAGCCGGGGGCCGGGGCGAAGCCGGAATCGCCGATCTCCACCACCACCTTGTCCAGCGGCACGCCCAAGGTCTCGGCGGTGATCTGGGCGAGGATGGTGTAGGTGCCGGTGCCGATGTCGGTCATGCCCTGGCGGATGGTCACCACGCCGTCTGCCTCGATCTTCATGCTGGCCTTGGCGGGGAGCAGGAAGTTGCCGCGGATGGCGGCGGCCATGCCCATGCCCACGTACCATTCGCCGTCCATGACCTGGGCCGGCCTGGGGTTGCGGCGCGACCAGCCGAAGCGCTGGGCGCCGTCGGTCATGCACTCCACCAGCTGGCGGGCCGAGAACGGGGCGCCGGTCTCCGGATGGCTTTCGGGCTCGTTGCGGATGCGCAGCTCGATGGGATCGAGGCCGAGCTTTTCGGCCAGCTCGTCCATGGCGCCTTCCAGCGACAGCATCCCCACCGCCTCGCCGGGCGCGCGCATGGCGCCGGCCACGGGAATGTCGAGCTTGACCAGCCGGTGTCCCGTCAGCCGGTTCGGCGCGGCGTAGAGGGCGCGGGAGAACGAGGCGGCGTGCTCCGTGAACTGATCGTTCCGGGCGCAGTGGGTGGCGGCCTCCAGGGCGAAGGCGGTCAGGCGGCCGTCCGGCGTCGCCCCCAGGCGCACGCGCTGGACGGTGGCCGGGCGGTGGATGGAGGCGTGGAACATCTGCTGGCGGGTGAAGGCCACCTTTACCGGCTGCTTCAGGTCGCGCGCCGCCAGGGCCGCGAGGGTCAGGTCCTCGTAGCTGGGCCCCTTGCCGCCAAAGCCGCCGCCGATGTAGCGCGACATCAGGTGCACCTTCTCGCGGTGGATCTGCAGGGTCTCGGCCAGCAGGTGCTGGGGCCGCTTGATGGACTGGTTGGAGGTGTGGACCACCAGGGTGTCGCCCTCGAACCAGGCCGTGGTGGCGCAGGGCTCCATCTGGCAGTGGTTCTGGATCGGGGTGGTGAAGACGGCGTCGACCTGGACCGGGGCGGCGGCGAAGGCGCCTTCGAAGTCGCCCAGGCGCACGTCCTCCTCGCCGCGCGGGACGTCGCCCTTGAGCGGATCGAAATGGAAGTCCGATGCGGTCTCCACGTAGCGGATCGAGATCAGGGCGGCCGCCTCGCGGGCGTTCTCCAGGGTGTCGGCGGCCACGAAGGCCACCGGCTGGCCCCAGAACGCCACCTGGTCGTCGGCGAACACCGGCTCGGCCGAGGCCTGGCTGTGCGGGTTCACCTTGGCCCCGCGCTCGGCCTGGACCGGCTTTCGGAAGGCGTGCCAGACCAGCTTGACGCCGGGCGCGGCCAGGGCCGCCGCGTCATCCACCGCCGCCACCCGGCCGCAGCCGATCTCGGCGCCGACCACATAGCCATAGGCCGGCGGCGACGGCGGCTGGACCTCGTAGGCGTAGGGGGCGGTTCCGGAGACCTTGAGCGGGCCTTCGTAACGGTCGACGGCGCGGCCGATGACCCCGCCCTTGTTCTCGCTGACCGGGTTGGGAAGGGCGTAGTCGGTGACGCTGGGCATGGTCCTACGCCTTTCCGGTCTGGATCACGGCCGCCATCAGGCGGCGGGTGAGGTTGATCTTGAAGTCATTGCCGCCCTGGCTGCGGGCCGGGGCGAGTTCGGCCTCGGCGGCCTCGGCGGGCGTGGCGCCGGCGGCCAGGGCCGCCTCGGCCTTGCGGGCGCGCCAGGGCTTGAGGGAGACGGCGCCCAGCGCGACGCGGCCGCCGGCCAGGGCCACGCTGGCGAGGCCCCCGGCGTAGGAGGCGCGGTCGCGGGCCTTGCGGTAGGCCTGGGGCCCCTCAGGCGGCGGCGGCAGGACCACGGCGGTGATCAGCTCGCCCGGCTTCAGGCTGGTCTCGATGTGGGGCGTGTCGCCCGGCAGGCGGTGCAGGTCGTCGATGGCGATGGACCGCGTCGCCCCGTCGGCCCCGACCGTCTCCACCGACGCGTCCAGCACCTGCAGGGCCACGGCCATGTCGGAGGGGTTGGCGGCGACGCAGTGCTCGCTCTGGCCGAGAATGGCGCTGCCGCGGTTCAGGCCCCCCAGGGCCGAGCAGCCGGCCCCGGGGTCGCGTTTGTTGCAGGGCTTGGACGGGTCGTAGAAGTAGAGGCAGCGGGTGCGCTGGACCAGGTTGCCGCCGGTGGTGGCCTTGTTGCGAAGCTGCGGCGAGGCGCCGGCCAGCAGGGCGTGGGCCAGCACCGGGTAGCGGGCGCGCACCCGCGGGTCGCCGGCCACCGTGCTGTTGGTGGTCATGGCCCCCAGGCGCAGGCCGCCGTCGGCGGTGTCCTCGATGGCGGCGAGCGGCAGGCGGGCGACGTCGATCAGATGGCCGGGCCGCTCGATGCCCAGCTTCATCAGGTCCAGGAGGTTGGTGCCGCCGGCCAGGAAGCGGGCGTCGGGGTTCTGGGCGGCCGCCTTGGCCGCGGCGGCCGGGTCGGCCGCGCGCTCGTAGGTGAAGGGCCTCATGCGCCGGCTCCCGCGACATCGCGGATGGCGTCGAGGATCTGGGGATAGGCCGAGCAGCGGCAGAGGTTGCCGCTCATCCGCTCGCGGATCTCCGGGTCGGTGAGGGCGATCGGGGCGGTGAGGTCCGCGGTCGCCTGGCTGGGCGCGCCGGCCGCCGCCTCGGCCAGGAGGCCCACGGCCGAGCAGATCTGGCCCGGCGTGCAGTAGCCGCACTGGAAGGCGTCGCGGTCGAGGAAGGCGACCTGCAGCGGGTGCAGGGCGCCCGGCCGGCCGATCCCCTCGATGGTGGTGACGGCGTCGCCGTCGTGCATCACCGCCAGGGACAGGCAGGCATTGATGCGCACCCCGTTCACCAGCACCGTGCAGGCGCCGCACTGGCCGTGGTCGCAGCCCTTCTTGGTCCCGGTCAGGCCCAGGGTCTCGCGCAGGGCGTCCAGGAGGGTGGTGCGAAGGTCGAGGTCTAGCGTGCGGGCCTCGCCGTTGACCACCAGGGTCACGGGCCCGCGTTGAATGGCGTCGGTCAAATGGTTCTGCCCCAATGCGCGTTTTGAAAATCGTTTTCACGAAGTGTAGCGCGGCGGGCGGCCGCCGGCCCATCCACGAAATCTAATGGCGGGAAGCGCTGGCTCCTCTCTTCCGCTCATCCCGACGCAAGCCGGGACCCAGGCAAGAGTCTCAGGTTTCCCCACTGTCGCCGGCTGAGCCAGGGGCCGGGCCCGGGCTTGGTCCCCTCAATTGTCCAATTTGTCGTGGGCGATCTGTTGCAGGGCGTGGGTCTGGACGGAGGGGGCGGACCGGTTCGAATGCCGCTTGACCCGGCCCCAGGGGCCGCCTCGATAGAGGGTGCGGTTGGTCAGCAGCGAGTCGACACCGTGAGCCTATCCGAGAGATTCCTGAGCCCGTCCGAGGCCGCCCGGCGCCTGAAGGTGTCGGTCAAGGCGCTGCGCCTCTATGAGCGGCGGGGGCTGCTGACGCCGGCGCGGACCAGCGCCGGCTGGCGCGCCTATGGCCCCGAGCAGATGGCCCGGGCGCACGAGCTGCTGGCCATGCGCCGGCTGGGCCTCGGCCACGCCCAGATCCAGGCCCTGATGGACCTGCCGCCGGAGGGCCTGGAGGCGGCCCTGGCGGCGCACCAGGCGGGGCTGGAGGGGCGGATGGCCGAGCTGGGCGCGGCGGTGGCGCGGGTGCGGGCGGTGCGCGCCGACCTGGCGGCGGGCCGCGCGCCCGCGGCCGGCGACTTGGAGGCCGTGGCCCGGGACGGGGCGGCCGGCGCGGCCCTGAGCTTCTCCCTGCCCTGGCCGTGGAACGGCGAGGCGTTCGAGCTGGCCGCGCCGCGCCCGATCACCTGGCTGATCGGCTCCAAGGGCAGCGGCAAGACCCGCTTCGCCGACCGCCTGGAGGCCAGCCTGACCGGCGCGCGGGCGGCGCAGGAGACGCGGCTGGACGAGCCCTGCGACGCCGTCTGGGACCGGCTGGCCGGGGACGCCGGCCTGGCGGACGCCGTCGCGGGGTGGCTCGCGGAGATCGCCGCGGCAGGCGGTCTCGACGCCCGACCCTGGCTGCCGGGCCGCGCGCCGGCGGGCGAAGCGCCGCTGGAGGCGCGGGCCCTGATCCTGCTGGCCGAGGCGCTGGCGGACCCGGACCATCGCGGCCTGATCGTCCACATGCCGGAATACGGCCTGGGCGCGGCCTCGCAGCGAGCCGTGGCGCGGACCCTGCGGCGGCGGGCGCGGGATGACGCGCCCGGGCGCAGCCTGTTCCTGATGACCCGCTCGGCCGGTATGCTGGACCTGGGCGAGGCCGGGCCGGACGAGGCGGTGCTGTTCTTCGCGCCCAACCACACCCTGCCCCGGGCGGTGATCCCCCTGCCCGGCAGCCCGGGCTACGAGGCCATGGCCCTGTGCCTGGCCGAGCCCGCCCCGGACCCCGGCGTCCCCGGGCCGGCGCCGCCCCGGGGGAGGTAGCGGACCGTCGCGCACCCACCCCTTCGTCCCCTTCAGTGAAGCGGCGGGCCAGGCCCGACCGCAGGAGGCGCCGCGCCATGACCGGCCACATTCCCTTCGTCGACAGCGGGTCCTATCCCGTCCGCCCCGGCAACCGCGTGCGCCCCCTGGTGGACGGCGAGCCGGCCTTCCGCCGCATCTGCGAGGCCATCGCGGCCGCGCGCCGCAGCGTCTGGGCGAGCATCACCTTCATGTGGCCGGGGGTGCAGATGCCGGACGGGCGGGGCTCGCCCCTGGACGTGTTCGACGCGGCGGCGGCCCGGGGCGTCGACGTGCGGCTGGTGTTCTGGCGTCCGCACGGGGCGGTCGACGGCTTTCGCACCAACGCCTTCTGGGGGTCGTCCGAGCATGTCGCCCAGCTGGAGGCGCGCAGGTCGGGGGTGTCGATCCGCTGGGACCAGGCGGCCGAGGGCTATGCCCAGCACCAGAAGTGCTGGCTGATCGACGCGGGCGAGCCCGGGGAAGTCGCCTTCGTGGGCGGGATCAATCTCAATCCCCATTCCATGGTCGCGCCCGGCCACCGGGGCGAGGGCCACAACCACGACGCCTATCTGGAGCTGGCCGGGCCGGCGGCCGTGGATGTGCATCACAACCTGGTCCAGCGCTGGAACGACGCCAGCGAGCGGGACGCGCCCGGCGGCGCCTGGGGGCGGGCGGCGGCGGCCGACCTGCCGTTCCCCGCCCACGTTCCCCAGCCGAGGGGCGACAGCGTCGTGCAGATTCAACGCACCCTGGCCCGCGGCCGCCACGGCCCCTGCCCCGCCACGCCCGGCGGCCGGCCGTTCGACGCCGCGGCGGGGGAGCGCTCGATCCTGGCCCAGTACCGGGCCGCCATCGGCGCGGCCCGGCGGACGATCCTGATCGAGAACCAGTTCCTGGAGGCGGCCGCCGTCGTCGAGGACCTGCGCGCGGCCCTGGAGCGCGGGGTGGAGGTGGCCGTGGTCGTCCCCTGCGACCCGGATCCGGACCTTCTGGCCATCAGCGCCCGGCCCGAGCGGGCGGCGTTCCTGGCGTCGCGGGACGCCCTGGGCGCCTTCGCCAATTTCGCCCTGGTCGGCCTGGCGGGCCTGACCGAGGACGGGCGGCGGACGGCGGTCTATGTGCACGACAAGCTGATGCTGGTGGACGACGCCTGGGCCACGGTGGGCTCGGCCAACCTGCATCACTATTCGCTGTTCGCGAACGCCGAGATCAACGCCAGCGTCGCCGATCCCGCGGTCGTGCGGGCCCTGCGATGCGAATTGCTGGCCGAGCACCTGGGCGAGGACACAGCCCCGCTCGACGACCGCGCCGCCCTGCGCCGCCTGCGGGCCGTGGCGATGGAGAACCGCCGCCGGAAGGACACCGGCGACCCGGCCTGGCGGGGCCTGGCCTTCGCGCTGGAGGTGGGGACCTATGGGCGGGAGCCGGCGTTCGAGGGGATGGGTTGAGGCAGGGAGCTTGGAGCCCGGCTCGGCCCAACCTCCCAAATCCGCTCATCCCGACGCAAGTCGGGACCCAGGCAAGAGTCTCAACCCGCAGGATGGTTGTTGGCGAAGCCGAGGAGGCGGCCAGTCTTGCCTGGGTCCCGGCTTTCGCCGGGATGAGCGGGCGGAGGAGAGGTCATTCACAAATTCCAATCCTCCCGCCCCCGCCCTTCAGTTCCAGATCGGGGGCTTGCGGTCCTTCCAGGGCGCTTCGCGTTCGAGCTGGGCGGCGAGGCGGAAGAGGGTGGCTTCGTCGGCGTAGCGGCCGGAAAACATCATGCCGACGGGCAGGCCCTCCTGCGACATCTCCAGGGGCAGGGAGATCGAGGGCTGGCCGGTCATGTTGAAGGGGGCGGCGAAGGGGAAGACCTCGCCGTTGCGGCGGCCGATGTCGCGGGGGGCGACGGCCACGGGGTCCAGGTAGCCGATCGGCGGCGGCGGCGTGCCCATCACCGGGGTGAGGTAGACGTCGAAGTCCTCGAACAGGGCCATGACGCCGCGGCCCAGCATGCGCATCTCCTGCTGTTCCCACATCACCTGCTCGCCGGTGGGACGGCGGCCGCCCTTGAGGGAGGCCCAGGTCAGGGGTTCGAGCTCGTCCTCTTCGGGCTCGCGGCCGACCTGCTCGATGAGGCGGCGCATGCCGGCGGCGTAGTTGGCGCCGGACCAGGCGTTCTGGGCGCCGTAGAGGGCGCGCAGGTCGACGCCGAGGCCACGCTCCACCAGCTCGTGGCCGAGGCCCTTCAGAAGGTCGACGGTGCGTTCCAGGGCGGCGCGGATCTGGGGCTGGATGTCGCGGCCGTTGGCGGTCTCGGACGACCAGGCGATGCGCAGGCGGCCGGGGGCGGCGGCGATCTCCTCCATGTAGGGCCGGGCCTTGGCCGGCGGGGCGTAGGGGCTGGCGGGCTCGGGCACGCCGGTGACGTCCAGCATGGCGGCGCAGTCGCGCACCGTGCGGGTGATGACGTGCTCGACCACATAGCCCTGGGCGAAGTCATAGCCGTCGGGCAGGTGGGGGTTGCGGTCGCGGGTGACCTTGAGGCCCACGAGGCCGCACATGGAGGCCGGGATGCGGATCGAGCCGCGGCCGTCGCCGCCGTGGGCCATGGGCACGATCCCCGCCGCCACCGCCGCCGCCGAGCCGCCGGAGGAGCCGCCGGCGCTGTGGTCAGGGTTCCAGGGATTGCGGCAGGCGCCGAACAGGGCCGGCTCGGTGGTGCCGGTGATGCCGTATTCCGGCAGGTTGGTCTTGCCCAGCGGGATGACGCCGCTGGACCGGTAGCGGCGCATCAGCCCGGAGTCCTCGGTGTCGACGATGGACCGGCAGAAGCGGCTGCCGCTGGTGCGCGGCCAGCCGGCGACCTGGATCAGCAGGTCCTTGACCAGGAAGGGCACGCCGGTGAACGGGCCGTCCGGCAGCGGCCCCTTCGCGGCGGCTCGGGCCTCGTCATAGGCCTTGTGGACGACGGCGTTGATCGTGGGGTTGTGGCGTTCGATCCGCTCGATGGCGGCGTCCACCAGCTCCAGAGGCGTAACCTCGCGGCGGCGCACCAGGTCGGCCAGGCCCAGGCCGTCGTAGTCCGCATAGTCCTTGAACGACATGGCGCTTCCTGTTCCTTGTTGAGCCTCGCGCGGCCTCTAGGCGAGCGCGTCAAAGATGGTAGTATTAGCTATCATAATCAGCAGGGGTGGTGCGATGGCGGAGTGGCGGAACTGGTCCGGCAGCGTCGAGGCTCAACCGCAGAGCATCGAGCGCCCCCGCACCGAGGCCGAACTTTCGGCGCTGGTGGCCAGGTCCGCAAGGGTCCGCGTGGCCGGCACGGGCCACTCCTTCATGCCGCTGTGCGAGACCGACGGGACGCTGATCTCCCTGGCCGACCAGGAGGGCGACGTCGTCGTCTCCGAGGACCGCCGCACGGTATGGACCCCGGCCGGCAAGACGGTGGCGAGGTTCACCGAGGAACTGTGGGCCCACGGCCTGTCGATGGCCAACCAGGGCGACATCAACAAGCAGGCCATGGCCGGCGCCATCTCCACCGCCACCCACGGCACCGGCCGGGCGTTCGGATCGCTGTCGACCCAGGTGGCGGGGCTGCGCCTGGTGCTGGCCGACGGGTCGGTGGTGGAGTGCGACAAGGACCGGGAGCCGGAGATCTTCGAGGCGGCGCGGGTCAGCCTGGGCATGATCGGGGTGATCAGCGCCATCAAGCTGAACGTCGTGCCGGCCTTTCGCCTGAAGGAGACCAACGAGCGCCGCCCGATCGACGAGGTGCTGGACCAGTGGGACGTCCTGGCCGACCAGTTCCGGCACTGCGAATTCTGGAACTTCCCCTACACCAACCACGTCACCTTCAAGACGCTGGAGGTGGTCAGCGAGGGCGACGACCCGGACGAGGTCGACCGCTCGCGGGTGGTGTTCCAGGCGCTGTCGGACCTGGCGGCGGCCTCGCCGCGCATGGCCCCGACCCTGCAGCGGCTGCTGGTGCGCAACCAGGGGCGACGGGTCCACACCCGCGCCGCGCCGGCCTGGCGGATCTTCCCGTCGGACCGCGACATCAAGTTCGAGGAGATGGAGTTCGAGATCCCGGCGCAGAACGGGATCGCGGCCCTGAAGGCGGCGCGGGCGCTGGTGCGCGAGCGGCGCTATCCGATCATCTTCCCCTTCGAGTTCCGCACCGTGGCCGGCGACGACATCTGGATGTCGCCCATGCACGCGGGCCCCTGCGTCTCCATCTCGTTCCACCAGTACGCGGCCATGCCCTGGCGCGAGGCCTTCGAGGCGGTGGAGGCGGTGTTCGCCGAGCATGGCGGGCGACCGCACTGGGCCAAGCGCCACACCATGACCTCGGACGACGTGCTGCGGCTCTACCCCATGGCGCCGCGCTGGGGGGCGGTGCGCAAGCAGGTCGACCCGACGGCCAAGTTCATGAACGCCCACCTGCGCGAGCTGTTCGCCTTTTCGCTCTAGAGGACGCCCAACGTGTACGCCCAAGACCTGCATGGACACCTGATCGGCCGGCAAGGCTCGCGCCGGGACCTGAACACCCCGGCCCTGGTCGTCGACCTTGACGCGCTGGAGCGGAACATCGCCGCCATGGCGGCCTTCGCCAAGGCCTCGGGCCTGACCCTGCGTCCCCACGCCAAGACCCACAAGAGCGCCGCCATCGCCCGGCTGCAGCGGGCGGCGGGCGCGGTGGGCGTGTGCTGCGCCAAGCTGGGTGAGGCCGAAGCGCTGACCGACGCCGGGGTCGACGGCATCCTGATCACCTCGCCGGTGGTGGGCGCCCCGGCGGTCGGCCGGCTGGCGGCCCTGGCGGCCCGCGCCAAGGGGCTGATGGCCTCGGTGGACAGCCCGGCGGCGGTGGCGGCCCTGGCGGCGACCGGCGTTCCCATGACCCTGCTGGTGGACATCGATCCCGGCATCCACCGCACCGGCGTCGCCACCCCCGATGACGCCCTGGCCCTGGCCAGGCAGATCGACGCGGCCCCCAGCCTGACCTACGCCGGGGTGCAGTTCTACTGCGGCTCGCAGCAGCACATCGAGGACTTCGCCGCCCGGCGCGAGGCGATCATCGAGCGCACCGACTATCTGAAGGGGATCATCGCCCTCCTGACCGAGAACGGGCTGAAGCCCAGCTACATCAGCGGCGGCGGCACCGGCACCCACAGGATCGACGCCGAGCTGGGGGTGTTCAACGAGCTGCAGGTCGGGTCCTACATCTTCATGGACAAGCAGTACGCCGACTGCGACCTGGCCGGCGACGGCGCCCAGGCGTTCGAGACCAGCCTGCTGGTGGACGCCCGGGTGATCAGCGCCAACCACCCGATGCTGGTGACCGTGGACGCCGGCTTCAAGGCCTTCGCCACCGAGGCCGGCCCGCCGCCGGTCTTTTCCGGCGCGCCGGAGGGCTCGCAATACCGGTTCATGGGCGACGAGCACGGGGCGCTGATCCCGCCCAAGGGCGTCGCCCCGCCGGCCCTGGGCGAGGTGGTGACCTTCGCCGCCCCGCACTGCGACCCGACGGTGAACCTGTACGACGCCTATCACGCCGTGCGCGGCGACACCCTGGCCGAGATCTGGGCCATCGAGGGGCGCGGGCGGTCGGCCTAGCCACTCGCGGTTGCACGCCGGGCCGATTCACATCTAGGCAAGATGGATCGACGGCGCGCGGGGGCGGGCGATGGCGAAGGGACCGAAGCGTCCAAAGATCGGCGTGGTCCGCATCATGGCGGGGGCGCTGCAGGACGGCGCGGCGAGAGGTCTGGTGGTGGCGCCCATGGCGGCCGTCGCCTTCGCCGCGCCCTGGATGATCCTGTTCGAGGCGATCCGCAGCTTTCCGCGATCGAACGGCGTCATCGCGGCTGCCCTGGCCCTGACCCTGTCCACAATCCTCCTGCTCGGCGTCGCCATGCAGTCGCTGCTCGTGGAGGCCGGGTCGACGAATCTGCGTCGCAGCCGCCCGAGCTGGAGGATCGACCTGCTCGCCATGATCGGGCGCTATTTCGGTGACCTGGTGATCAGCCTGATCGGCCTCGGCCTGTCGGCGGTCGCCTGCCTAGTGATCGGCATCACGGCGGCCGTCACCCTGGACGCCGTGGCGCCCGGGACCAGCCACGCATCCTGGTGGGCGGAGGCGGCCGCGGTGCTGGCGATGGTTCCGGCGGCGATCCTCCAAGCGCCCTGGGCCGTGGCCCTGCCGGTGTCACATGTCGAAGGTCTCGGCGTCGTCGGCGCCCTGCAGCGCAGCGTCGCCCTGACGCGCGGGCAACGCCTGCGCATCTCAATCCCGCAAGCCCTCTATCTGGCGGCCTGGCCCACCCTTGGCGCGATCTTCATCTACGTCGTGATGCGCTACCACCTGCAGGGCAAGACGAGCCAGGCCGGCATGGCCCTGCTTTTCTTCAGCCTGGGCGTCGCGGCCGCGGTGGAAGCCCTGGGCAAGGTGCGGCTCTACCGCGAACTGGCCGGCGTGGAGGGCGCCGTGGGCGCCTCGGCCCTGGCGGAGGTGTTTGGATAGGGCCTCACGCCTTGTCGAACTTGTCCTTGCGGCGGTGGCCGAAGAGCAGGCGGCTTTCCAGTCGCCCGCGCAGGGCCGCGTAGTAGGCAGCCAGGAAGTCGGCATCGTGCTCGCCGGGCCCGGCGGTCCAGTCGATCTTGCGGCGGATGCGGTCGGCCACGGCGGCCAGGGTGCGCGGATCGCGCCGGCGCAGGACGTCCTCGAGCACCTGCAGCTCCTTGACCCCGTAGGCCGCGGCCTGTTCGGGGGTGAAGGCGAAGCGGGCCAGGCGCTCGGCGGCGTCGCTGGCGAGGTCGGCGGCCAGGGCGCGGCGCGGCGCCTTGACCACCCAGGTGCCGGCCAGCAGGTCGCCCACCCGCAGGCGGTCGCGGTTGAAGAGCGGGAAGAGCAGAAAGATGCCGGTCCACACGATGCCGGCCAGCACCGTCCAGCCGTCCACCGCCTCGGCCCCGCCCATGGACATCAGCCAGCCCAGCATCAGCAGGGTGGCCGGCATGAACACCTCGATCTCACGCAGGGCGTTGCGGGTGAAGATCGCCTCGCTGGTCAGGCGTCCGCCGTCGCGGGCGGCGACGCGCAGGCCGAGCGCCATCTTGCCCGGCGTGGCGGCCGACGGGCGCAGCTCGAAGAAGATGAAATAGAAGCTGCGCAGGAAGAAGGCCGCCATCAGCTCGATGGCGCCGACGAACTCGGCCCCCTCGCCCTCGAAGCCGAAGGCCGAGGCCGCGGAGACCGCCGTCAGGATGAGGATGATGAAGGCGACGGTGATGATCACCCCGTCCAGGACGAAAGCGGCCGCGCGCTCGCCGGCCGAGCCGAGCTGCAGGCGCAGGTCCACCCCCTCGGGGGTGACGAACTCGCGCACCAGGTGGTTCTGGGGGTCGACATAGACGGGCTTGGGCCGCAGGCGGCGGCCGAAGAGGCCCCGGCGGGCCGGGGCGGCGGCCGTTGGGCTGGCGGGGAGGACGGCGGTCATCGGGCCTCCCGGCGGGGCAGGTAGAAGAAGCCGAGCCACAGGGTCAGGGTGACGCCGGCGATGGCGTAGCGGGCCCAGTCGAGGAGGATGGTCTGGCGGCCGATGCCTTCCAGCAGGCCGGCGACGATCAGCATGATCACCACCCCGATCATCACCACCCCGGCGTGGCGGCCGGCCTCGGAGGCGGCGTCCAGGCGGGTCTTCTCGCCCGGGAAGGCCACGGCCCAGCCGATGCGGAAGCCGGCCGCGCCGGCCAGGATGCAGGCGTAGAGCTCCGTGGCGCCGTGGATCATCAGCCAGCCGCCGAGCTGCCAGCCGAGGCCGCGCGAGGCGTAGAGGGCCAGCATGGCGCCCAGCACCAGCCCCTGCTCGGCCATGAACAGGGCCGTGGGCACGCCGAAGGCGAAGCCGAGCGCGAAGCACAGGATCGAGACCTGGGCGTTGTGGGTGAAGAGGAAGATCGCGAAGCCGCCCAGGAAATGGCCGCTGTCGTTGTCGTAGAGGACCTTCTTGAGGGACTCCGTGGAGGCGGCGAAGTCGCGGCCCTGGGCCATGCCGCCGACCATGGAATCGTACCAGGCGTTGTCGCGCAGCACGAGGAAGTAGGCCGCCGCCGCGGCGATGATGAAGATGGCGGCGCTGATCGCCGTCTCGCGCCAGAGGCCGGCGACCGCGGCGGGCCAGTCATGGCGGAAGAACCTGGTGACGCGCTGGGCGAACTTGGTGCGCGGCCCGTAGACGAAGAAGTAGCCGCGGGTGGTCAGGCTCTCCAGATAGGCGATCAGACTGGCGTCGAGCGAGGTGGCGCGGGCCACTGAAAGGGACGAGGCGGCCGCGCGGTAGAGCACCGGGATCTGCAGCAGTTCCTCGTCGGTGAGGCTGCGCGCGCGACCGCGCTCGCCCTTGCCCAGCAGGCTCTCCAGCTTGCGCCAGTCGCCCTCGCGCTCGGCGCGGAAGCGGTGGCTCTTGAGTTGCAGGTCCTTCACATCAGCTCCCGCTTCTTCAGGTCCAGATAGGCGCTGATCAGGGCCGGGCCCAGGCGGTCGGCCGGGGCGTCGACGATGTGGGCGCCAAGGCGGCGCAGACGGTTCGCGACCAGGTCGCGCTCGCGCAGCAGGGCCGCGGCGGTGACCGCGCGGGAGATGTCGTCGGGTTCGTTGGGCTCGCGGCGGGCGATGCCCTCCAGCTCTTCGTCGCGCAACACCACGAACAGGACCAGGTGCTTGCGCATCAGGCGCGCGACGTTCTCCAGCATCAGCTCGGCGCTGGTGGTGTCGGCGAAGTCGGTGAAGATGACCACCAGCGAGCGCCGCTCCAGGGCCGAGGCGAGCTGGGTCAGGCCGAGGGTGAAGTTGGTCTCCTCGCTGGAATAGTCGAGGCCGGCGGCCACCCGCTGAAGCATGGGGAAGGCGCCGGCGCCGGACAGCACGCCCGAGAACACCCGCGGCTTGGCGTCGAAGCCATAGATGCCGGCCCGGTCGCCCAGCTTGAGGCTGACATAGGCCAGCAACAGCGCCGCGTTCAGGGCCCGGTCGATGCGCGGCACGCCCAGCAGGGGGTCGCACATCAGCCGGCCGCAATCGATGGCGAAGACCACCGGGTGGTTGCGCTCGGTGCGGAACTCCTTGGCCAGGAGCTTGGTGTGGCGGGCCGACTGCTTCCAGTCGATGGTGCGCGGGTCCATGCCGCCGACCAGTTCGCGCAGGGCGTGGAACTCGGACCCGTCGCCGGTCTCGAGCTGGGTCTTCAGGCCGAACAGGGCCTCGCGGGAGAACAGGCGGATGGCCTCGTCCTTGACCGCCTGGATGTTGGGAATGATGGCGACCTTGCGGGCCGGCGCCTCGCGCACCTGCTTCCAGACCAGGCCGAGGGGGCCGCGCCAGCGCATCCACAGGGTCTGGATCTCGCCCTCGCCCCGGCGCACGGGGGTCAGGGTCGTCGGGGCCTCGGCCGCGCCGTCGGCGAAGCGGGCGGTCAGGCGTTCGGGGCTGGCGGTGATGCGCTCGTTGGTCTCGACGGCGAACTCGGCCGCCGGCGGGGCGCCGCGCTCGAAGGCCGCGCGCAGGGTCATCGGCGCCTGGCCGGCCACGCCGATGGCGCGGGGCGTCTCCAGGCTGAGCTCGGCGCCGGCGCGGGAGGGGCCGATGAAGGCGTCCAGCAGGATCAGCCCCAGGACCAGGGCCACCCAGCCGCCGGCCACCACCCAGTAGCCGGGCGAGATCAGGCCGATCAGCAGCGCCACGGGCGCGCCGACGGCCATCAGCACGATCGCACGGCGAGTGGGGTAGATCATGGCCGCAAACCCTTCCCCTGCAAGCGCAGCGTAGCGGGGGAAGTGGCCCGAACGCGCAGCGGAGGGTCGATGGGGGTGCGTAATATACTGAGCGCCAGGGTCGGTTTCGGACCGAAGGGGGCAGGACGAACGCCAGACACCGGTGGGGGAGGGCCAGGGACTCGCACCCCCATCGACCCTCGCCTACGGCCTCGGGCCACTTCCCCCACTCCCGATGGTCGCGGGGGAAGAGTTGAGACGTCGGTCCTCAACGCGGCGCCTCGATGCGGTCGATGAGGGCGGTCAGGGTCTCGTCGACCAGGCGGCCCTCGATCTCGGCGGCGGGGGACGGGATCACGCGGTGGCGAAGGGCGGGCAGGGCCAGGGCCTTGATATCGTCGGGGATGACATAGTCGCGGCCCTCGAGCGCCGCGCGGGCGCGGGCGGCGGCGGCCAGCATGGCGCCGCTGCGCGGGCTGGCCCCGGTCTCCAGGTCCGGCGTTTCCCGCGTGGCGCGGATCAGGGCCACCACATAGCCGGTGATCTGGTCAGCCAGGCGGATGGCGGACACCGCCTCTATGGCCCCGGCGATCTCCTTGGGCCCGCCGACGACATTGACGCCGAGGGCGGCCGGGCTGGGATTGCCCGTGCGCGAGCCGTGGGCGGCGACGATGGCCCATTCCTCTTCCGGCGAGGGGTACTTCAGCGTCTGCTTGAACAGGAAGCGGTCGAGCTGGGCTTCCGGCAAGGGATAGGTGCCCTGCTGCTCGATGGGGTTCTGGGTCGCCACCACGGTGAAGCGCGGGCTGAGCGGGTGCGACTTGCCGTCGATGGTGACGTTGCGCTCCTGCATCGCCTCCAGCAGCGCCGCCTGGGTCTTGGGCGGGGTGCGGTTGATCTCGTCGGCCAGCAGCAGCTCGCAGAAGATCGGCCCCTTGGTCAGGGTGAAGGCCGAGGTCTGGAAGTTGAACAGGTTGGCGCCGATGATGTCGCCGGGCATCAGGTCGGGGGTGAACTGGATGCGCCCGAACTCGAGGCCCAGGGTGCGGGCGAAGCACTGGGCCAGGAAGGTCTTGGCGGTGCCGGGCGGACCTTCCAGCAGGATGTGGCCGCCGGCGAGCATGGCGGTCAGCATCAGGTCGATGGTGTCGGTCTGGCCCACGACGCCCTTGGCGATCTCGGCGCGCATGGCGTCGGCGAGAGCCTTCACTTCATTGACGTTCACGCGTCATCTCCAGTCTCCAGCGAAAGAGTCGCCTGGCCGCGGCCAGGGTGCGTTCCTTGTCGGGCGCCGCGCCGATCAGGGCGGTCAGCTCGCCGAGGGAATCGGGGGCGCCGCGCTGGGCGCCCATGCGGTCGAGGAACCCTGTCAGGGCGTCGCCGGTCAGGTCGCGCGGGGCGCCCACGGCCTTGGCGGCCAGGGTTCGGGTCAAGTCGGCGTAGCGGCCGCCCATGCGGTGCTCGCGGCCGGTCAGGCGGATGAGGGCGGCGGTGTTGTCGGCCAGGGCTTCCTTGCCCAGGGCGAAGACGCGGCCGGCGCGGCGGGTGGCGCCGAACCGGCAGGCCGCCTGGAAGCCGGCCAGGGCGCCGGCGAAGAACAGGCACAGGGTCACCGCCAGGAACGGCGGGTCGAACAGCAGGCGCATGACGCTGCGCGAGCGTGCGAAGCCGTTCAGGGTGACATCGAAGATCACCGGCCCGTCGGCGGCCTTGAGGCTGGACAGGATGTGGCTGGCCGCCAGGGCGGTGTCGACGGACTTCAGGCCGTGATTGTCGAGCAGGTCGGGGTCCGAGAGGTAGTAGACATAGGCCTTGGGATCGCGGGCCAGCAGCACCGCGCCGGTGTCGTCGGCCAGGATCGGGATCAGGGTCGTCGACTGGATCGACTGCAGCTGCTCCACGGGTCCGGCGGTGAACCGGTCGGGGCCGAACGGGCCGCCCCGGGACGCCAGGATCGGCGCCGCCACGCCCGGACGGCGGGCGAGGTTCATCGAGGCCAGGAAGCTGTCCTTGGGCAGCAGCTTCAGGTCGATGGGGGTGGCCGCGCCGATCCAGCCGCGGTGTTGCAGATTGGGGAAGGCGGTCCACTTGGGCAGCACCACCAGGACCGGGCCGCCGAAACCGAGGGCCTTGATGGCCTTGGCGTCGACCATCGGACCAGGGGTGGCGATCAGCAGCCCTTCCTTGTGGTCGGCGCTCAGCTTGGCGTGGCTGATGGTGACCGGCTGGCCGGCGTCCTTGAGCAGCTCCACGGCGCCGGCGAAGCCGATAGCCGAGTGCGACAGGGCGTGGTTGTCGCCGTCGTCGCCGCTGCGCAGGTCGGGCGCATAGGTGGCCAGCACGATCAGGGCCGAGAAGGCGAACACCCCCACCAGCACCATCCAGATGGCGGTGACCGGGTTGAACACCCGGGCGGCGACGCTGGGCGACGGCTCGGCGGTCACGCCCACACCTCGGGAAAGGCGAAGGCCTCATAGGCCTGGCGACAGTCGGCGAAGGCGGCGCGGTCCACCGGCCGGCCGCCGAAGAAGCTGGCCTCCACCACCCGGGCGATGTGTCCGAAGGCCTCGCGCGCGGCGCCGGGCAGTCCCTCGAGGGCGGCGATGTCGCGGCTGGTCAGGGCCGGGCGCACCAGGCGCGGGCGGCGGCCCTCGATGTCGTCGATGCTGCGGTAGAGGATCAGGTGCACGGCCTCGTCGTATCGGCCCTGTTCCGCCAGGCGATCGGCGTCCTCGAGAAGGGCCTTGGCCTTCCAGGCTTCGGGTCGCCAGTCGGCGGGCTGGGCGCGCGCCGTGGCGCGGCGCTTGCGCGCGAAGCTGACGCCCGTGACCTCGCGGACGATCAGGAAGAGCAGCAGGCCGACCACCAGGGCGACGCCGCCCCAGAACAGCAGCTTCAGCGCCGGCATCAGGAACTCGATGACGTGCGAGAGAAACCGGCCCAGGGCCTTCATCCACTCCGGCTCATGCACGTCGGGCGGCTTGGGCGTCTTGGCGAAATCGAACTGGATCCTGCGGTCCTTCAGCAGGTGCGCGTGCGCGGCGCGGATCGCCTCCGCGCTGGGCGCATGCACGCCGGGCGCCGCATCTGCACTGGCCGCCAAGAAGTCCCCCGTCACACGCCGGCCGTCACCAACGCCGCACTCTAGCAGACGCAGGGGATACCGGACGGCATCATCGCGGGTATTTCAGGCCCTGGCTACTACCGAGGGGTGAAGATCAGCGCGGCAGCAGGCTTTCGCCCATCAGGTATTCATCCACCGCCCTGGCGCACTGGCGGCCCTCGCGGATCGCCCAGACCACCAGGGACTGGCCGCGCCGCATGTCGCCGCACGAAAACACCTTGGGGGCCGAGGTCCGGTAGTCATCCATGGTGGCCTTGACGTTGCCGCGCGGGTCCAGCTCGACGCCGGCCTGTTCGACCAGTCCTTCGCGCCGCGGGCCGACGAAGCCCATGGCCAGGAGCACGAGATCGGCCTTGAGGGTGAACTCGCTGTTCGGGACCTCGGTCATGGTCATGCGGCCGTCCGGGCCCGGCGCCCAGTCGACCCGGGCGCAGACCAGGCCCTCGATCACCCCGTCGCGCTCGATCGCGCCGCGGGTGGTGACGGCGAAGTCGCGCTCGACGCCCTCTTCCTGCGACGAGGAGGTGCGCAGCTTCAGCGGCCAGTCCGGCCAGGTCAGGGCCTTGTTCTCGCGCACCGGCGGCTCGGGCATGATCTCGAGCTGGACCACCGACAGGGCGCCCTGGCGGTTCGAGGTGCCGATGCAGTCCGAGCCGGTGTCGCCGCCGCCGATGACCACCACATGCTTGCCCGCGGCGCTGATCGTGCCGTTCGGCGCGGCGATGGCTTCGTCGTCGCCGGCGTTGCGCTTGTTCTGCTGGGTCAGGAAATCCATGGCGTAGTGGATGCCCGAAAGGTGGCGCTCGGGGATGACGAGGTCGCGCGGCCACTCGGCGCCGCCGGCCATGACCAGGGCGTCATAGCCGCCCAGCAGCCATTCCACGGACACCTGGGCGCCCACCTCGACGCCCGGCCGGAAGGTGACGCCCTCGGCCTCCATCTGGGCGACCCGGCGGTCGATGTGGTGCTTCTCCATCTTGAAGTCGGGGATGCCGTAGCGCAGCAGGCCGCCGATGCGGTCGTTCTTCTCGAACACCGTCACCGCGTGGCCGGCGCGGGCCAGTTGCTGGGCGGCGGCCAGGCCCGAGGGCCCGGAGCCCACCACGGCCACCCGGCGGCCGGTGGGCTGGGCGGCCGGCTGGGGGGTGATCCAGCCTTCCTGCCAGCCGCGGTCGACGATCTGGCACTCGATCGACTTGATGGTGACGGGGTTGTCCTGGATGTTCAGGGTGCAGGACGCCTCGCAGGGCGCGGGGCAGATGCGGCCGGTGAACTCCGGGAAGTTGTTGGTGGAATGCAGGTTGCCGAGCGCCGTCTGCCACTGGTCGCGGTAGACCAGATCGTTCCAGTCGGGGATCTGGTTGTTCACCGGGCAGCCCTGGTGACAGAACGGAATCCCGCAGTTCATGCAGCGCGAGGCCTGGGCCTTGAGCGCGTCATCGGTGAGGGGGACGACGAATTCCTTGAAGTGCTTCAGGCGTTCCGTCGGCTTGTCGTAGCCGCGGTCGCGCCGTTCGATCTCGAGGAAGCCGGTGGGCTTTCCCATCAGGCAGGCTCCGGAAACAGAGAAATGACTATTCGGCCGCGACCGCCTTGGCGGCGGCGCGTTCGGCGGCGAGGTCCATGAGGGCGCGGCGGTAGTCCTTTGGCGTCACCTTCACGAAGGCGGCCAGGGCGGCGTCCCAGTCCTCCAGCAGCATCCGCGCGCGGGCGCTGCCGGTATAGAGCTGGTGCCGCTCGACCAGGATCCGCAGCCGCTCGGCGTCGAAGCGCAGGGGGTCGCCCATGCCGTTGTTCTCGACGCTGATCGACTTCTGGCTGGGCTTCAGGACCTCGTCCTCACGGTCCACCGGCAGAGACGGGCCGATCGGCTCGACGTCCACCATGGCCATGTTGCACAGCGCCTTGAAGCGGCCCTTGGGGTCGTAGACGTAGGCGATGCCGCCGCTCATCCCCGCCGCGAAGTTGCGGCCGGTGTCGCCCAGCACGCAGACCACGCCGCCGGTCATGTATTCGCAGCCGTGGTCGCCCACGCCCTCGACCACCGTCACCGCGCCGGAGTTGCGCACGGCGAAGCGCTCGCCGGCCACCCCTTCGAAATAGGCCTCGCCGGCGATGGCGCCGTAGAGGACCGTATTGCCGACGATGATGTTCTCGGTGGGCTCACGCGTGGCCTGGGGCGGCTGGCGAACGACCACCCGGCCGCCGCTGAGGCCCTTGCCCACGTAGTCGTTGGAATCGCCGATCAGCTCCAGCGACAGGCCGCGCTCGGCGAAGGCGCCGAAGCTCTGGCCGCCGGTGCCCGTGAACGTGATCGAGATGGTGTCCTCGGGCAGGCCGGCGTGGCCGTAGCGGCGGGCCACCTCGCCCGACAGCATGGCGCCGACGGTGCGGTTGACGTTGCGGATCGGCCGCTCGATGCGCACCGGCTCGCCCCGTTCCAGGGCGGGCATGGCCGCGGCGATGAGGTCGTTGTCCAGGGCCTTGTCGAGGCCATGGTCCTGGCGCTCGGTGTTGCGCACCGCCACGCCCTCGGCGGCCGGGGCCTGGTAGAGCAGCTTGGTCAGGTCGACGCCCTTGGCCTTCCAGTGTTCCACCGCCGGGCGCAGGTCCAGGCGATCGACCCGGCCGATCATCTCGTCCACCGTGCGGAAGCCCAGCTGGGCCATGATCTCGCGCAGTTCCTCGGCGACGAAGAAGAAGTAGTTGATCACGTGCTCGGGCTGGCCGGTGAAGCGCGCGCGCAGCACCGGATCCTGGGTCGCCACCCCCACCGGGCAGGTGTTGAGGTGGCACTTGCGCATCATGATGCAGCCGGCCGCGATCAGGGGCGCGGTGGCGAAGCCGAACTCGTCCGCGCCCAGAAGGGCGCCGATGGCCACGTCCCGCCCGGTGCGCAGGCCGCCGTCGACCTGCACCGCGATGCGGCCGCGCAGGCCGTTGAGGATCAGGGTCTGCTGGGTCTCGGCCAGGCCGATTTCCCAGGGCGAGCCCGCGTGGGTCAGGCTGGTCAGGGGCGAGGCCCCCGTGCCGCCCTCGAAGCCCGAGATGGTCACATGGTCGGCGCGCGCCTTGGAGACGCCCGCGGCCACGGTGCCCACGCCCACTTCCGAGACCAGCTTCACGGAGATGCGGGCGCGCGGATTGACGTTCTTGAGGTCGTGGATGAGCTGGGCCAGATCCTCGATGGAATAGATGTCGTGGTGCGGCGGCGGGCTGATCAGGCCGACGCCGGGGGTGGAGTGGCGCACCCGGGCGATGTTCTTGTCGACCTTGTGGCCGGGCAGCTGACCGCCCTCGCCGGGCTTGGCGCCCTGGGCCATCTTGATCTGGATGTCGTCGGCGTTGACCAGGTACTCGGCGGTGACGCCGAAGCGCCCCGAGGCCACCTGCTTGATCGCCGAGCGCATGGAATCGCCGTTGGCCATCGGCTTGAAGCGGTCGGCTTCCTCGCCGCCCTCGCCGGTGTTCGAGCGACCGCCGATGCGGTTCATGGCGATGGCCAGGGTGGTGTGGGCCTCGCGGCTGATGGAGCCGAAGCTCATCGCCCCGGTGGCGAAGCGCTTGACGATCTCCGAGGCCGGCTCGACCTCGTCCAGCGGGACCGCCGGCTGATCCAGCTTGAACTGCATCAAGCCGCGCAGGGTCAGCAGACGGGCCGACTGCTCGTTGATGGTCTGGGCGAAGGCCCTGTAGTCGGCGCTGACGTTGCCGCGCACGGCATGCTGCAGCTTGGACACCGACTCCGGCGTCCAGGCGTGCTCCTCGCCGCGCAGGCGGAAGGCGTAGGAACCGCCCACGTCCAGCATGTCGCGGTAGACCGGGGCGTCGCCATAGGCGTCGCGGTGACGGCGAACGCTTTCCTCGGCGATCTGGGCCAGGCCCACGCCCTCAACCGTGGTGGCGGTGCCGGTGAAGTAGCGCTCCACGAACTCTGTGGACAGGCCCACCGCGTCGAAGATCTGGGCCCCGCAATAGGACTGGTAGGTGGAGATGCCCATCTTGGACATCACCTTCAGCACGCCCTTGCCGATGGCCTTGGTGTAGTTCTTGGCGACCTCGTACGCGGTCTGCGTCAAGCCGTTGCGGACGCGAAGCTGCTCCAGGGTCTCGAAGGCGAGATAGGGGTTCACCGCCTCGGCGCCGTAGCCGGCCAGGACGCAGAAGTGGTGCACCTCGCGCGCCTCGCCGGTCTCGATGACGAGGCCGGTCTGCATGCGCAGGCCCTGGCGGATCAGGTGGTGGTGCACGGCCGCCGTGGCCAGGGCCGCCGGAATGGCGATGCGCTCGGGCGAGACCGCCCGGTCGGACAGGATCAGGATGTTGCTGTCGGCCAGCACCGCCTCGGTGGCGTTGTGGCACAGCTTCTCCAGCGCCCGCTCCAGGCCCGCCGCGCCGTCCTTGGCCGCCCAGGTGGCGTCCAGGGTCTTGGTGCGGAAGGCGCCGTCCAGCAGTTCGGAAATGGCGCGGATCTTCTCAAGGTCGGCGTTGGTCAGCACCGGCTGGGTGACTTCCAGGCGCTTGTGCGTGCCGGCCTGGCGGCCGAGCAGGTTGGGGCGCGGACCGATCATCGAGACCAGGCTCATCACCAGCTCCTCGCGGATCGGGTCGATCGGCGGGTTGGTGACCTGGGCGAAGTTCTGCTTGAAGTACTCGTAGAGCAGCTTGGGCCGCTTGGAGAGCACCGCGATCGGCGTGTCGGCGCCCATCGACCCGATGGGGTCGTCGCCCGTGACGGCCATGGGCTCCAGGAAGAAAGTCAGGTCTTCCTGGGTGTAGCCGAAGGCCTGCTGGCGATCGAGCAGGTCGGACGGGTCATTGGGCAGCGCCGGCTCCCACGCGGCCGGATCGGGCAGGTCTTCCAGCTTGAACTGGGTCTGGCGAAGCCACTCCTCGTAGGGGGCGGCGTCCGCCAGGGTGGCCTTGATCTCGTCGTCGTCGATGATCCGGCCTTGCTCCATGTCGATGAGCAGCATCTTGCCGGGCTGCAGGCGCCACTTGCGCACGATCCGCTCTTCCGGAACCGTCAGCACGCCGACCTCCGAGGCCATGATCACATGGTCCTGGTCGGTGATCACGAAGCGCGCCGGGCGCAGGCCGTTGCGGTCGAGGGTCGCGCCGATCTGGCGGCCGTCGGTGAAGGCGATGGCGGCCGGGCCGTCCCAGGGCTCCATCAGGGCGGCGTGGTACTCGTAGAAGGCGCGCCGCTTGGCGTCCATCAGCGGGTTGCCGGCCCAGGCCTCGGGGATCAGCATCATCACCGCCTGGGCCATGGGGATGCCCCCGGCGACCAGCAGTTCCAGGGCGTTGTCCAGGCAGGCGGTGTCGGACTGGCCGTGCGGGATCAGCGGCCACATCTTGTCCAGGTCCGGCCCCAGCAGGTCGGACTCCAGGGTGCGCCGGCGGGCGTTCATCCAGTTGACGTTGCCGCGCACGGTGTTGATCTCGCCGTTGTGGGCGATGAACCGGTAGGGGTGCGCCAGCTTCCACGACGGGAAGGTGTTGGTGGAGAAGCGCTGGTGGACCAGGGCCAGGGCCGATTCCGTGCGCTCGTCCGACAGGTCGCGGTAGAAGCCGCCCACCTGGGTGGCCAGCAGCAGGCCCTTGTAGACCACGGTGCGCGACGAGAACGAGGGCATGTAGAGCTGGGTCAGCCCCGGCATGCCGTACTTCTTGGCCAGGTCCGCCAGCGGATTCTGGGTCTGCTTGCGGATGGCCAGCAGTTTGCGCTCGAAGGCGTCCTGGTCGCGCGTGCCCGGGCCGCGGCCGACGATGGCCTGGCGGATCACCGGCATCTCGGCCAGCACGGCCTTGCCCAGGCCCTCGGTGTTCACCGGCACGTCGCGCCAGCCGATCAGGGTCTGGCCTTCCACACGGATGAAATGCTCGAACTGGCTGACCGCCAGGGCGCGGGTGTCCTCGTCGCGCGGCAGGAAGCACATGGCCACGGCGTAGTCGCCGGGCGCGGGCAGGTCGACGTCGGCGCCCTGGGCCCAGTCGCGCAGCAGCGCATCGGGAATCTGGATCAGAATACCGGCGCCGTCGCCCACCAGCGGATCGGCGCCCACGGCGCCGCGATGGTCGAGGTTGACCAGGATTTCGAGGCCGCAAGCGACGACCTCGTGGGATTTTTTCCCCTTGATATTGGCCACGAAACCAACGCCGCACGCGTCATGTTCATGACGCGGGTCATAAAGTCCCTGCCGGGGCGGAAGATCCAGCAAATTATACCCCTTAAGCCCGTCCGTACCCACTCCTTTTGGAATGGTCATTCGCGCGGCATTTACAGGGGAAGGTCCGGGCCTGTCGACTGGGCGCCGATCAAAGTAGCGTTTCCGGACCCATTCTGGCGCGAAAACGACCTCTTTTTCCGCCCGGCTGAACGCCTAAGTCCCGGAAATTTCAGGCGGAGCCGGACGGCGACCTGCGCCCGTCGGTCGCGCTCGCCCGCCGCGCGAGAAGCGGGCCGCCGGCGCGACCACAGCGATCCCTATGCAAGCTTGACGGCGCAGTAAGTCGGGCGGACAGTTGCCCAATAATTCAACACAGGGGGAGCGTTCCGTGAAGGGATTCGCAGTATTGGCGGTTACCGCCAGCGTCGTCGCGTCCGCAGTTCTGAGCGGGTGCAGCAAACCCGCCGAGACGAGCGGGCCGTCGCCGGACACGAAAAAGGCGCTGGACGCCGTGGCCGCGACCGAAGTCCAGTGGGTTGCCGATCTGAAGGCCAAGGACGTCGAGAAGGTCGTGGCCCATTACACGGCCTCGGGCGAACTGCTGCTGCCCGGCCAGACACCCAGCAAGAACACCGACGTGCTGCGCTATGTGTGGCGCCAGACGCTGGCCGACCCGAACTATCACCTGGAGTTCAAGGCCCACCGCATCGAAATGGCGGCCTCCAACGACTTCGCCTACACGCAAGGGACCTACACGGTCACCGCCTCGGATCCGAAGACCCACGCCCCTTCAACGTCCAGCGGAACCTACGTCACCGTCTACAAGAAGGTGGCCAACGGCTCCTGGAAGGCGATGGAGGACATCGTCGCCACCTCGGCCGGCCCGGCCGCGCCCGCCGCCCCGGCGATGGTCGCCGACACCCCGCCCAAGGGCCCCATCGACACCGCCGCCGACATCGCCGCCATCCAGGCCCTGGAAAAGCAGTGGGCGGCGGACTGGGCGGCCAAGGACGCGGCCAAGCTGGCGGCGCACTATGACCCGGCCGCCACCGTCATGCAGCCGGGCCAAGCTGCGGCGACCGGCGCGGCCGCCATCGCCGCGTCCCTGGCGGAGGCGGTCAAGGACCCGGCCCTCAAGCTGGAGTTCAGCCCCGATGTCGTCAATGTCGCCCCCTCCGGCGACCTGGCCTTCTCGCGCGGCAAGTTCACCCAGACCGCCACCGATCCCAAGACCCACAAGCCGGCAACCACCCACGGTGTCTATGTCACCGTCTACCGCAAGGCCGCCGACGGCTCGTGGAAGGCGGTCCAGGATGTGGCCACCGAAGAGCCGTAGGGGCGTCTTCACCTTCCTTCCAGCATCCCGGATTTCGGCTGCGCCGATTCCGGGATGACAGTGTTCGGGGAGCGCCTAGAGTGCGGCTGCCGCAATTTCAGCGGCTGGGCCCTCGACGGTCCGATCTGATTTTTCGTCCGCCCCAAGGCGGCTTGGAAGGAAGCGATTATGGAACTGGCGCCGAAGAACACCGGCCTGTCGACCGCGCGGCTGGAACGCATCACCGACCACCTGGAACGCAACTACATCGGCCCCGGCAAGATCGCCGGCTGCCAGGTGGCGGTCGCCCGTCACGGCCACCTCGCCTACTTCCGCTCGTTCGGCCAGATGGACCGCGAGCGCGGCAAGGTGATGACCGACGACGCCATCTTCCGCATCTATTCCATGAGCAAGCCGATCACCTCGGTGGCGCTGATGACGCTGTACGAGCGCGGCTACTTCCAGCTCAACGATCCGGTCAGCCGCTTCTTCCCGTCGTGGAAGAACCACCAGGTGTGGGTGTCGGGCTCAGGCGCCGACATGAAGACCGAGGCGCCCAACCGCCCGGTGACCATGCGCGACATGCTGTGCCACACCGGCGGCATCACCTATGGCGCGGCCCTGGTGGCCCTGGGCGCCCCGGACGAAGGACATCCGGTGGACAAGGTCTATGCCGAGGTCGGCGTGCGCCGCGGCAAGGGCGAGACGCTGATGGAGTTCATGGACAAGCTGGGCAAGGTGCCGCTGCGCTACCAGCCGGGCGAGCGCTGGCTCTATTCCCTGTCCACCGACGTCTGCGGCGCCCTGGTGGAGAAAATCAGCGGCAAGCGCTTCGACCACTATCTGCAGGAAACGATCTTCGATCCCCTGGGCATGAAGGACACCTCCTTCACCGTGGCCGACGACAAGCTGGACCGGTTCTGCGCCAACTATCGGCGCGGCGCCGACAAGTCGCTGAAGCTGATCGACGATCCCGAGACCAGCGAATACCGCAAGGAACCGGCCTTCTTCTCCGGCGGCGGCGGCCTGACCGGCACCACCGAGGACTATCTGCGCTTTTGCGAGATGCTGCGCCGGGGCGGCGAGTTCGAGGGCGCCCGCATCCTCGGTCCGCGCACCATCGAGCTGATGAAGCGCAACCACCTGAAGGACGGCAAGGACCTGACCGAGATGGCCATCGGCGGCTTCTCCGAGACGGCCAACGAAGGCGTGGGCTTTGGCCTGGGGTTCGCCACGACGCTGGACGAGGTCAAGAACGGCGGCCTGGGGGCCGGCGACTTCTACTGGGGCGGCGCCGCCTCGACCATATTCTGGGTCGACCAGAAGGAGGACCTCTCCGTGGTGTTCATGACCCAGCTGATGCCCTCGGGCGCGTTCAACTTCCGCGGCCAGTTGAAGAGCATCGTCTACTCGTCGATCGTTGATTGACGGCCATGGCGTTGCCTTGCGCCCCCTCCGTCAGCCCGCTTCGCGGTCTGCCACCTCCCCCGCGGCGCCCTTCGGGCTTGCATGGGAGGAGGAGATAGTCGTGATGTTCTCCTCCCCCGCCCAACGAGGCGGTGGAGGTGGATCGTCGCCACCGGCGACGAGACGGAGGGGGCGCAAGGCCCCAGGTTCGATACTCGGGAAATAGCATCATGACCGACGCCGCCGTCGCCAACACCGACCAGGCCGCCTACTGGAACGCCGACGCGGGGACGACCTGGTCGCAGTTGCAGGACATCCTGGACTTCCAGCTCGCGCCCCTGAGCCGCGCGGCCCTCGCCGCCCTGGCCCCGGCCGAGGGCGAGCACATCCTGGACATCGGCTGCGGCTGCGGGGCGACCAGCCTGGACCTGGCCTGGGCCATCGACCCGGAAGGCTCGGTCCTGGGCGTCGACATCTCCGAGCCGATGCTGGCGGTGGCGCGCCAGCGGGCCGACCAGGCCGGCTACAAGCAGGTGCGCTTCGCCCTCGGCGACGCCCAGGTGTTTCCGTTCGAGGCGGGCGCCTTCGACGCGGTGTTTTCGCGCTTCGGGGTGATGTTCTTCGAGGATCCCACGGCCGCCTTCGCCAACATCCGCCGCGCCCTGAAGCCCGGCGGCCGCCTGGCCTTCGTCTGCTGGCGCGCGCCCACCGAAAACCCGGTGATGATGCTGCCCATGCAGGCGGCCGCCCGCCACTTCGAGGCTCCGCCGGCGCCGGTCGACCCCTTGGCCCCCGGCCCCTTCGCCTTCGCGGACGGCGAAAGGCTGCGCGGCATCATGCGGGCCGCCGGCTTCACCGACGTGACCCTGACGCCCCACGACGAGGCCATCGGCGCGCCGACGCTGGAGGACTCGCTGAAGCTGTCGCTGAGGGTCGGCCCGCTGGGCCGCATGCTGGTCGCCAACCCCGACAAGGCCGAGGCCGCCCTGGCCAGCGTGCGCGAGGCGCTGGCGCCCTACGTCAAGGCCGACGGCGTGCTGCTGCCCTCGGCGACCTGGATCGTCACCGCGCGATCGCCGGGCTGATTTGCGGGCCGGCGCCCAGTTTGAGTCATGGCCGGGCGAGGAATGTCCGGAATGCGGCGGAACCGCCAAACTCCCGTCACACGAATCCTCTCTGCCAAGCGTGACCGCGCGAAGTACCGCGCGGTCAGGTCGATCGAGGGGACGGCCGGATGCGCACAATCGCGGTGATCGCTCGCAAGGGCGGCTCGGGTAAGACCACTGTCGCCACCCACCTGGCGCTGGCGGCGCATTTGCGGGGCTTCAAGACCCTGCTGGCGGACACCGACCCGCAGCGATCGTCCATGGAGGTGCTGAAGGCGCGGCGGGGGCCGGGGCCCGAACGGGCCGACACCTCCGGCTCCAAGCTGTTCGCCCTGCAGATGCAGGCCATGCGCTCTGGCGTCGAGGCCATGGTCATCGACACCGCCGCGGGCGCCGAGGAGGACCTGGCCAGCGCCATCGTCCTGGCCGACCTGTCGCTGCTGGTGCTGAGGCCCACCTTCCTCGACATGGCCGCGGCGGTGCACACCGTCGACGTCGTGCGGCGGCTGCGGAAGCCGGCGATGATCGTGGTCAACCAGGCGCCGGCCACGCGGGAGGGGGTCGAATCCCCGGCCGTGAAGCGGGCCCTGCAGGCGCTGCGCATCATGCGCCTGCCGGTGGTGCCGACGATCCTGCGGTCGCGGGCGATCTACCAGTCGGCGCTGGAGGGCGGGCGCTCGGCCGAGGAGACGGGCGACGCGGCCGCCGCGCGCGAGGTGGCCGAGTTCTGGGCCTTCATCGAACGCTTCGCCTTCGCCAAGCGCGACGCCCTGCCGCCCACGCCCCGCGCCCTGCGCACGGACCTGTTCTCGACCCTGGAGGGCGAGGCGGTGGCGGCGGGGGTCTGAGCCGGCTTCAGACCTTGACGAACCGCAGGGTCATGCGGTCGCTCTCGCCGATGGCGTCATACTTCGCGTGGTCGAAGGCCGGATTGGCCGGCTGGCCGGACGGCGCCGACTGGCGGGTGGGCGGCAGGGTCCAGACGCCGAAGGGATGGTCCTTGGTGTCCTTGGGGTTGGCGTTGATCTCGGACCGTCCGTCCAGCTTGAAGCCGGCCTTGGTCGCCTTGTCGATGACCCAGGCTTCGGAGATGTAGCCGTCGCCCTTGCGCGGATCGGCGCCGTCGGGAGCGCGGTGATCCTCCACCGCCAGGACGCCGCCGGTCTTCAGGGCCGCGTGGAGGTCGCCCAGGGCCTTTTCCGGGAAGCCGTCGACCTGGGCCCAGTTGTGCATTTCCCGGGACACCAGGGCGAAGTCCACGGTCGCGGGCGGCGCCAGGGGGCCGGAGACCCGGCCGAAGCCGGCGACGCTGACGTCGCCATAGACCGCATGGTCGGCGTACTTGGCCTCGAAGGCGGCTCGGTCCTTGCGCGCCCCGTCGGAGAGCTTGGGATTGGCGAGGTCAGCGCCGGCGGCGATGTAGCGGCCGTGGGTGGCCGCCAGGTAGGGCGCCAGGATGTCGGTCCACCAGCCGGCGCCGGGCCCGACGTCGATCACCGTCATGCCGGGCTTGAGGCCCCAGAAGGTCAGGGACTCGGCCGGATGACGCCAGGCGTCGCGGGCGCGGTCGGCCGGCTTGCGGCGCGGATTGTCGATGGCCTGGGCCAGGATCGGATCGGCCGGGGCCGCCAGGGCGCGGACGGCGGGCGCCAGCAGCGGCAGGGCGAGGCCGGCGCTCAGCAGGGTGCGGCGGGCGAGATGGGTCACGGGCGGGGTCCTCCGGGATCGTCTTGTCTGGTTGAGACTAGGCGCCTCGCCCGGCGCGGGCGCGGCAGAAATTCTGCGGCGGGGCCAAGCGCGCCGCGTCAGCGAAGGGCGTGCAGGGCGCGTTCGGTCTCGCGCACATAGACCCGGTCGAACTCCTTCACGTCGTCGCTGAGGTCGTCGTACTCCACCAGGGACGGGTGGTGGCGCAGGGCCTCGTCCTTTTTCGGGGCGCTGGTCCAGCGCCAGCCGTCCATGCGCCGCTGGGCGTTCCAGCGGTGATGCTCCAGACGCGCCAGGGCCTCGCAGGTCTCGTCGTCGGTGAACAGGACGTGCTCGTCGCCCAGCCGCGGCATGCCGATCACGCCGCGCCACAGGGCCGGCGCGATGCCCGCGCTGGCCAGCTTGGCCGGTATGTGGGCCACGGCGTCGCGGTTGGCCTGGCGGAAGGTCTCGTCGAGTTCGTCCCACGGCCGCGCCGAGGTGTTCTTGGGATCGTCGCGGACCTCCGGCGGCAGGGAGGCCCGGTAGGCCTCGCAGAAGCTGCGCGCGGCGGCGTCCGGCGCCCGGGACAGGAATTCGCTGGCTCCCAGGATGGCGTCGAGATCCCCGAAGGCGATCAGGGCGTCCAGGCCCCGCGCATCGTGGCGCCTCTGCCCCAGGGCGGCGGCGTCGCGCAGGCGCACGAAGATCGGGGCCTTGGCGACGCTGACCGTGCGCAGCAACGACTGCACCATGCCCGCCGTGGCCAGGACCGCCGAGTCCTCGCTGAGGCAGATGTAGGCGGCCGTCATCGGGCCGGCCGCCAGCACCGCGGCGGTCAGGATCTCGGCGCTGGGCGTGATCGCCTCGCTGGCGATGCGCCCTTCCAGGAAGGTGAACTCGGCGCACTCGTCGATCTCGGGCGCGCGCAGGCGCATCACCCCTTCCAGGGCCTTGGCGTTGGGGTCGATGACGGTGATGTGCGGCTTGTCGAGATAGGTGGTGCGGCAGTTGACGATCAGGTCGCGGGCGATGGCCTGGCCGGTCTGGCCGAAGCCGACGATCACCGCATGGATGCGGCTGTGCCCGAAAGCCCTGGCCAGGAGGAACGGCGGGTGTTCCTGGTGCAGGGCGCGGGCCGAGATCGACGCGCGCGACAGCACCCGCGTGCGCGCCTCGTTGAGGGTGGCCGCGGAGTCTTCCGCCAGCCGGGCGTCGCGCATCAGCACGGTGATGAAGGCCCTGGGCGCCGACGCGCGGGCGGCGCGCACCAGGGCCAGGGCCTGGGCGTCGTCGGTGAGGGACAAGAGCACGTGGTCGGCGTCGCCGCAGTGTTCGAGCACCGTTCGGGTGGCGTCCTCCGGCGGCCAGGGCAGGGCGATGGCGCCCATGCTGCCGACCCCCAGGCTGGGCGCGCCCAGCCACAGGACGCTCTTGCCGCCGCGCTGGGCCAGTTCGAAGGCCTTGGTGGCGATGCCGCCGGCGCCGATGACCACCACTTCCTGCTTGAAGAAGCGGGCGGTGGCGACAGCCAGGCGCTCCTGAAGGATCGCGGCGAGCGCCGTGCCGGCGGCGCTGAACACCGCGGCCAGGCCGGTCCAGCGCCCGACCAGGATGCGCCAGTCCTTGGTCGGCGCGCCGCCGCCATAGACGTCGTTGTAGGCGAACAGGGCGGCGGACCGGTAGAGCGCGTCGCCCATCGTCGCGCCGCTGGACAGCCACGACTGCAGACCCAGGAACAGGGTCACGATCACCAGGGCGGGGATGATCCACACCGCCCACAGCCGCAAGGCCGTGTGGCGGTGGGCGGTCTCGCTCGCCGGCTTGCCGTCGCTCATCGAACGCTCCGTCGGGCCGGGCGGCGTCCCATCAGCGCTCCGTCAGTAGGGAATGTCGGACCGGCTCGCGCGCAGGGGCGGCGCTCCGGCGGCGGAGTTGGCCTTGGCCCGGCGGCGCGAGGCCTTGGTCTCGCCATCGGGCGCGGCGGTCGCGGCGGTGTCGCCGGCGCTTTCGCCGGAGGCGACGGCGGATGGCGTCAAGGGCGACGCCGGCGTTCCCGGCTTGGCGGGAGCCGCCGAGGACGCGGCCGAGGAGGCGGACGGGGCGAGGGTCACCGTCGGGCCGGCGGCGCTGGCGGCGCTGGACGCGGGCGTCGCCGCCAAGGCGGCGCTGGCGGCGGGCTTCTTGCCCAGGACCACGAAGGCGGCGGCGGCGGCCGCGGCCAGCAGCACCACCGCGCCGATGATCATGGGGACGGGCGAGCCCTTCTTGCGGGCGGGCACGGTGGCCAGGGACGGTTCGGCGGCGACGGATCCGGCTTCGGTCCCGGCGTCGACGGCGTCTTCCGACCCGGCGGGCCGCGCGAAGAAGGGCGCCTCGGCGGCCGGCTCGGCTTCCTCGGGCGCTTCGGGCTCAGGCTCCGGCGCAGCGTGGGCCGCAGCCTCATCCTCGGTATCCGCCTCGAGCGGCGCTTCGGCGGGCGGCGCAGCCGGCGGTTCCGCGGCGCGGGCCGCGGGCGGGGCGGCAGGGGGAGCAGCGGGCGCGGCCGGCGGGGCGGCCGCGGCGGCCACCGCGGCGGCGGCGGCCTCCATCTCCTCGGGGCCGAGCACGTGGGCGATCTGGGAGGCCAGGGCGTTCATCGCCAGCTCCCAGTCGGAGAAGAAGTCGATCCACTGGCGGGTGGCGAACTCGTAGGCGAAGGCGTCGTTGGGGGCGACGTCCTCGATGCGCAGGGGCACCACGGTCAGCTTGTTCTGGCTGGCCAGGGCCAGTTCCTTGTTCATCTCCGCCGAATTGTTCGAATTGGCGGTGAAGACCAGCAGCATCAGCTTGGCCTTGCGGATCGCGCGCACGATGGCGATCTGGAAGTTTTCGCCCGGGAGAATGTCCCGGCTCGATATCCAGCAGTGGAAGCCGCGTCCTTCCAAGGCCTGACAGAGCGTCGTGGCGACCTTGCGATCCTGCGACGCGAAGCTGATGAAGATACTGCCGCTCATGGAAGGTTAGTCACTCGCCCGCCCGGAAAATCGCCGGCAGTAAAGCTAGAGCCGCGCCGCCGTTGCAAGCGGGAATTGGTTTTGAGGGCAATTGACCATTGGCGAAGCTCGCGCTCTGTGCCTAATGGCGAAACAGCGGTCGCCGACCCGGAGGGCGGGCGGGCGCGTGCAATGTCCGAACGTGGAGCCTTCTTCCGGGTGTCGGCCAGCGGGTCGCCGCCGGCGGAAGGTCGAGGGAGTCGAGAAAGATGCGCAAGGCGCGAACCGAACGGGGCGGCGCGCGGCGACTCGCCGTGTCCAGGCCTTCGACCATCAAGCAGGCGCTCGTCCTGGCGGCCGGCCTCGTGGCGGGTCTGGGACTGGCCGTGTGGCCATCGGCGACTCCGGCGGCCGAGCCGGCGATCGCGGACTCCAACTGGGCGGCGACCTGGGCGGCCAGCCCGGAGCCGCCGCGCACCCCGCCCACGGTTCTGAACAACCAGACCATCCGCGAACTGGTCCGCATCAGCCTGGGCGGCGGGCGCTTCCGCGTGCGCCTGACCAACGAATACGGCTCCAAGCCGGTGACCATCGGCTCGGCCCACATCGCCATCGCCGGCGCGGGCGCCACGATCCAGACGCCGACCGACCGCCAGTTGACCTTCGCCGGCAAGGCGACGGTGACCATTCCGGCCTTTTCCAGCGTCGTCAGCGACTCCGTCGACGTTTCGGTGCCGAACCTGAGCACCCTGGCGGTCAGCCTCTATTTCCCGGGGCCCAGCGGCGACGCCACCAGCCACTTCTTCGGCCTGCAGCCGTCCTATGTGGCGAGCGGCGCCCTGACCAGCGCGGCCGACCTGCCCGGCGCCGCCCAGCTCACCGAACGGCCCTTCGTCTCGGCGGTCGAGGTGGGCGTGGCCAAGCGGACCAAGGTCATCGCCACCCTGGGCGACTCCATCACCGACGGCTTCGGCTCGCAGATGGGCGCCAACCATCGCTGGCCCGACCACCTGGCCGAGCGCCTGGTGGCGCGCAAGGCGCCGACCTACTTCGCGGTGATCAACGCCGCCATCAGCGGCAACCGCCTGCTGCACGACTTCATCGGCCCCAACGCCCTGTCGCGGCTGGACCGGGACGTCCTGGCCCAGTCCGGGGTGACCCACCTGATCGTGCTGGAAGGGGTGAATGACCTGGGCTTCCCCGGCGCGCGCAAGCTGCTGGACGAGGATGTCAGCGTCGATGACCTGATCGCCGCCTACAAGCAGATCATCCTGCGGGCCCACGCCCACGGCATCAAGGTGATCGGCGCCACCCTGCCGCCCTTCGGCCCGATCCCCTCGCGGCCCGGGTTCTATTCGGAGGCGGCCGCGGCCAAGCGGGCGGCGCTGAACACCTGGATCCGCACCGGCCGCGCCTTCGACGGCGTCATCGACTTCGACGCCGTGCTGCGCGATCCCAAGACGCCGACCCAGATGCTGCCGACCTACGACAGCGGCGACCACCTCAACCCCAACGACGCCGGCTACAAGGCCATGGCCGACGCCATCGACCTGAAGCTGTTCGACTGAGGACCAATCGGCATTGATTGCAGCGCGCTCGGAGCGACCTAGGGTTTGACCACGAACCACACGAACCTCACGAACGCGCATTGCCCTCCCTCAGCTTCGTGACCCCGGCCAAGCGCAGCGCCGAGCCGGGGTCGGCCGCGCCGCCGCTAAGACGATCTCCAGCCATGAACCGGCCTGGCCGGCCTCGGGTCGTCGGCCGCTGACGCGGCCTCGCCCGGGGAGACGGAAGTTCGTGAGGTTCGTGAGGTTCGTGGACGATCCTTTTGAGCGTCACAACATGTGTCGACCGAGTGTCGATCAGCCTAGCTCAGCCCCGCCTCCTTGAGCGCCAGGTCCTTGGCCCATTTATAGTCGGCCTTGCCGTTGGGGGCGCGGCGGACCTCGTCGACGACGATCAGGCGGCGCGGCGCCTTGAAGCCGGCGATGCGGTCGCGGGCGAAGGCGATCAGGTCGGTCTCGTCGGTGTCGCCCCCCGGCCGGCGCGACAGCACCGCGGTGACGCGTTCGCCGAAGCGTTCGTCCGGCACGCCGACCACCAGGCAGTCGTAGACGTCGGGGTGGGCCTTGAGCGCCTCCTCGACCTCTTCGGGAAAGACCTTCTCGCCGCCGGTGTTGATGCACACCGAGCCACGGCCGAGCAGGATCAGGGACCCGTCGGCCGCCACCTTGGCGAAGTCGCCGGGGAAGGAGTAGCGGACGCCGTTCACGGTCCGGAAGGTGCGGGCGCTCTTCTCCGGGTCCTTGAAGTAGCCGATCGGGCTGAAGCCGCCGTTGGCGATCATGCCGATCTCGTCCGAGCCGGGCTGGACCTCCTCGTCGCGGTCGTTGAACACCTTGGTGGTGGGGTTCTTCTCGAACTTCGCGGTCTCGCCCAGCGGCATGCCGCGCATGACCATCGACGAGCCCATCGACCCTTCGGTGGAGCCCATGGCGTCCAGGATCATGATGTCGGCGAAGTCCAGCAGCCCCTGCTTGACCTCGCGCGAGAACATCACGCCCGAGGAGACGATCCGGCGCAGGGACGACAGGTCGTAGGGCCGCCCCGCCGCCCTGGCCCGCTCCAGGGCGACCAGCATCGGCTTGGCGAAGGCGTCGCCGACGATGGCGATGTCGTTGATCGCTTCGCGCTCGACCAGCTTCCACAGGTCGTCGGCGTCGAAATGTTCATTGCGGAAGGTGACCGCGCAGCCGCCGATATTGTGGGCCACGAAGACGCCCAGCCACAGTCCCGTCCCGTGCATCAGCGGGCAGGCCGCCAGGCTGATCGGCGCGGAGCCCTGGTCACGCACGGCCAGGATGGCGGCGACCAGCTCCTCCCGGGTCGTGGGGCGCGCAATGCCGCGCATGTCGAGGCCCAGCATCAGCCCTTGGGAGAAGTCGCCCTGGCGGTACATCACGCCCTTGGGCATGCCGGTCGTGCCGCCCGTGTAGAGCATGTAGATGTCGTCTTCTTCATAGGCGATGCGCGCCCGGGGCGGGCTTTCGGCGATCAGGTCCTCGAGCCGCCGCGCCCCGTCCAGATGCTGGCCCGAGCCGTCGTCGATCTCGATCAGCAGCTTCAGCTTCGGCAGCTTGTCCAGGATCGCCGCGACGCGCGGGCCGAACTGGGCGTCGAACACCAGGGCCTCGGCGTCGGCGTTGTCCAGCAGATAGACCAGCTCGTGTTCGGTGTAGCGGTAGTTCACGTTCACCGGCACGCCCCGCATCTTGAACACGCCGTACTGGGCCTCGAGGTATTCGCTGGAATTGTAGGCGTAGAGCCCGACCTTGGAGTCGGGCTTCAGGCCCGCGGCCTCCAGGGCCGACGCCAGGCGGGCGGCCCGCTGGTCGTACTCGCGCCAGGTGCGCCGCACCGATCCGTTCGCCAGCGCCGGCGCATCGGGAAGCGTGTCGGCCACGGTCTCCCAGATGGCCGCGAAATGCCACTTCATGCCGTCCCTCCCAAGGTCTTGTCCTTGGGCGTCAGGATGACGCTCTCAGGCGGCCGGCGTAAATGCCTTGATGTGCGAGCGGCCAGTCTCGTCCACGGCCAGGGTGACTTTCGCGCCCAGGGGCTCGGCGGCGATCATGGCGTCGACGATGTCCGCCTCGTCGGACATGGCCACGAAGCGCTCGCCATTGCCCAGGCGCCCCACCGCCACCGCGTGCGGGGCGGGGCCGGCATAGTCGATGGTGTAGGTCTCGACGGTTCCCTCGCCCGCGGCCGCGGCGGCCAGGGGCGGCGCCGGCCAGGCGTCCACCTGGGCCTGCAGGCCGCCGCTCTCGAAGCCGGTCCAGTGCGAAGGCCTGGTCGAATAGACGCCCACGGAGTACTTCGACAGGAAGCCGCCGTTGGCGCCGACCAGGCCCACATCGCCCGGATGATGGCGCAGCGCCCGCACCATGCTGGCGATGGCATGCATGGAATAGTTGTTCCCCGCCCCGCCGAAGAACGGCAGGCCGCCGGTGACCGTCAGCGGCCGCAGGTCCTGGGCGTCGATTCCCAGGCCGTCGCGCACGTTGAACACCGCGATGGGGAAGCAGCTGTAGAGGTCGAACAGGTCGACGTCGTCGACGCTGATGCCGGCGACGTCCAGGGCCCGCTTGGCGGCCAGGATCGAGGCCGGGCTCGACGACAGGTCCTGGCGTTCGATGGGGGCGCGCTCCTTCACGTCGGCGCCGCCGTGCAGGTAGACCAGCCGGTGCTCGGGCACGCCCAGTTCGCGGGCCCGGTCGGCCGAGGTCAGCAGCACCGCCGCGCCCTGGTTGGCCTGGTCGCGCGCCACCATGCGGCGCGGGAAGGGGTCGGAAGTCAGCCGGTTGGGGGCGGTGACCGTGGCCAGTTCGTCGGGCTTGTAGATCTCGCGCGACATGGCGTGCGGGTTGCCGGCGGCGACGCGGGTGAAGGGGCTGAAGAGGCGGCCCATCTCCAGGGCGTAGGCCTGGCGGCCGAGTTTGAGCTTGGCGCGGCGGGCGTTCTCGAACAGGGCGTAGACGCTGATCGGGGTGCGCGCGCCGTGACGCGACAGGGCCTGGCTGTTCAGCCCCTCGACCCCGAAGCCGCGATCCTCGAGCTGGCCGCCGACGGTCTCGGCCCAGTCGCGGGTCTCGCCCTTCGACGCCAGGTGGCGGACGGTGGAGATGGCTTCCGAGCCCACCAGCAGGGCCATGCCCATCTCGCCCCGGGCGATGGCCTGGGCGAATTCGTTGACCAGGTGCTGGGGTCCCTGCCCGCCCACCGGCTCCAGGATGGCGCGGGCCGGATCGGCGCCGATGCGCCTGGCCACGGCGCGCGGGAAGTTGTCGGCGGCGCCGAACGGCGGCTTGGCGCCGGGCCCCGAGACCTCGAACTGGCGGATGGCGGCGATGACGTCCACGTGCGGCGCCAGCGCCTCGGGCGCGTCGGCGTCGTCCAGGGCCGCCTGCGCCGCCAGGGCCGCCAGGGCCACGGGCGACAGGGCCTTGTAGTCCGGAGCGTCGATCCGCTCGGACGCCTCGCCCACCCCGATGATCACCGGCCTCAGGTCCGCCATGACTGCCTCCCGCGTTCTCGCCGCCACCCTGTACAAGGCCGCCGCCGGCTGTCGAGGCTGACGTCGCGAGAGGCGTGCGCAGAGTGCGGATCGGAGGCCGCCGTCGCCGGGTGGCTTGCGGCGCGTTCAAATTCGATATATCTGATCAACGATATATCGAAATATTTCAGTCCTGCCATGTTTGGGCGGGAGACTGGTGACACGCGGGGCTGGCGGATCACCGGCCTTGCGCGCAAAGTGTCGTCATTACCGCACACGGATTTTGAGATGTCGGATTCCATAGGCGCGCAGGGAGGCGCGCCAGAGCGTGATAGCTCGCGCCCCATCGACGTGAGGGCCATGCCCCGCGTCCTGCAGCGCATCGTGGTCATGGTGGTGCGCCAGGAGCCCTGGCAACTGGCCCTGGCCGTCCTCTGTTCCCTGGGCGCCGCCGTCGCCACCCTGATGGTGCCGAGGCTGTTCGGCCGGGCCGTCGACCAGGCCAAGACCCTGCTGGGGGCGGTGAGCCGCGCCCACGCGGCGCACGAGACCGGCGCCCAGATGGCCGCCCTGGTGGCCGAGGCCCGCCACACCCTGATGATCTCGGCCGTGCTGGTGGTCATCGCCTCCAGCGTCCGCGGCCTGCTGACCGGATTCGGCGGCTATCAGGGCGAGCGGGTCAGCCAGAAGTTCGCCTATCGCCTGCGCCTGGACTTCTTCCAGCAGCTGCAGCGCCTGCCGTTCGGATTCCACGACAAGATCCACTCCGGCGACCTGATCACCCGCGGCATGCTCGACCTGGAGGGCACGCGGATGTTCATCCAGAACGGCATGATGCAGACGCTGTCGCTGACGCTGCTGCTGGGCGTGGCCGTCACCATGATGGTCTCCGCCGAGCCGGTGATGGCGGCCCTGGGCCTAGCCTTCGTGCCCATCGCCGCCTTCGCGCTGGGGCGCATGGGCTTCCTGCTGCGGGTCACCTGGATGCGGGTGCAGGCCCTGATGAGCATCCTGACCCTGACCATGGAGGAGAACCTCCAGGGCATCCGGGTGGTGCGCTCGTTCGCGGCCAAGGCCTTCGAGCTGGACAAGTTCGACCGCTCGGCCAGCGCCGCCCTGGCGGAGTCCTACAAGCGCATCGTCCTGCGCTTCCGGGCCGTGTCGGTGATGACCCTGTCGTTCAACGGGTCGATGGCCATGCTGCTGTGGTACGGCGGGCACAAGGTCGCCTCCGGCGCCATGACCCCCGGCCGCCTGGCCGAGTTCCTGGCCTACATGACCATGCTGCAGGCGCCGATCCGCCAGATCGCCATGATCGTCATGGCCGCGGCCCGCGCCACCACCTGCGGCGGACGCCTGTTCGAGATTCTCGACCAGGTCCCGGCCATCGCCGACAAGCCCGGCGCCCCGGCCCTGAAGCCGACGGCGGGGGTGCTGCGCTTCGAGCACGTGGACTTCGAGTATGATCCCGGCAAGCCGGTGCTCACCGACATCAGCTTCGAGATCGGTCAGGGCAAGACCCTGGGCATCGTCGGTCCGCCCGGCAGCGGCAAGTCGACCATCGCCAACCTGGTCCCCCGCTTCTACGACGTCAGCGGCGGGCGCATCACCATCGACGGCCAGGACATCCGCGACGTCAGCCTGGCGTCCCTGCGCGAATACGTCGGCCTGGTGCAGCAGGAAGCCTTCCTGTTCGACTCCACGGTGACCAACAACGTCGCCTACGCCGACCCCTGGGCCGAGACCGGCCGCATCACCGGCGCGGCCCGCACGGCCCAGATCCACGACTACATCGCCGGCCTGCCGGAGGCCTATGAGACCCGGGTCGGCGAACGCGGCGTCGCCCTCAGCGGCGGCCAGCGCCAGCGCATGTCCATCGCCCGCGGCGTGGTGCCCGGCCCCGGCGTGATGATCTTCGACGACTCCACCGCCGCCATCGACGCGGTGACCGAGAAGAAGGTGCGCGACGCCCTGGCCGAGGCCACCCGGTCCAAGGCCACGATCATCATCGCCCACCGCCTGTCGTCGCTGATGCACGCCGACGAGATCCTGGTGCTGGAAGAGGGCCGCGTCGTCGAGCGCGGGACCCACGCCCAGCTTCTGGCCCTCGGCGGCGAGTACGCCGATCTCTACCAGCTCCAGACGCGCACCGAGCAGGGGCTGTCGATCGCCGACGCCAAGCTCAAGCGCAAGGTCACGCCCTCCTACGCCGAGGCTACGGAGGGCAAGGAGGCTGCGGAACCTGCCCTGCGAAGCTCCGAGAGGAGCGTAGCAGGATGAGCGACTTCGCCCTCGACCGCGACGTGGCCGCGCCGCCCCCCGGCCCGCGCCGCCCCAACGCCAACCTCGGCTCCTCGGACGCCGAGGAGATCTTCATGTCCTTCGACACCAAGATCCTGCGGCGCTTCTTCGGCTTCCTGAAGCCGCACCGCGGGTTCCTGATCGCCGCCCAGGTGGCGGTGGTGGTGTCGGCGGCGATCCAGGTGCTGATCCCGGTGCTGATCGGCCAGGCGGTGACCGCGGCCGGCGCCCACGACGGCAAGCGGCTGGACCTGATGCTGGCGGCCTTCGCCGGCGTCGTGCTGACCTTCGCCCTGACCTCGTTCCTGGATCAGTGGATGAGCTCGCGACTGGCGCAGAAGGTCATCTTCGACATCCGCCGGACCATGTTCGCGCACTTCCAGGACGTCGCCCTGACCTTCATGGACAAGACCCACGTGGGCCGGATCATGAGCCGGCTGCAGGGCGACGTGAACGCCATGCAGGAGTTCCTGGAGAGCTCCACCGGCACCCTGGGCGACCTGGCCATGCTGATCGGCATCGTCATCGCCCTCTTGCTCATGAACCTGAAGCTGGGCCTGCTGACGGTGCTGGTCCTGCCGGCCCTGATCGGAATCCGCGCGATCTGGCTGCCCTATTCCAAGAAGACCTTCCGCCGCGCCCGCGACGCCAGCTCCATCGCCAACGGCGCCCTGGCGGAGAACATCAACGGCATCCGCACGGTGCAGGAGTCCCGCCGCGAGGCGATGAACTTCGAGCTCTACGAGGAGAAGGCCCGCGAGAACATGACGGCCCAGGTGGAGTCGGCCCTGCTGACCCAGATCATGACGCCGACGGTGGACATCCTGACGGGCCTGGCCCTGGCGGTGATCATCGTGGTGGGCGGCGGCGAGGTGCTGAACCAGCAGCTCGAGGTCGGGGCCATGGTGACCTACCTGTTCCTGGTGCAGCGGTTCTTCGAGCCGGTGCGGATGCTGTCGATGCAGTACACCGTCATGCAGCGCGCCATGGCCGCAGGGCACCGCATCTTCGAGGTGCTGGACGTGCCGGTGACCATCGTCAACAAGCCGGACGCCGTGGACCTGACGGACATCGAGCCGACGGTCGAGCTGGACCACGTCACCTTCGGCTACACGCCCGAGCGCACCATCCTGCACGACGTCAGCCTGAAGGTTGAGCCGCGCCAGGTGGTGGCCCTGGTCGGCCCCACGGGCTCGGGCAAGACCTCGATCACCGCCCTCGTGCACCGCTTCTACGAGGTCGACCAGGGCCGGGTGCTGGTGGGCGGCCACGACGTGCGCGACGTCAGCCTGGAATCCCTGGGCAAGGTGATCGGCATGGTGCTGCAGGAGCCGTTCCTGTTCAGCGGCACCATCGAGGAAAACATCCGCTACAACAGCGGCGCCAGCCTCGAGCAGATCATCGACGCGGCCAAGGCGGTGTCGGCGCACGCCTTCATCATGCGCCTGCCGGAGGGCTACCAGACCCAGCTCGGCCAGCGCGGGCGCAACATTTCGCTGGGCCAGCGCCAGCTGTTGTCCTTCGCCCGGGCGCTGGTGGCCAATCCCAAGATCCTCATCCTGGACGAGGCCACGGCCAATATCGACAGCTTCACCGAGCTGGAAATCCAGCGTGCGCTCAAGGTGTTGTTCGCCGGCCGCACCTGCCTCGTCATCGCCCACCGCCTGGCGACTGTCCGCGACGCCGACAACATCGTCGTTCTTCAGCAAGGCAGAATAGTCGAGCAGGGGCCGCACGATGTATTGATGGCTAATGGCGGACTCTATTCCAGACTGTATTCATCCAGTCATGGGTCGTTCGATGATCTGCCAGGTGAAGGTGATCAACGTGCGGATCGCTCTGTCGTCTCTACATAGACCGTTAACCAGGGCGGTTATGTCGCGCTAATCTGATATTCACAAGTTGCCTCCAGTTTGCCACAAAGTGGAATACCACTCTGCGGGGGCAGATAGACGTGAACTTGAAAATTCTAACCAGCGCCTCGGCGCTGGTGCTGGTGATCGCGGGCAACGCGGTCGCCGGCTCCGACCGTTCGGCGGCCTGGCAGGCCCAGATCAGCGACACCGCCGCCGTCCAGACCAAGTCCAATGGCGGCGCGGGCATCGTCATCGGCATCGTCGACACCGGCGTGGCCTCGACCAATTCCGAGATCGCCGGGCGGGTGCTGTCCACCTCGTCCTGCGCGGCGCTGAGCTTCAAGTGCTCGAACGGCGTCTATGACGACAACGGCCACGGCACCTCGGTCGCCTCGATCGCCGCCGGCAAGTTCTCGTCCACCGCCCCGATCAGCATGTCGGGCGTTGCGCCGAACGCCACCATCCTGGCGGAGAAGGTGCTGAACGCCTCCGGCTCGGGCTATGACAACGACATCGCCAACGGCATCACCAAGGCCGTCAACGGCGGCGCCCAGGTGATCAACCTCAGCCTGACCTATCTGCCGACCTCCACCGTCATCAACGCGGTGAACTACGCGGCATCCAAGAACGTGGTCATCGTCTGGGCGGGCGGCAATTCCTCGGCGGCCCTGAACAACGGCGCCAAGACCAACGGCCTCAGCGCCACGGCCCTGCAACGGATCATCTTCGTCGGCTCGGTGGGCGCGACCAACACGCTCAGCGCGTTCAGCAACAGGCCGGGCACGGGTTCGGCCGGGTCCAACAGCTATGCCTCCATGTGGATCATGGGCAACGGCGAGAACATCATCGCGCCGGGCCTGATGTACGGCTCGACCGCCTACGCCTACTGGACGGGCACCTCGATGGCCGCCCCGGAAGTGGCCGGCGCCGTGGCCCTGCTGGAAGCGACCTGGCCGGTGCTGATCCGTAACGGCACGGCGCCGGCGGTGCTGTTCAAGACCGCCACCGACCTGGGCGCCAAGGGAACCGACAGCGTCTACGGCAACGGCCTTCTGAACCTCAACGCCGCCTTCCAGCCCATCGGCGCCCTGACCGTCACCACCGCCTCCGGCCAGTCCGTGGCGGTGAGCAGCCTGACCAGCGGCATGGTCACCAGCGGCGCCCTCGGCCCGCTCAGCCAGGTCCGGTCCCTGCTGTCGAACTACACCACCTTCGACTCCTACCAGCGCAACTTCACCAGCAACCTGTCGGGCCTGATCTCCAGCGCCTCGACGGCCAGCGTGACGACGCCCACGACCACGCCGACCACGGTCCCCACGACGACAGGCAAGCATCTGGCCGGCGGCGGCTATGTGATGACCACCGGCGTGCGAAGCGTGTCCTTCGGCCAGGGCGTGTTCGGCGACAGCGGCGCCAACGACGTCACCGACCGCATGTTCGGCGCCCGCGACCGCGGCGTGACCGCGGTGATGCTGGTGGACGGGGCCGGGAACGTGGCCGCCGTCTCGCGGGGCATGAATTCCACGGCGGCCTTCGCCCAGGCCTACTGGGGACCCGACGCCCCGGCGGCGGACCAGATCGGTCGTCTCGGCGTCACCACCGCCCTGCTGGGCCTGGCCCAGGGCGGCAACGCCTCGGCGGTCGGCGCCAACCTCGGCGGGCGCGTGCGCCTGGCCGCCGGCTGGTCGGCCACCGACGAGAGCACCTCCAGCGGCCTGGCCAGCAACCGCACCCGTTCGGCCGCCCAGGCGGCGGTCGTCGGGGTCAACGCCCAGATCACCCGTCACTGGAGCCTCGGCGCGACCTATTCCGGCCTCAAGGAAACCAACGGCCTGCTCGGCTCGACCTATGACGGCGCGGGCCTGTTGTCCTTCGGCGGCCGCCACGCCAGCCGGTCCGTGTCGGTGGCCTCGGCCTATGACCTGGGCGGCGGGCGCAGCCTGCTGGCCGAAGCGGCCTGGGTGAGCACCGACGGCGCCAGCCTGAACGGCGGCCTGGTGCGGGACGTCAGCGCCATCACGGCCCGGGCCTGGGGCGTGTCCTTCGTCCAGTCCGACGCCCTGCGCGCCGGCGACCAGGTCAGCGTCTCGGTAAAGAAGCCCCTGCGGGTGACCTCCGGGACCGCCAGCCTGGCGGTGACCACGGTGGACTCCGAGGGTTACGCCAGCACCGGCTTCACCACCGTGGGCCTGGCCCCGGACGGCGACGAGACCGATCTGGACCTGGCCTATGGCGCCGTCGTCCGCGGCGGCCTGCGACTGGGCGGCGAGGTGAATTTCCGCTTCGACGCCCAGAACGTGCGCGGCCAGACCGACGTCGCCTTCAGGCTGTCGGGCGCCCTGACCTTCTAGCCGGGCGGCGCCGGACCGGGCTCCGTAGAACACCGGTCTGGCGCCGATCCCCGCGGGTCACTAGATTCCGACGGCCGCCGAGCTTGGGCGGCGACCATCGGAAGGGCCCTTCCTTGATCAATCCCACACGTCGCCTGGCGCTCGGCCTGGCGCTGACCCTGCCCGTCGCCCTCGGCGGCTGCGGCATCAACACAATCCCCACCAAGGAAGAAAAGGCCAAGGCGGCCTGGGCCGACGTCCAGAACAACTACCAGCGACGCGCCGACCTGGTGCCGAATCTGGTGGCCACCGTGAAGGGCTACGCGGCCCAGGAGAAGTCCGTGCTGGTCGAGGTCACCGAGGCCCGCGCCAGCGCCACCCAGGTCAAGGTCGACGCCTCGACCCTCACCGATCCGGCCGCCTTCCAGCAGTACGCCCAGGCCCAGGACAAGCTGTCCGGCGTGCTGGGACGGCTGATGATGATCACCGAGAACTATCCGGACCTGAAGTCCAACACCAACTTCCTGGCCCTGCAGTCGCAGCTCGAAGGCACCGAGAACCGCATCGCCGTCTCGCGCCGCGACTACAACGAGGCCGTGCGCGACTACAACACCTCGCTGCGCACCTTCCCGACCACGCTGTGGGCGCACACCTTCTATTCCGGCTCCAAGCCCATGCAGCCGTTCACGGCCAGCGCGGCGGCGCAGTCGGCCCCGACCGTGAACTTCGACACCACCCCGGCCGGCGCGGCCCCCGGCTCGGCGCCCCCGGAACCGGCCAAGAAGTGACCGCCCTCGCCCTCCGGCGCGCCGGCGGCTGGATCGGCGCCCTCGCCGGCGTCCTGATCCTGGCCTTCGCCGCGCCGGCGCTGGCCGCGCCCACCTTCCCGGCCCTCACCGGCCGGGTGGTGGACGACGCCCACGTGCTGAAGCCCGAGACCGAGGCCAAGCTCGACCAGGACCTGCAGGCCCTGGAGGACCGCACCCACCGCCAGCTCGTCGTGGTCACCCTGCCCTCGCTGCAGGGCTACGACATCTCCGACTACGGCTACCAGCTGGGCCGCGCCTGGGGGATCGGCCGGGCCGGCAAGAACGATGGCGCCCTGTTCATCGTCGCCCCCACCGAACACAAGGTTCGGGTGGAAGTGGGCTATGGCCTGGAGCCGATCCTCACCGACGCCCTTTCCAGCGTCATCCTGCAGGAGACGGTGATCCCGAAGTTCCGCGCCGGCGATGTGGACGGCGGCGTGCTGGGCGGGACCGAAGCGATCATCCAGCAGCTCAGCCTCGACGAACCGGCCGCCCAGGCCAAGGTCCAGGCGGCGGCGCAGCAGCCCAAGAGCCATGGCGGCATCGGCGGCATCATCGGCCCGATCATCCTCTTCCTGATCATCGCCATGATCCTGCGCGGCGGGCGCGGCGGCGGCCTCGGCTGGCTGCTGCCGATGCTGATCCTGTCCAACAGCTCCCGTCGCGGCGACGGAGGCGGCTGGGGCGGCGGCGGCGGTTGGGGCGGCGGAGGCGGCGGCGGCTTCAGCGGCGGCGGCGGATCGTTCGGGGGCGGCGGCGCCTCGGGGAGCTGGTGAGATGACGGCCCTCAGCGCCATAGACTCCGAACGCATCGAGGCGGCCGTCGCCAAGGCCGAGGAAGGCTCCACCGGCGAGATCGTCTGCGTGGTGGCCGGCGAGGTCTCGACCTACCGCGAGACCCCGCTGGTTGCGGGGCTTGTGGCCGCCCTGGTCGTTCCACCCGTCGCCCTGGCGTTGGGCCTGCACCCGCTGGCGGCGGCCGGCGGCGGCTGGACCGTGGCCCAGTCTAGCGCGCTGGAAGGGCAACTGGCCCTGGCGTTGGGGGCCTACGCCCTGGCCCAGACGGCCCTGTTCGCCCTGGTCGGGGGCGTCGTCTCGATCCCGGCCGTCCGCCGGGCCCTGACCCCGTCCTTCCTGAAGACTGGCCGGGTGCGCAAGGCCGCCCGCCAGCAGTTCGCGGCCGTCAGCTCCCGCGCCGTGGGCAGCGAGACCGGCATCCTGATCTTCGTGGCGGCCGTGGACCGGCGGGTGGAGCTGGTGGCCGACGCCGGCATCCATGAAAAGGTGGGGCCGGCCCTCTGGCAGGACGCCGCCGCGGCCATCGGCAAGGCCATGCGCACCGGCGACCCCACCGCCGGCATCGTCACCGCCGTCGGCCTCTGCGGCGAGGCCCTGCGCCAGCATTTCCCGGCCGAGGGCCCGACCAGCAACGTCATTTCCAACCGCCCGCTGGAGATCTGACCGGGTCTTGCGCCCTTGGTTCGCCGACCGTGAGATCCGACGGCGTCCGCTCTGCGTAGAAAGCCGTCGGTTCGGATGGAGCGAGGGCTTGGATGGACGTCATCGAACAGTGCGCGTGCGGCGGCCGGCATGACGGCGCCGAGCATCAGGCCCGCAGGCGGCCGACCCAGGCCGACGCCGAGGCCGCCGTCCGCACCCTGATCGAATGGGCGGGCGAGGACCCGGACCGCGAGGGCCTGCTGGAGACGCCCGCACGCGTCGCCCGCTCCTACCGCGAACTGTTCGCCGGCTATGACGAGGACCCGCGCGGCTATCTTGAGCGCACCTTCGAGGAGGTGGGCGGCTACGACGAGATGATCCTGCTGCGCAACATCCGCGTGGTCAGCTTCTGCGAGCACCACATGCTGCCCGTCGTGGGGGTGGCGCACGTGGCCTACCTGCCGCGTGACCGGGTGGTGGGAATCTCCAAGCTGGCCCGGGTGGTCCAGGGCTACGCCCGCCGGCTGCAGATCCAGGAGAAGCTGACCACCGACATCGCCGACGCGATCCAGGATGTGCTCAAGCCCCTGGGCGTTGGCGTGGTGATCGAGGCCGAGCACAGCTGCATGACCCTGCGCGGGGTCAACACGCCCGGCTCGAAGCTGTCGACCAGCCGCCTGGTCGGGATGATCCGCGATGATCCGCGCACCCGCGGCGAATTCCTGCGTATGGTCCAGGGGGCCTAGGGGCGCAGGCGGCTACGGGGTGCGGTCGATGTTCGAGGGGTTCGCCAGGGTCTGGACGCCGGTGGCCCAGGCCCGCCGCGTGGGGCGCCGGCCGGTGCGGATCGTGGTGGCGGGCGAGGCCATCGTGCTGTTCCGCGGCGAGGGCGGCCGCATCGCCGCCCTGCTGGACCGCTGCCCGCACCGAGGGGCGGCCCTGTCGCTCGGCGCGGTGGGCCGGGACGGCTGCCTGCAATGCCCTTTCCACGGCTGGCGCTTCGCCGCCGACGGCGCCAACCAGCGCGTGCCGCTCAATCCCGACGCCAAGCTGGACCAGCTGGCGGCGACGGCCCTGCCGGTGCGCCAGATCGGCGATCTCGTCTGGCTCTACACCGCCCCCGGAGCGACCGCCCCGGTGGAGCCGCAGGCTCCGGACGGTCTCTGGGCCGAGGGGCTGTCGCGCGCCTATGTCGAGCGCGACTGGCGCTGCCACTGGACGCGGGCCATGGAGAACATGCTCGACAGCCCGCACCTCCCCTTCGTGCATCGGCGCACCATCGGCCGCACCCTGCGCCAGCGGATGACCCCGGCCTCGCGGATGGACATCGCGTGGGAGGACACCCCGTTCGGCGGAAGGGCCCGGGCGACCCTGGACGGGGCGGGCAATGCGGCGACCCTGGAATTCTGGCGGCCCAACGTCATGGCCCTGCACATCCCGATCCCCGGCCGCCACCTGCGCATCCACGCCCTGGTCCTGCCCACGGAGGCGGGCCGCACCAGGCTGACGGTGGTCGGTTCGCGCGACTTCGCCCGCGGCCGGCTGCTGGATCCCTGGTTCGCGCGGCTGAACGCCGTGATCGCCGACGAGGACAAGGCGGTGGTGGAATCCTCGGGCGACGGCGAGATCCCGCCGCCGGGCGAAGAACGCTCCGTGGCCACCGACCGGGCCACCCTGCAATTCCGCCGCTACTACCACGCCGACGTGCGCGGGACGGCGGCCTGACCCGGCAAGCCCCTAGTGGTGGGCGCCGACCATGCTCTGGCTGATGCGGTAGGCGGCCGGCAGGATCAGCACCCCCAGCAGGCAGGGGAAGATGAACAGGATCAGGGGGATCATCAGCTTGGCCGGCAGGGCCATGGCCTTTTCCTCGGCCCGCAGCATGCGCTTGGAGCGCATGTCGTCGGCGAACACGGCCAGGGTTTCGCCCAGGCTGGTGCCCATCTCCTCGGCCTGGCGCAGCATGGTGGCCATGGAGCGGGCCTCGTCGATGCCCAGGCGCTCGGCGAAGTTGGACCAGCAGTCCTTGCGCGAGCGGCCGGCGCGCAGTTCCAGCGTCAGCACCTTCAGGTGCTCGGCCAGGTGCGGATAGCGGCGCACCAGTTCGTCGGTCACCCGGCTGACGGCGGCGTCCAGCGACAGGCCGGCCTCCACCGAGGCGACCAGCAGGTCGAGGAGGTCGGGAAAGCCCTCGCGATATTCCAGCTCCAGCTTGGACCGCTTGGCCTTGATCACCTGGTCGGGGCCCAGCAGGGCCGCCACCGACAGGGCCGCGGCCAGCGCCAGGGCGGCCATGCCGCCGCCGCCGCTCAGCGCCCAGGGCAGCAGCAGCACGGTGCCGACGATGGCCACGGCCAGGGCGACGGCGCGGGCGCCGAGGTACAGGGTCACGGCCTCGCGGTTGAAATAGCCGGCCTGGATCAGGCGCGCGCGGATGGCGGAGACCTGCGACGGGTCCTGGATCGCCATGCGCCCGCCCAGCAGGCGCACGCCCGAGATCACCCCCGCGAAGGCGGCGATGCCGGCGCCCGGGTTGGGCCCGGCCACGGCCAGGTCCCCGGCCAGGCGCGCCCGGCGGCGCGCGCCGGTGACGCCGTTGCGCACCGCGATGAAGCCCGCCCCGCCGACGCCGATGGCGATCAGGGTGAAGGCGGCGAAGGTCAGCCAGACCTGGAGTTGGGCGGCGTCCATCAGATCAGATCCGCATGTCGATCATTTTGCGCATCACCAGGTTGCCCAGGAACATCCACGTCCCGAGTCCCGCGAGGCCGATCTGCACCGGCCGCTCGCCGATCACGTCGCCATAGAAGTGCGGGCTGGCCACCTGCAGCAGGATGAACACGCAGATCGGCGCGGCGGTCAGGATGATGGCCGAGGCGCGGCCCTCCGACGAGGCGGCCTTGATCTTGAGCCGCATCTTCTGGCGCTCGCGCACGGTGTGGGCCAGCATCTTCAGGAGGCCCGTCAGGTTGCCCCCGGCCCGTTCCTGCAGGCGGATGGTGGCGGCGAAGAGGTCGATGTCCATCTGGCGGCAGCGGTCGGCGATGCGGCCGACGGCCTGTTCCAGGGTGGCGCCATAGGCGATTTCGTCGGCGGCCATGCCGAATTCCGAGCCGATCGGGTCGGGCAGCTCGCGCCCCACCAGGGCCACGGCCGTGGGCACCGGGTGGCCAGCCTCCAGGCTGCGCACGATGACCTCGAGCGCGCTGGGCAGCTGCAGGCCAAGCTGCTTGGCCCGGGCCCCGGCCTTGAAGTTCAGGTAGACGATGGGCGAGACCACCGCCGCGGCGATGCCGACCACGATGGCCAGCAGCGGGTTCTTGAACAGGACCAGGGCGGCGACGCCGGCCGTCAGCGCGACGCCCGCGCAGACCATCGCCCAGCGGCGCGGGTCGTAGACCACGCCCGAGCGCATCACCAGGTCGGAGAACCAGGCCCAGGAAAAGATCGACTTGCCGTCGGCCGACAGGCCGCGCTGCTTGCGCAGCTCCAGCACGAGGTCGCCCAGGCCGCTGGCCCGTTCCGCCGTGGCGAGGCGCCGGTTGACGGTGCGCTTGGCCACCCCGACGTTCATCAGGCCCCAGGCCGCCTGGCCGGCCGTGAACACGGCCGCGAAGATCAGCACGTAGAGGGCGACGGAGGGATCGACGTTCAGCTTCATCGCGGGCGCCTCACTTCAAGGCCCGGCCGGGGTCGAAGTTGGCGGTGTCGTAGTTGATCCCCCGCCGGATCATCTCCTCCATGCACTTGGGCCTCAGGCCCGTGGCCCGGAACTCGCCCACCACCTTGCCGTCGGCGTCGGTGGACACGCGGTTGAAGACGAAGATGTCCTGCATCTGCACCACCTGGCCTTCCATGCCGGTGATCTCGGTCACCGCCATCACCCGGCGCGAGCCGTCCGACAAGCGCATGACCTGGACGATCATGCCCACGGCCGAGGCGATCTGGCCGCGGATGGCGCTGGGCTCCAGCCGCATGCCGCTCATCGCCACCATCTGTTCCAGTCGGGTGATGGCGTCGCGCGGGGTGTTGGCGTGGATCGTGGCCATGGAGCCTTCGTGGCCGGTGTTCATGGCCTGCAGCATGTCGAAGGCTTCTTCCGAACGGACTTCCCCCAGGATCACCCGGTCGGGGCGCATCCGCAGGGCGTTCTTGACCAGCTCGCGCTGGCGGATCTCGCCCTTGCCCTCGATGTTCGGCGGCCGGGTCTCCATGCGCACCACGTGCGGCTGCTGGAGCTGCAGCTCGGCGGCGTCCTCGATGGTGATCAGGCGCTCCTTCTCGCTGATCGCCGCCGAGAGGGCGTTCAGCAGGGTGGTCTTGCCCGAACCGGTGCCGCCCGAGATCACCGTCGAGACCCGGCTGCGCACCGCCCCGAACAGGAACTCGGCGACGCAGGCCGGCATCGCCCCCACGCCCACCAGGCGTTCCAGGCTGTAGGGCTTCTTGGAGAACTTCCGGATCGACACCGAGGCGCCGTCGATGGCGATGGGCGCGATGGCGGCGTTCACCCGGCTGCCGTCGGGCAGGCGGGCGTCGACCATGGGCTGGCTCTCGTCGATCCGCCGCCCGACGGTGGAGACGATGCGGTTGACGATGCGCAGCAGGTGGTCGTTGTCGCGGAAGCGGACCGGGGTCAGCTCCAGCTCGCCGCGCCGCTCCACATAGACCTGGAACGGGCCGTTGATCAGGATGTCGGCGATGGAGTCGTCGCCCAGCAGCGGCTCGATGGGGCCAAGGCCGACCATCTCGTCGAACACCTCGGCGCCCATCTTGTCGAGTTCGCTGGCGTTCAGGGCCAGGCGCTCGGTGCGGGCGAAGTCGCCCACCAGCTTGCGCACCTGGCGACGCATCTCGGCGTCCTCCAGCTTGTCCAGCTTGGAGAGGTCGATCTCGTCGATCAGCTTGGCGTGCAGGCGCAGCCGGATGTCCAGCATGCTGTTGTCCACCGGCGTCGGCGCGGCCTCGGGGGCCTTGGCGACGGGCGGCGTGAACACCGGCTTGGCGGGTTCGGCCTTGGCTCCGCCGCCCGGCGAGGGCTCGCCGCCCGGCGCCGGGGCGGCCGGCGGCGGGGCGATCGGTTCGGGCTCGACGACGGCGGCGCGGCGGAAGGCGAAGCGGCTCATCAGGCGGCCCGCCCGCGCTGGGCGGCGGCCGGCGCCATCAGGCGGTCGACCAGGACGCTGATGTCGCGCACGATCTTGGACCTTGGCCGGTGCTGGCTGATCGCCCCGCCCAGGTTGGCCGAGGCGGCGGCCGCCTCCCAGTCCGAGGTCACCCCGCCGTCGGCCTTGCGCTGCAGGGCCTTCTCGGCCTCGGCCAGGGACGGCGCGGGGCCGAACACCCGGCTGGCCAGGCGGTTGAGGATGATCCGGGGCTGGGCGCCGTCGGGCAGCTCCGCCTCGATCTCCGAGGCCAGGGAACGCGCCGCCAGCAGGGCCGGCACGGTCAGTTCCGAGACCACCAGGATCTCGTCCGACCCGGCCAGCACGTCCAGGGTCCAGGCCTGGTGGTGGCGCGGGATGTCGACCACCACATGGTCGTAGACCTGGCAGGCCACCTCCAGCACCCGGCACACGGCCATCGCCGACACGCGGCCGAAGGCCTTGGGATCGCGCGGACAGGCCAGCAGGTCCAGGCCGCCGCCGACGCGCATCGAGAAGGCGTCCAGCAGGGCCTGGTCGATCCGCTCGGGCGTGGCCGAGGCCTCGGCCAGCAGCATGTTGGGCGTCGAGCCGAGGTAGGCGCTGGCGGCGCCGTCGGCCAGGTTCAGGTCCACCAGGGCGACACGGCGATCGCGGCCGGCCCGGCGGGCCAGCTCGGTGGCGATCTCAACGGCGATGGTGGTGGCGCCGCAGCCGCCCACCGAGCCCATCACCGTCCAGCAGCGCGACTGGTGCGGCGCGCCCGCCGCCGCCGGCGCCTCGGCCAGCATGACCGCCGCGGCGCGGCCCAGGTCGACGCTGGTGAAGGGCGCTTCCAGGAAGTCCGACTTGGGCAGGCGCATGACCGCCTTGACCAGGGCGGTGGGCAGATGGCCGCCGGCCATCAGCACGGCGGGGGCGTCCGGGCGCTGGGCCAGGGTGTTGATGACGCCGGTCAGCACCGCCGCATCCACCGCCTCCACATCGATCAGGATCAGCTCGATGGCCCCATGCAGGGTCTCGGGCAGGTCCAGCCGCTCGGCGCCGGCGATCTCCAGCCGCGCGGCCGGCATCGCCTCCTGCGCCACCGGGCCCAGGCGCTGGCCGATGACGAGGACGTTTCGTTCGTTCAGGACCGGATGACTCATCGGGGCACTCTCGTCAGGGGATGGCGCGCGTCTCTGGATGTCGGCTCGGTCACGGGGTGGCGGCGGCGACCGGGATGGCGGCGGCGGCGGGCGGCGGATCGGCCTTGGGCATCTCGACGCCCTTGCCGGCCAGGATCAGGTCGATGGGGCTCGGGTCGTTGTCGTCCCGCAGCGGGTTCGGCAGGCTCTCGATGTGATCGGTGGGCGTCGTCAGGTGCGGCGTGACGATGATCACCAGCTCCGTCTCGCTCTTCTGCCAGTCGGCCGACTTGAACAGCGCCCCCAGCACCGGCACGTCGGCGGCCCAGGGCACCTGGTTCACGGCGCGGGTCTGGCCCTTTTCGAACAGGCCGGCGATCGCGAAGCTCTGGCCGTCGCGCAGCTCCACGTCGGTTGCGGCGCGGCGGGTGCTGATGGCCGGCACCTGGAAGCCCTGGATGGCGATGCCGTTGCGCGGGTCGAGCTGGCTCACTTCTGGCGCGACTTTCAGGCGGATCTGACCGGAGTCCTCCACCGTCGGCGTCACGTTCAGCTTCACCCCGAAGGTGCGGAACTCGATGGTCACGCCGTTGTTGCCGTTGGGCACCGGGAAGGGGAACTCGCCGCCCGCCAGGAAGCTGGCCTCCTGGCCCGACATGGCGGTCAGGTTCGGCCGAGCCAGGGTGTGCACCGAGCCGCGCTGCTCGAGGGCCTTGATGGTGGCGTCGACGCTCCACGGGCCGAAGCGGCCGCCGATGTCCATGGTCCCGGCCGGGGCGTTGTTCGACAGGAGGCCCGCCCCGGTGTTCAGGGTGAAGCCCGAGATGTTGTGCACGTCCAGGCTGATGCCCAGGTCCTTGAGGGCCGAGCGGCTGGCCTCGATGATGCGCACTTCCACCATCACCTGCTGGGCGGCGCGCACGGTGAGGGCCGACTGCACCGCCTTGGGCGCATAGCGCTCGGCCACGGCGGCGGCGCGCAGGGCGATGTTGGAGGTCGAGACCTCGCCGGTCAGCAGCAACCCGCCGGCGAAGTTCGACACCTTGATGGTCTCGCCGGGCAGGGCCGCGGCCAGGTCGGCCTGCAGGCTCTCGGTGTCGTAACCCACCCGCACGTCCACCACCTGGGCCAGGCGGTGCTGGGCGTCATAGATCAGGATGTTGGTCACCCCGATCTGCTTGCCGCGCACATAGAAGCTGCGGTCGGTGGTGGCCACCAGGGCCAGGGTCTCGGGCGCGGCCACCACGATCTCGCTGGCCGGATAGTCCAGGCGGAAGGCCGCCGACTTGTCCTTGGCGACGGTGATCGAGCTGGCGCCCTGCTGGTCGGCGGTCATCTGGTCGCTGGCCATCTGGGCCGAGGCGGGGGCGGCGGACAGGGTCGCGCCGGCCAGGGCGGCGGAGGCGACGAGGGCGAGGAAGCGGTTCATGGTGCGCGTCTCCAATGGCTTGCGATCAGACGCCGGACCCGCGTTCGGACGGGACCTCTACGCTGGATCGCGCGTCCCCATGGACGACGATGACGGAACGGCGGGCGGCCTCGACGGCCGGACGGACGGCGGCGCGGCGGCGCACGGCGATGACCCTGGGCGCGCCGGCCGGGGCGAAGCCGCCCAGGTCGCCCTGGGTGACGGGACGCACGGCGGCCACTTCCGCGGCGCCCGTGCGGCGAAGCGCCAGGGACAGGGACCCGGCCTGGGTGGCCACCGCCAGGCGCTCGGCGTCCTGCACCGAGACTTCCAGGGTGGCGGTGTGCGCCACCGCCGCCTGGGTCGAGCTGGGATCGGCGTTCAGGTCCATGCCCAGGACGCGGACGTTCTGGATGACGATGTTGGAGACCAGCCGCTTGCCGCTAGCCGCCTCGGACCCGCCCATGGTCGACAGGTCGCGGGCCAGGACCACGTCGACCCGGTCGCCCGGCAGCACGTGCCCGCCGCCGCCGGCCACGTCGGTGACCCCGATGGTGTAGGCGCGCATGCCGTCGGCGATCTGGGCCGCCATGGTGGGGCGCGCCCCGCCGCCGCTGATCTTGCCGGGCAGGATCGGTTCATGCGCCGCCAGGGCCACCAGGGCGATCGGTGCGCCGCCGTTCTGGGCGGTCACCTGCTCGAGGGTGCTGAAGGCCCCCTGGGGCGCAGCCGTCGCCGGCAGTCGCACCAGTGTCAGGTGCGCGGCGTCGAGCTTGCCGCCATACGGTATGGCCGCGTTGGCCACCACCACCGGCACCGTGGCCTCGGCCGGCGCGGCCGTCTTGGCCTGCTGTGACTGGCTGACGCTGGGCAGCCAGACCTTGGCCACCAGAAGCGCCCCGACGCCCAGCACCGCGGACGCCCCCAGGCTGATGATGGTTCCTACACGCATGTCGCCCGCCCAAACCCCCTCGCGCCGAAAATGCCGCGATTTCAGGCTAAACCTGCGACTCCGCCCATTTCGTTGTCATTAAAAGACGTCGTAAATTCCCGTTTACTCTCACCCGTGCGACATATAGTCAAAATACGCCAAGCATAAACCTGTCATTTACTATGACGCCTAACCAGTATTCGTCGGATTTATACTTTGGCCGCCGAAGCATGGAACGGCGCAGCGGGCGCCGCGGAAGGGTCCTGTGCGCCGTCGCGCAAGTGGCGCTTGACGTCACGGCCGCGGCGCAATCAATGGGGATATTCATTCGTCACACAAAGCGTGGCGCCAGCCGAGAGGGACCCGCCAGAAGGCTCCCGACGGTCTTTGAGGCGCCGGGAGGAGCATTTGATGCCTGAACTGATCGAAAGACTTATTGAATCGTCGGCCAAGGGGATGACCGCCAGCCTCTGGGCCCAGGTCAAGCCGGACGTCGTCGCCGTCCACGACCCCATCGGGACCCGCACGTTCCGCCAGATCAACGACAACGCCAACCGCATCGTGCGCCTGTTGCGCGCCCACGGCCTCAAGGAAGGCGACGCCGTCGCCCTGCTGTGCAGCAACCGGGCCGAATTCGTGGAAGTGCTCAGCGCCTGCCTGCGCGGCGGCTACCGCATCACGCCGGTGAACTGGCACCTCAGCACCGACGAGGTCGAGTACATCATCAACGATTGCGACGCCAAGGCGCTGTTCGCCGAGACCCGCTACAAGTCCAGCCTGGAGGCGGCGACGCCGAACGTGGCGCTGAAGATTTCCCTGGGCGACGGCGCCGAGGGCTTCGTGGACTACGACAAGGCCCTAAGGGAATTCGACCACGCCGACATCACCGACCCGACCCTGGGCAGCCAGATGCTCTATACCTCCGGCACCACCGGCCGGCCCAAGGGCGTCTATCGCAAGGCGAGCGCGGCCCTGATGGTCCCCACGCCGGGCGCCCCCGACGACGTGCAGCTCTGCGCCGGCCCGGCCTACCACGCCGCGCCCCTGGCCTTCGACGTGCGCTCGGCCATGAGCCAGGGCAATCCGCTGGTGTTCATGGACCGCTGGGATTCCGAGGGCGTGCTCAAGACCATCGAGAAGTACAAGGTGACCCGCGCCCACCTGGTGCCGATCATGTTCCAGCGCCTGCTGGCCCTGCCCGAAGAGGTGCGGGCCAAGTACGACATCTCGTCGCTGAACTACATCATCCACGGCGCGGCGCCCTGCCCGCCCGAGGTCAAGAAGGCGATGATCGACTGGGTGGGCCCGATCATCAACGAGTACTACGCCGGCTCGGAAGGCGGCGCGGGCTTCGTGGTGACCTCGCAGGAGTGGCTGACCAAGCCCGGCACCGTCGGCAAGCTGCCCGCCGAGGACGCGCTGAGGATCCTGGACGACGAGGGCAATCCGGTTCCCCGAGGCGTCTCGGGCACCCTCTACTTCAAGGTCTCGCCGATCGCGCCGTTCGAATACTACAAGGACCCGGCCAAGACCGCCGCGGCCCACAAGGACGGCTACTTCACCCTGGGCGATGTCGGCTACCTGGACGAGGACGGCTATCTGTTCCTCACCGGGCGCAACGCCGAGACCATCATCTCCGGCGGGGTGAACATCTATCCCCAGGAAATCGACAACGAGATCATCAAGCATCCCGCGGTCGAGGACAGCTGCTGCATCGGCGTGCCGAACGAGGAGTGGGGCGAGGAGGTCAAGGCCGTCATCACCCTGAACCCGGGCTTCGAGCCGTCTGACGACCTGGCCAAGGAGATCATCGCCTTCTCCCGCCAGCACCTGGCCGGCTACAAGATCCCCAAGTCGGTGGACTTCGTCGACGAACTGCCCCGCAGCCCCGCCGGCAAGATCCAGCGCGGCAAGGTCCGCAAGCCCTACTGGGCGGGACGGGCGCGGGAGATCTGAGGCGGACAGGATCCATTGGGCGCCGTCGCCCGGCTGGAGCCCCTTCTCCTACCCCTTGGGGGAGGGGGACCGCCGAAGGCGGTGGAGGGGGCTGCAGCCAAGCGCCGGCCGGGCCGCTAGGCCCCCAGCCCGTCCAGGAACCGTACGATGGCGTCGTTGGCCACCTGCGGATGGGTGAGGTTGGCCGCGTGGCCGCCGCCGGGGATCACCACCAGCTCGGCGCCGCCGCCGAGGCCCGCCGCCAGCTTGCGGGCCAGCGCCAGGTCGATGGCCGCGTCCTTGTCGCCGTGCAGGACCAGGGCCGGGACCTTGATCTCGCCCAGGCGGCCGGTGACGTCGTCGCGGCCGGCCAGGGTCTGCATGCAGCCCAGCATGTTCACCGGGGTGATGGTCTTCCACTTGGCCTTCCAGGCCGGCGCCCCCGCCCAGCCGTCGCCCAGGATGATGCCTTCGATGACCGACGCCATCTCGTCGGAGAGGCCGTTGGCCGCCCAGGCGTTGGCCAGGGCCATGTGTCCCTCCAGCGCCGTGGGGTCCTCCTGTCCGGCCTGGGTGTCGATCAGGATCAGGGCGCTGACGATCTCGGGATGCGTCAGGGCGCAGCGCAGGGAGAGAAATCCGCCCTGGCTCATCCCCGCCAGCACCGCGCGCTTGACGCCCAGGTGGGCCAGTAGCGCCGCCAGATCGTCGGCCGAGTCGTAGTAGGTGAACGGCGCCAGGGTCTCGCCGGCGGTGCCGGCATGGCCCCGCTCGTCCCAGGTGATGCAGCGATAGCGTCCTTTCAGCGCCTCGACCTGGGGCGCGAACATCGCATGGTCCATGAACAGGCCGTGCGAGAAGATGACCACCGGCCCGTCGCCGCCCCGCTCGCCGCCGGTGTCCTCGTAGTAGATCTTCTGGCCGTTGACCGCGGCGATGGGCATGGGCGTCTCCCTGTTTTGGTTGGCCCCAGTGTGCACGACCACCGGCGTGACGCCAGCGCCACCGCTGGGGCGCGCGACGTTCCAAGCGTTGCCAATCGCCGCCGTCGGGCGTTCAATGCCGCCGTTCATCAAGCGTCCGTCAGTTCGCTCTCCTTGGAGGTTCCATGAGAGTCGCCTCGGGCTTGTGGAAAGGCATGGCGGCCGCCGCGACGGCGCTCATGCTGTGCGTCGCCCCCGCCAGGGCCGATGGTCCCGGCATGGGGACCTACGTGCCCGAAGATGCGCCCCGGGACTATGAGCCCGGCATCGACGCCCACGACTTCTATGGCCTGCTCGACAGCGCCCTGCACAAGAACTTCGTCAGCCTGATCATGGTCTTCGGCGGCTGCTTCGCCGGCGACTTCGCCAACCAGCTGGGCTCGTCGGAGGTCGGCAAGGCGGGCAAGCCGGTGGCGGTGATGACGGCCACCGGGCGCGGCAAGGGTCAGATCTACGAGCAGACCCCCGGAACGGTGATCGGCAATCCTTTCATCGAGGGCGTCAACGAGGGCTGGGTCAACTCGACCAGCGGCCAATTCACCGAGAGCGAGGCGCAAGCCTTCGCGCATGGGGAACATGCCGTCGATCGGTCGATCAGGGACTGGAACAATGGCCTGCCGCCCGACGACAAGGACAGGAAGGGACTCAAGGACACCCACCCCGCCAATGTCTTCGTCAACGGCGGCGACGGCCTGACCCTGCCGCAGAAGGACGGGGCCAAGCGCTACGCCATCATCTTCGTCGGCGAGCCCGAGACGGTCCAGGATTGGCGGGACTACGCCAATGTCTTCATCACGCTCAACGACGCGGGCTATGAGATTCAGGGGTTCTTCGGGTCTGGCAAGCGCAGCGAGACCGACCGCACGGCCCTGCTCCCCAACGGGCATTCGATCAACGAGAACGCGACCCACGACATCAAGACCGACCCCAAGACCGGCGCGAAGTACGGCGGCCAGTTCGGCAATTTCGAGAGCAATTACTGGACCGATGTTCCCCATCGCGAAAAGGGTGTCACGACCATCAGGCGCGAAGAGGTCCCCATCCCCTTCCTGGCCGCCACCACGGCCAATCTGGAAGCCGCCATGGCCAAGTGGCGCGACGCCTCGGGCAAGAGCTGCGCGGTCTTCTATTTCACCGCCTTCGGCCACTTCCTGCCGGTGCTGAAGGACCGGGCGACGCCGCTGAAGGTGGCTGGCGACACGGCCCCGGACTGCGACCACCATTCCAGCTACCAGAAGGGCGGCGGACCCCAGTACACCACCCTGATCCGGCCGGTGAGCGCCTTCGAGACCGCCGTGCTCGAACAGATCAACTATGTGCGCACCCATCCGCACGACTACGCGGACAGCCTGCGGCATGGCCCCCAGACCGGCGCTACCGCCGAAGCCGTCGCCTTCCTGGAGCGCCAGGCGCCGCTGCCCCCCCTGGACGCCAGCGACGCCCTGTCCGCCGCCGCGACCCGTCACGCCGCCGACATCGGCCCGCGCGGCGAGGTCGGCCACATCGGCTCCGACGGGACCAACGCCACCCAGCGCATGCAGCAGGCCGGCGTCTTCACCACCATCTTCGCCGAGGAGGTCTCGCTGGGTCAGGCCTCGGCGTCCGGCGTCGTGCGCCAGCTCGTTCTCGACGAGGGCGCGCCTGGCGCGCCGCATCGCGCCGACCTGTTCAGCCCGCTGCTGAAGTTCGGCGGCGTCGGCTGCGGCGCCCATGCCCGATTCCGGCAGGTCTGCGTCGTCGACCTGACCGCGGCGATGATGAGGCGGTGAAGGGCCCGATCAGCCCTTGAAGCTGTCCTTGGCCGCGCGCACGGCCCCGAACGCCTCATGGTCCGGCGCCCCGGCCTTGCCGACGCGCGCGGCCAGGATCGGCGCGCGCAGGAAGGGGTTGGTGGCCTTTTCCAGGGCGATGGTGGTGGGCACGGTGGGCTCGCCCCGCTCGCGGGCGGCGAAGATCTCGGCGGCGCGGGCCTTCAGCGCCGGGCCGTCGTCCACCGACAGGGCGAAGCGGGCGTTGGAGGCGGTGTATTCGTGGGCGCAATAGACGCGGGTGTCGTCCGGCAGGGCGGCGAGCGCCTGCAAGCTGGTCCACATCTGCTCGGCGGTGCCTTCGAACAGCCGCCCGCAGCCCAGGGCGAACATCGTGTCGCCCACGAAAGCCACATGATCGGCGGCGTCGAAATAGGACACGTGGCCCAGGGTGTGGCCGCCGGTCTCCAGCACCTTGAAGGTGGTCTGGCCCAGCTCGACCACGTCGCCGTCCTTCACCTGGCGGTCCAGCGGCGCGATGCGGGTGACCTCGCCGGGGCCGACGATGGTGCAGCCGGTGGCCGCCTTGATCTCGGCGTTTCCGCCGGCGTGATCGGCGTGCCAGTGGGTGTTGAGGATCAGGTCCAGGCCCCAGCCCAACGTCTTCAGCTCCGCCAGGATCGCCGCGGCGTCCGGGGTGTCGACGGTGGCGGTCTTGCCGGTGGCCTCGTCACGGATCAGGAATCCGTAGTTGTCGGACAGGCACGGGAACTGGTGGACGGTCAGGGTCATGGGCGGTCTCGGAACTCTGCGGCTCGTTCAGGCAGGATAGATAGGAAGGCCGGCCGATAGGGACAGCCGCGCGCGGCGACCTTACATTGAAGCCGAATCGAAACGGACCCCCCAATGCGCCAGGGCGTGCTGCAACTGCGCGAATTCTACGCCTCCCCCCTCGGGCGGGCGGCCCGGACCATGGTGGCGCGCAAGGTCAACGAGGCCTGGGAGACCGCCAACGGCCTGGACGTCCTGGCCCTGGGCTACGCCACCCCGTTCCTGGACAGCGTCAGCCGCGGCGCGCGGCGGGCGGTGGCGGCCATGCCGGCGGCCCAGGGGGTCGAGGCCTGGCCGATGGGCGAGCGCAACCTGGCCTGCCTCACCGACGAGACCTCCCTGCCCTTCCACCCGTCCCTGTTCGACCGGGTTCTGGCCGTCCACGCCCTGGAGGAGGCCGACAATCCCCTGGCCCTGCTGCGCGAGGTCAACCGCGTCCTCGCGCCCTCGGGCCGGGCCATCCTGGTGGTGACGGCCCGCCACGGCCTGTGGGCCGACGCGGAGGCGACGCCCTTCGGCCAGGGGCGCCCCTTCAGCCGCCGCCAGCTCGAGACCCTGGTGCGCGAGGCGGACCTGGAGCCCCTCGGCTGGACCCGCGCCCTCTACGCCCCGCCCTTCGGCTGGGCCGCCCGCTGGGCCGAGGGCTTCGAGCAGGCCGGCGCCCTGCTGTGGCCGCCCTTCGCCGGACTGATTCTGCTGGAGGTGGTCAAGCAGACGTTCGCGGTCCGGCCGCGCGGGGCCAAGGTGCGCGCCCGGGCCCCGGCGCCGGGCGTCCTGCAGCCGGCGACGCGCGGTTCCGTCATTTCGGGCGCCGCTTCTTCAGGCGCCGGTCTATATGCGGGTAGTCCGACGCTTGGAGCCAAGCGCCTTTTGGTCCACCCTTGGATGCGCCGGGCTCAGTAGAGGACCGCCCCATGAAGATGATCACCGCCGTAATCAAGCCCAGCCGCCTCGACGCGGTGCTCGAAGCCGTCACCGAGGCGGGCGCCTCGGGCCTGACGGTCACCGAGGTGCGGGGCTACGGGCGCCAGAAGGGCAAGACCGAGGTCTACCGGGGCGCCGAGTACGAGGTGAAGCTGCTGCCGAAGGTCAAGCTGGAGATCGCGGTTCCCACCGACATCGTCACCGCCGTGGTCGAGGCCATCAGCGCCGCCGCCAACACCGGCAAGATCGGCGACGGCAAGATCTTCGTCATGGATCTTGAGAACGCCATCCGCATCCGCACCGGCGAACTGGACGCCGCCGCGATCAGCGGGTGAACGGGCGTCGGGACGCCTCGACGCCTGGCCGAATATTCCTTATTTGTTCCAGATGAATCCGGCCCGCGCCCCGGGAGCGCAACAATCTTCCAAACCAAGATGAACCGTTCACCGTAAACTACGGAGATTCATAGGGGGCCTGACCGGGCGAAATGCCTCCGGTGGGGCAAATTCCACCCTTCGAGGTCCGTGCGGCTGCGCGCGTCCGAGCCCAGCGGCTCCCCGACCTGCGGCCGCGACGAGCGCTATTCAAACAAGTCGGACTTCTGCGATCCGCCGCCGTGTCCCGGCGCGCCGTCGCGCCGGCTGAGCAGGAACAGCGCCGCTTCGGATCGCCAGTTCTCGATCGGCCGGGACGGATCGATGGGCCGCGCCGGCCGCCCCTCCGACAGCCGCG